>Ga0208794_1001418_pt1 | contig 10681 bp, 6 predicted proteins | sample 32_taG_FD_184106 | JGI IMG/M metagenome (GOLD analysis project Ga0208794, IMG submission 184106) | Marine viral communities from the Gulf of Mexico - 32_GoM_OMZ_CsCl metaG (SPAdes) (version 2) | ecosystem: Environmental > Aquatic > Marine > Oceanic | place: Atlantic Ocean: Gulf of Mexico...
AATGTATTACCTAATACATTTTCTAATGCACCAATATCATCAGCTTCTGATTTACCTACAGATATATTCTGCGCATCACGATATTCACCATTAGGTACTAGTCTATCGTCCAAGTCTTTATTCATCTTGGACTTTAAGAAACTATTTTTAATTTCAGCCATATTTAATATTTAATCCATTTAGATTTATTTCTCATTACTTGAACTATTTGATCAAGCTTGATATCAGATAATCTAATTTTAGCATTTCTTAATTTAGCGCTTCGTTCTTTTTTAAATCTTTGAACAATATACTCTTGTATACCTACACTTGTAGATAATACTGCGTATAATATATGTGCGTATAATGCTTCTTCTGCTAATTTAGGTATTCTTGCATCTAAATCATAAGCATTACCATCAGATATATATTCAAGTATTATATTTTTTTGTTTTAAATTGTTTGAAAAAGCAAACAAACCTTTTCTATCATCAATTATAAACCAACCGTTTCTTTGACTCGTTTCAGGATTTAAGCCATATCTTTGACCTAAAGCACCATCATAATATGTTTTCCAATATATATCAGCTATTTCATAATCATTTATATATGCACCGCTAATTTTTCTAGGATTATTATTATCCCATTTTTCAGTAATACCTGAGGTACCATCAATATTTGAATTAACACTATCTTGAGTAGGTACACCTTGATCATCTTGAACAGGCGAAGCATAAGGTCTCATTGATAATAAATTAGCAGGGTATATAGTATGTTGTACACCTTGTGTATCACAATAAGATAATCTTACGTAATTTACATAGTCTTGTGGTATAATTAAAGACAATGTATCAGGCACTGTTAATTCTTGTGATCTTATACTTTTTAATGTATCATAACTAAACTCTTGCAAACCACGTTTAGCATGAAATATAACATCAGTTCTTTTTACACTAGGTATTAATTTACCTTCACCTACATATGCTATTAAAAAGTTATTTATTATGTCATCTAATCTTGTATATGAATAATCACCGTGCATATCCCACAAGGTGCTTTCATTCATTTGTATTTTAATATAATTACCAGCTGTTAAACTAGCATTTACAGTTATAATATTATTTGCTTCAGTCCATGGGCTTGCAAACTGAAATCTTAAACCAGTAGATACAGGTATTTGAGCAGATAAATTACAAACAAAAGTTGTATTACCTACATTAACAGTTGTTACGGTGCCGTAAACTGCTCCTGTAGAAGCATTTACTATAGTCATACCCGCAAGTATATCAGTGTTAGCCACTGTAATAGTTATTGTAACTGCAGCGCCCGGACCATATGCATTATTATCTGTTGTTCCTGTTGTTGATGCTATAGCTGATGTAGGATTTAACTCAGTCCATACATTAGCGTCAGGACTTGTAAATATTTTAAAATTATTTAAGTTATAATCATTAGTTGCTGGATCAGAGTTACCAAACACTAGGTTTGTATCAAATGTACTAGTAAACGTTTGGCCAACTCCTGTTGAACCTATGGTAAACTGCTGAGCGCCAGCGTAATATTGTCTGTTAGTTTCGGTTATTAAACCACCATTAGGTATAGGCATATCTTATTAACTTTTTTGATTCATGTTCTCTTGCTGAATTTGTGAAGCAGCAACTTGTATTATTTCTTGATTTTTTACTACAACACCAGCATATAATAATATTCTTGTTATTAACTCTACTTGCTCACTTGGATGTAATTCAAAATTACAAGATTCCGTAACTTTAAACGTATACTGTTGTCCTGATGTAAAAGCCCAAATTGGAGGTATAGGTCTTCTTATATAACTTACTGATACTCCGCTAGTTATACTTGTTGGATATACAGAAAGCAAATTATTTTCGTATGTATATATAGGATTTACAGTTGTAGGTTTTGTTAAATTAGAGCTTAACAAATGATATAATTCACCTCTATCAACTCTTTGCATTTCTTCTGTTGGTAAAGCACCAGCTTGATACAATACTTGACCTAATCTATAAAATTCTTTTTGATATAAGTTTACAACTATTATTTGACCAGCTGTTGGTTGAGTATTTAGTGTAAGTGTTGCACCACTTATACTATATGCAGTTGATGCTAGTTCTATATTATTAACAAACACATTTGATATAGCGCCTGCGTTTGATAAAGCTAAAGCATCTCCGGTTAGTGTATATGTTAAACCAGGGTTTACTGCTGTAAATTGTTGTGTTGCGGAAGAAGATCCTGAAGGTTGTGAAGGTAGTTTAAAGACTGGATCAGAATAAGTAGCATTGCCATATTCTTTAAATATAGCTAATTTTTCATCAAGATTAACAACTCTATCTGAATAGTCTGCGCTTGGCTGTGGAACACGTAATTGCTGATTTAAACTCTCAAAGTACGTTCCAAATATTTCTAATTGAGATTGTGCACCTATTTTATTAAATTCCAAAGGTGTCATGTAACCTCTTTGTTCTTTATTTAATATTAATAAAACGGTTTGATATACATTATTTACGTTTATTGCCATTTGAATATTTTATGTTAATAGTGCTAAGGGCCACATAGTGACCCTTTCACTATATTATAGTCACATATTATTGTAACTTTTTCTCTACTGTTTTATAAACTTCTACACCTTCATCAGTTTTAAACCAAGCGGCTAAAGCTGAGTATGGGTTTTCATCAAATGGAACTGTAAATAATTTTCTATCATTTGATCCCCAGTTAAAAGTTCTTTGATCTTGAGATAATTTAATAATGCCTAATTCAACAGCTTTAATACCTACGTTTCTTAATCCTACGTTTTCATCGTTAGCTATTGCCATAAACGCGTGAGGATTTTTCTTAGCCATTAATAATAAATCTCTTTTTATTTCTTTCGAGCTCATATTAGAAACAGAAGATCCTTTTTCAACTCTTAGTATTGCTTCAGCATGATCAATATCAATGTCTCTTGCAAAGTTAAGTGCTTCTATTTCTGCGTTTATTTTATCAACTTCATCTTCTGCTACTACTTGAGCTTCAAACTCTTCATATGTAGTTCCTTTTCTTGGATGATAAAGTGATAAAAGTTTTTGTAAGTTTTGTTTTTGTTTAGGTACGTTTAAAACACCGTCTTCAAAGACAATATGCCCCATTGTTACCTCGCCTTTTTGTTCATCAACAAATGGTGATGCTTGATTTGTTGCATATCTTAATTCTCTTTGCATACTTTGTGCTTCATCAAACCATAATAATGGATGTCTTGTTGAATGTCTTGAAGCTAATCTATATGTTAAAGGTGATTCGTCGTGTAGTAAAAAATAAGTTCTATCTTTTACTTCCCAAGTATTTGTTTCAGGTTTTACCTGTGTTTTTTGTTTTGCCATGATATAATATAATTTAATAAAAAATAAAAGCCGAGGGACCCGAAGGTCCCTTTGCTTTTAATAAGAATAATCTTAGTTTTGGAATAATACGAAATTATTCGCAGCTTGAGTTACTAAACATCTTTCAGATAAGAAGTTAACAACCATTTCATCAACTTCAGAAGTGAAAGCGCCACCAGCAGTACCAGTAACCCAGTTTTTGTATCTTCTGTCGTCAGACTGAGAAGCTCTATATCTTACGTGCAAGAAAGGTCTTCTAATGTTTGTACCAAGAATTTGGTCATAAACAGTTGAAGTTCCAGCAGGTATTAAGACACCGTCGATGTTATTAACAGCAACAGCACCTCTTGTAGAAGCATCGTTTAAGTATTTCCATGAAGTTTTATAGAAGTCATAAGAACCTCTTCTAAATCCAGAAAAACCTAAGTTAAGTGCCATATCTTCAGAGTTTTCAAATAAACCATAAGCAACTCCACCTTGTCCTCCAGCAGAAATTTGCGCTAGCATATCATCAAATTCTAAATCCATATCTCTATTTAAGAATAACATGTTTTCTTCAATAGCACCTTGTGTATCAAGATTTTTAAGTACTGAATCAAAGTCAGAGATACCAGTTGCACCAGCGAATCCGCTAAATACGTTACCTCTTGCAGTAATTGCAGCAAATAAACCTTGAGAACCATGAGCATTAATAGTAGCTGAGAAACCAGGTACGTTAGCAGCTTGAGCAGCAAAGCTCACACCACCAGCACCAGAAGCTAATTCACCTTCTACCATTGCCATTTCTAAGTAATCATCAAATCTTAGTCTTGTTTCAGACTCAGATTTTAAATACCATAAATATCCTGATGTACCATCTTCTGTAGCAACTTCTACCCAACCAATTTGAGCCATATCAGAACCATTGATAGCATATCTATCTTTGATGATAATCGGCTGATTAGAATATTGAGTAAACTGAGGCTCAATAGAGAATGACCCACTGTTAGTTCCTTTTGCAAATAATGAACCGTAAACAAATATTTTTAGGTTAGTAGCAGCAGCACCACCTGAAAATAATCCGTCCCAGTTTGCAGCAGTAAATGGATATGCAGTTACGTTAGTTGTTGTACCTGCACCAGCAGCAGTAGCTCCAACGATACCTTTTAATGTAACACCTGTAGTAGGGTTCATTACAACGATTGTATCATTAGGTGCAATTGCGTTTTGGATAGTAGTACCGTTTGTAGGTACGTTAAATACTGCTAAACCTGCACCAGGTCCAGTAACACCAGTGTAAGAGATGTGTAGTCTATTTTGCTCAGACCAAATAACTTGATCAGATGTCATAGGCATTTCAGCTCCTACCATTCTTAAGAATCCGGATAACGTTCTGTTTCCGTATCTTTCAACTTCCTGCTCATAAATCTCAGGAAGATATTGTTGTGCAAAGTCATTAGCTCCACCATTGAAAGCTAAATAATTGTTTTGCAACGCTTGTTGTTTAGGGGAAGGTACGATCGACCCGAAAACTGGATTAATTGATCCCATAATAATTTAAAAATTTTTAGTTAAATTTACGTGTTTTGATTTTTAATTTTGAAGAATCCATACCACTAATAGCTCTAACTTTTAATCCACCAACAAATACATCACCCGGATCAGTTGATCTTGGTTCTGTACTTATGTTTTTAGACTTAGCACTTAAATCTTTAATTGCATCGGCTTTACCTTGCTCATAAAAATGTTGTGCTATAGTATCAGCGTTATTAGCAGCATACATAGCCTTATGATAGCCTTTAACGTCTACTACATTCCCTTCGTTATCTAAGAACTTCTTAATGGTGTTAGAAATGTTTGACTGACTTTCTGCAACATCATTAACGTTTTTAATTCCATATCTAAACTTTTTTTCTCCTACCGAAAAATCAAAACCTTTGAACTCGGGACCAAAATAATTTTTAGTGTTAGACTTGAACGTTTCATGTTGTTGTTCAGCTACTTGTTGCTCTTCATTGTAGCGATTGAAAAAATCCATAGCTTTTTGTTGTTCTTGAGTGACACCAGGTCTTAACTTAATTTCCTGATAATACTTGTCTTTCAAGCCTTCTAAATGCTTTTTGGCTTTTGCAACCTCTTCTTTATATGCGAGCTTTGCTTTACGCACATCTCGCGGTTCATCTACATCTTCGTCCCAAGAAAAATTATCTTCAATTAAAAAGTTAATTTCATCTTGGTCTAAATGTGATTTTGTTTGCTTATAATACTCTCTTAATAAAGTATCATTATCCACGTTAGAATAATCATGATTTAATCTTACATAATCATCTAATGTACCACCTGTTTCATTCATAAACTCTACTACCTTTAATATATTTTCAGGTAATTGTGGTACGTCTTTTTTAGGTACTTCATTAGATATAACAGCTGTTGGCTGTTCTGATCCTTGTACCATTTGCTCACCAATTTCAATAACATCTTCTTCCTCTTCAGGTGTTTCAGTTATTTCTTCTATTATTGGCAGCTCTTCTTTTTCTTCTTCTTTAGATTCAACAGAGGCATCGGGCTCTTCGCTGGGTTCTGTTCCTTTAACTTCCACCTTTTGTATATCTCCGGATGATTTATCATCAGGTACTTCTTTTGTTTCTCCGACTTGAATGGCATCTTGTTGTTCTATTTTTTCTTCAGTTTTTTCAACTGGTTTTGATAAATCTACTTTTATAGGTTCATCTGTTTTTACTAGTTTTTTAGGTCTTTTAACCTTAAGCTTTCCAGCTTTTTCTTTTGTTTCTGACATAATATAATATAATAATAATTAATAAAATTTATTTACATAAATTGTTCTAAATTTAATCCATCACCTGTTTCAAAATCAATAGGTAATGAATTATTTTTTCTTTGATCTATCATTTTAGATTGTTGAGTTGCTTGAATTTTAGTTCTTTCGTCTTTACGATCTTCTATTTCTTTTTCTTTAGCTTTTTGATTTTCAAGTTCAGCTTGTTTAAGCTTCATATCATATTCAAATTGTTGAGCTCTTTGTTGTTCTTCTATTTGAGCAGCAGTCTGCATTCTTTGTATTTCAAAATCAGATTTAGCTTTTTCAAACTGAACATTAGTTTCATTTAATGCTTGAGCTTTTTGAACTTCGGCCATAGCAGCGTTTTGAGCAGCTTCAGTATTTGATTGTGTTTGAGCTTGTATGTTAGCCATTTGAGCTTTTTGATCAGCTTCTTGTTTCTTAACTCTTTTATATTTTAAAACTTGATTAGCTAATTGTAAGTTTTTAATTTCTCTAATATCAATAGCATCTTCTAAAAATATTTGATTTTGTTGTAAAGCCATTTGAATATTTTGTTCAAGCATAGCTTTTTCTTCTTCTTCAGGTTCTAATTCTAAATAAACACCAAAATCATATAAATGTAAATCATCTATTTCTTTAAGAGTAGCTACATTAAACTTACCAATACTTGCTTTTAAAGAATCGCTAGTTAATTCAAAATCTAACATATCCGAAACTCTTAATGAAATATTTTCACATGTTCTTAATGTTAAATATAAAGCGGCATTTAATATATGTTTTGTTGCTGTATTTGAAGCATTAGCTGCCATTTTTTGTAAACCAACTAAAGCGTTTTTATCTGGTAAACTACCATCTCTTGCTTCATTTAAACCGGTTACATCTCTAATCATTTGTAAATAATACTGATAAGTATTAATTAATGAAGCTATTTTACCATTAGCAGCTGATGTTTGTAATTCTTGAATAGGCACTTTACCTCTATTAGGATCACCATCTTGTGTCAAAGATCTACCAACTATACTACCAGTTTGAAAATACATATTAAGTGCTTCTTGTGGATTATAATTAGTACCATTACCTAAATCAACCTCTGCTAAACCATCTACATCTACAAATACACCATCTGGTACCATCCTAGCAATTACTTGTTGTAATTTTAAAGATGTTATTTGTATCATGTCAGCAAAACCCGTAATACGATTAACAAGTGAATCAATACGCCCTTGATACATATGTGGCGCCACAATGTTATAATTCATGTTGACTTTTGTTAAATCACTTTTAGGTCTTGTCATATGTTCTGACATATTCCAACTTAACATTTGTGGCACTCCTAATACTTTAGCACCACTAAATAAAACCTCAATAGTTCTTGAAACTCTATCAAAATTATCACTTGGTGGCGGATTAAAAAAGTCAGGTTTTTCTAATACTTTTTCTAATCCTTGATCTGTTTGTTTTACTTTAAATACTTGATCTATATATGTTTTATATTCAAAATATAAAACTTGCACTAAATCATCGTTGTATGGTCCTCTTAAATATCCTTCTTTACCAGGATATTTTTGTATCATTTTTAAATCTTCTTCAGTTAAATCTGGAAACTGTTTTTTAAGTTCAGGTATAGTTAACAGCTTAATTTCACCTACGTAATAAATATCTTGAAAGTTTGGATCATTAGTATATGACCAAACTAAGTTTGATGGATCTACATAGTCTACAACTACACCTTCAGATTTATTAAAACTTGTTTTTACAGCACCAATACCTATAGTAACTATATCTTCAACTAATCTTTTCTTTGTTAATTCGTATTTATTAAAATCTAAAACATTATTAATAACTTCTTCTTCAGCTATTTCTACTGATTGTTTGTAGTTTAATTGCATATGAACTTCTAACTCTTCTTTACTTTGAGGTAAATTAGCTGGATCTAATGAACTATATATATCTACACCTAAATTTTCTTTTATGCTATCTAATAATGGTTTACTCATCATATCTCTCATGATTGAGTTTGCATAATTAGTTCTTTGTTTTGTTGAAAACGGATCTTGAGCAAAAGCTTTTATATCGTAATTTTTAGATGATATACCATTAACTACTATATCTACAAATTTAGGTATAATAGGTACTGGCTTCCAGTCTAAATTTAAATAAGATAAATCACCATTGATCGATAATTCATCTTTATATTTTTGAACAGATTGTTCACCACGAGCATATAATCTTAATCTATTAAAGTTTTGATAACCAGTATACCATTTACCACTGTTAATTCTACCTCCTCTAAACCATTCATATTCAATAGCTTGACCGACTTTCAAACCATATTCCCAGCTTAGCTTTTCCGCAAAAGGTACCACCTGACTTGGAAACGAACTATTAGTACTTGTGTTAATCATTTATAATTATTTTGGATTTAAAACCTTTATTGTCGTATTTTGAAAAATTTAAATTAACTTTTTGTTTTTCAATTTCAGCAACTGGTCTATATTTATTTTTATTGCAAGCCATAATAGCTAAACCAGAGCTTATTGAAGCATCATGTTTAGTTCTACTATTTATATCAAACGCAGCCCAATCTTCAAGTGTTCTTTGAAAATACATAGAACCATATTGTTCATTATTGTAACCTACAAAATTTTCAATATAAGATTCAATAGCAGCAGCATGTGCTTGTTTTACATCTTCGCTTGAGTTAGGTATACCACCTATTTCTCTTTCAGCTACAGATAATTTATATGTTGTTTTATCTGGACGGTTCATAGAATAACCTCTATAACCTCTTCTTTTTAAATAATATAATAATCTTGGTTTATTATTTTCTGCAAGTAAAGGCATACCGTAAAAATATAATGCCATTAAAACGTCTTCAAAAAACATTTCTGCAGTTTGTGGTCTAGCTATATATTCTAAAAAGAATAAATTAGGTGGACCGTCCATTGTAAATTTAGTTAAACCATGTAAAGAACCTTTTGATCCTCTACCGTCTACTGTTCCAGATATATCATAACTATCACAACCAAAAGCACCCATATGTTCATTAGCTGGATATTTACTACCGTTTTTAACAATATAACGATTTTGTTGATGTTTGTCTGGAACCCAAGTAACAAAAAATCTACCATTTTTATTAGGAATAAATTGTACACTTGTATCTTTAATCCCATTTTCCCATTGAAAATTACCCTGTGTTAATACTCCAGAGTATTTTAAATCTTCATTATAATCAATTTGTTGATAAATTTTTGTTAAATTAAATATAGACTGTTTTGTTTCATCTCTGAATGCATGTTTTTCAGTACGTGGAAACTGCCTATATAATTCATTAAGTGCGTCTGGATCATCCTTAAGACCATCTACTTCATTCTCCCAATGCTCAATGACACCGATTTGTATCTTTTGTCCATCGATTCCTTCAACTGCTTGTTTTGGAGTATCAAAGACAGGGTATCCATAAGTATCAATGTATCCTTCGTAATTCCATTCCATAGGTATAAACAAAGAATATAATCCTGAGCTAGTCTGTCCATTGCGGTTTCTTTTTGTGACATCTGAGTCATAATATATCTTTTTATAATTCCTACCACCTTTGTCAAGAGCATTACTCGTTGACCCCATCATACATTTACCTATAATTCTTGATCCTAATCGTAACGTCGTCTTGGTAACTCGCCAGTTATTGAGAATATTTTCAGGTTTTTCCCATTTACCCGCTTCATCATGGACAAGTAACGCGAGTTTTTCTCCGTCATAGGAATTATCACCAGTATTTTTCCAGTCGATTGTGGTGTCCAAGCCAATGATTTCTTCCAACTGCTCATTTGTTTCCAATTTTTTTCTAGTGAATCTCGAAGCTGGAACTCTGTACGCAAGTTCGGTTTTGGGCCTGTCCATACCGTCTTGTATCGGTTTGAAGAAAAACGGGTAATTAACCGAGATTGGTACAATTTTATCTGTGAACATTTTTTTAGCATCTGCACCTGATTTAGATAAGACACCGAATCGAGCGTCACTAGATATTGTCGCCAAGTTAACCGTTTCCCCTGATGCCATGAAAGAGAATCCAGAACGTCTGTTTTTAAGGTAGCACATTCCGTAAGATCTTTCATCAGCTTTGCACGCTTCCCAAAAAATAAAGAAGAGTCTATTGGCCTCTCTAAACTCTGCTTGTCCAACATCAATTTTTGACCATTGGAGGTACATATAGTGAGTACCAGTAATATATGTAGGAATACCTTTGTTATAGAACCAAAAACCTTCTTCACGTCTTTTAAATTCTTCGTCGATATAATCATGCAATTTTAATTTAAATGCTTCTGGATATGCTTTCCAATCAAATATAGTTTTGATTTTTTTCAGTTCTGGTCTTGGTTTAAAAACCTCCCAGTATTGCTCTAATTTTTTGTTAGATCTTTTATAAGGATTATCTATTTCTGGTAATGCTATCCTAAGATTTTGGATTTCATATATTTCACCAATTTTACCAGTTTTTGATATAATGACAATATCATGTTCTTTATTGTATCCATATTCC
>Ga0208794_1001419_pt1 | contig 10681 bp, 25 predicted proteins | sample 32_taG_FD_184106 | JGI IMG/M metagenome (GOLD analysis project Ga0208794, IMG submission 184106) | Marine viral communities from the Gulf of Mexico - 32_GoM_OMZ_CsCl metaG (SPAdes) (version 2) | ecosystem: Environmental > Aquatic > Marine > Oceanic | place: Atlantic Ocean: Gulf of Mexico...
CGTTTAAGTTTCATTTTTAATATCCCATATCTAAATCTTGTGCTTGTTTTGTAAGTTCATCAAGTGCTTTTTCTCGCTTCCGTTTCATAACAAAATCTTTTATACAATAAAGAATAGAACCACCAAAAACAACAGTAAAACTTACTACTTGAGTAATACTAAACCAACACTGACTACATCCTAATAATGTCATTTTATTTCCTCCAAAGTTATTTCTTCAATACCACCAAAACCAATCCATTCATCTGGATAATGAACCAAGTATCCTTGCTTGGCATTCTCAATAGTGTCAAAACCTATCATTATTTTATACTCATCAAACTCTTTTGTCAAGGTATCAAGTTGAATAACACGAAAGATTTTATCAGATTTACCATCTGGATTATAATAAACATCTAACTCTTTCCCATCAAACCCCATAATACCATCAAAGTATCCATAGTGATGAAACATCTCTTGTTGCCAAGGATTACCTTCTTTATCAACACCAGACCTGATAGTTCCCTTTTCGTACTCAATAGTTATCGGCAATCCACGATAAGAAAGTTTAGTGCAACCCGACAAAAAATAAAAAACAAACAATAAAAATAATAAAGCGACAAATACTCTCTTTTTTTCCATTCTGATCAACCTACTTAGAGTAATCCAACCAATCAAACCCATACCAATCCAGTGATGGATCTAAACCATAAAGCACTGCCATAATCATACTGTCAGAAATCTCGAAGGAACATTTTTTTGGGCTTCTCCCTTCAGTTATGTCTCTCCAGATTCTTTCAAGACATTTAGTATTTTTTAGAGTTGCCAAAATAGTAATGTCATCCTTACGAAAAGTAATAACCTTTTGAGTAAACTCAATGTAATGCTGGTCAATACCTGTATCTTTCCAGATGCGGTAAGCAACAGGATTGTCTTGTTTCAGATCAGAACCTTTGACTCTAATCCTCATCCCAAGGGAAATCCAAATCAGCATTAGAAAGAGCAAACCAATCATCAAGCATATCATCCAAAGCATCAACTGCTTCGTCTTCATCTTTCTCTTGAATAAAACCTTCGTTGATTAACATCATAACAACACCAACACTTAAGTTATGCTTACCCATCTAAATACTCCCATTCATAGTCTTCAACTTCACAACCGGAATCACCATCCCAATCAATAGCTTCGCCCTCAGTCTCTACGAGAGTATCTGAGTCATCAAAGAAAAACCAACCCAAGCACAAACTCATAAGAGCAGCATTTACAAACGCATCAAACCAACTCATCCCATTAGCTCCAGACATTTTTGAACCGCCTTTTTAGTAGGAATAATAGTACCTTTAGGGTCATCAAACCCTCTCTCTGATACAAGATAATCTCCATCCATTTGACCAGTCTTTGTATTGACTTGGAAACTATCAATCATCTTGAAATAAATACCTTTTACACAAGCAGAGAAAGGATCTTTACCATCAATGATCCAACCCTTTGTATCATCCTGAATGTAGTACTTAGGCATTTGCAACTCCCTTTAGAATAGTTTTACACCGATTAACAATAGAACGCACATCTTGTTCAATCATATTTAGATTCTGGCAGATCTGCTTGATCTTCATACGATGACCATGCATCCCAATATACAATCCAAATACCTGCTTGTCAACTCCTTCTAGATGGTTTTCGCAAAGCTCATAAAGGTCAGAGATACATTTTCTTGGCTCTTCCTGATCTTCGCCACTTACATCTTTTGCATAATCAAAATCAACACGACTAGCTTTAGAGTTAAGAAGTCTTTTAACTCGCTTAGGTTTCATGTTGATTCGAGTAGCAATCTCATACGCATCGTTTGAATCTACACTTTTAATCTTTCGCAAATCTTCTGCTGCTGTACGACTTAAAGTATAAGGACTAACAACTTTATAACGAGCATCATTGATCATGTCATTGAGAGCATTTCGGATATAAAATGTAGCAACTGTAGTAATGTTGCCTCTGCTTACATCCCATTTATCTACTGCTCTGATCAAAGCCATGTTAGCCTCTTGGAGTAGATCCTCAAAATCAATGTGTTTATTATTTACATGATAGTTATCAGCAATTCTATACGCAAGAGGCAAGCAATTTTGTACTACTTTATCCCTAGCATTCAAGTCTCCTCTAGCAATCCTTCCATGAAGTTCTACCTGATCATCCTTGGTCATTTTCTCAAATAGTTTAGTGATTTCTTTTTTATACTGTTCCATCAATTAGTTCTCCTTCCGAGTTATATTTCTTTTCAATAGGTGGATTACAATAAGTTGCAGATTGAGATTCATCGTCAAAACGAAGGAAAAAGCAATCATGCCTTTTCCAAGTAGGAATCAAGTTGCCAAGATCAGTTTGCAACATCTCTTCAACAACAACATTCACTCGCCAGCGATTATCTCTACCCTCACCCCAATCATAGTGGAATGCTTCAACCTTCACAAGATTATTAGGAGTGCCAAGTTTATTTAGCACATAATCAATGACAGGTTGAGTATCTTTTTGAGGCTTAATCTCTTTGACCTTATTCGACAACTCACCTAGAGGATCATTATTGAACTTGGGTTTTTTAGCAGTTTTTTTAGGCATCTTTTGGACTCCAAATAATATCGCCATCATCAGACAGTTCAAGGATATCTAACTCGCCTTTGAGAAATCTTTCACTAGTAATACTAGCAACCCTAGCGAGTTCCAACTTACGAACAATAGGTAGGATGTATCCCTCCATATCATCCATGTCATTCTCAACGCAGTACTCAACTACAAACTCAACTTCAGCTTCAGACAAAAGGGTTCGATGCTCTTCTCCCTCAATTTGATGGAGAGCATCAGGTGGAATAATAGAATAAACTGAACGTAACTTTTTATTGTCCATCGGTATCGTCCTCAAAATAAGAAATCTTTAAACAAGCCTGACAGATAACATAACCTTCATCTTCAAGCATAACAACATTGCCACTGCAACCACATAAATCACAAAAGTCCTGTTCGGGTGGGTAACTTTCACGGTTCATACGTTGCATCGGGGTTCGCGTAACGATTTGGGTCAGCGATACTAATATCGAGTCGATCTTTCGTAGTAATGTAATAATGCGTATCATCCTTCAACAGCACCTCATTATCCTTAAGTTCCAAACCAAACTCCGTATGGTCTACTACCATTGATGCGTGACTACCAAACCAAGTTTCAGTAGTGATAGTTCGCCCAGTCTCATGACGCTTTTTGTTAGAAAATTTAGCCATTTACTTCCTCAAAATAAAAAAAGAACCAATAAGTGCTGCAATACCAGCAACAACAAACACACCTGCCATAACAACAACTACCTCAAGTAATCCCATGGATAACTCCTTTAAACAAAAACTTCATTTGCCATAAACCACGATGGTTTACGGTCACACTTCCAAGTCATAGAAATGTTTTCTCGTTTATCATACCAGTAATACTGCTTGTAGGCAACAACTGCATCTTCATGCTTGTATTCATCTGGCATCGCTTGTGCGAATGGTGTCATTTTACCATAAGGAATGACATTTGTCAAGTCCTTCATCTGCAAAATTCCATCTAAACATGAATGTCGTTTACCATAACGATAAGTATATTCTTCTGCTAAAGCAATAGCGTGTTCACATGCCCACTCAAAGTTTTCCCTACTGTCTCCAACCCAACGGGTGCATGGGTGATTATGATAGCCTCCTTTGAGGGGAGTTCCTTTCTGTGTCTTTGGCATCATGCTGTCAGTCGCTCCATGACGACGTAACGCACTTCCAAGCTGTTGATAGAGTTCCAATACCATTTTGACACAATGCTTGTCACAGTGCATCTGTGCAGCTTTGACAGGGTTTCTGTCCAATACGAAGATGTTCATAAGAAGTCCTAGTAAAAGTAAGGGCCGATTTTGTATCTTGATTATAATACTCTATCGACCCTTGTCAACTAAAATCTTTAGTGGATTTCAGAAACTTTCTTGCGGGGTCCAGTCGCAATGTCTTTTAGTTTATTATAAGGAACATTTGGCTTCTCATGATGCTCATGATGATACTCAGCGTAATGTGGTAAAAATAATAACCTTTGCCACCATGTTGCTTTAATCAAATGAGTTTTATCTGTGCCGATATGCTCATGCCATATTCTCAATCTTGAGATTGCTAATAAACTTGTAGGAAGTGCTGCATACCACATCAATGGTATCTTCCAATCTATAATAGCAGTAAAAAGAATAAGTATATGAACAACGCCAATCGCTGCCTTATCTTTATTTGTTTTTTCAAGATTAAACTTCTTCATGTCAAAGATGTTTAAGCCACACAAATCTTTTATAAACTGAATAATAATGTTTTTTTTGGTCGCATTTTCTACAACCATACCAGACTCAAACTTTCTATCTAGTTCAGGGTCTTTAACCGTACCCAGCCAGCGGTGATGAGACATGTGAAACTCACGATATCCATCCCATGGGAGTCCGATGGGAGCGTAACAAAAGAAGTTACCAGCAATGTAGTTAATGCGATTATTTTTACTAACCAGTTTATGTGTTGCATCATGACCTAATAACGCCAACGCATGTTGACGATTACCTATAATAAAAATTGAAAAAGGAATAAAATACCAACAGTTAAGACCTATTGCGATTACCAAAAAGATTAAAAGCCAATCTAGTAATAGATCTCTTAACCAGATTAAAGATATCATTGGGGAATCTCCATAATAAAACTTCACAAGGCCAATACATGGTCCAAGGGATTAGTAAGAAGGCGAAACAAAACAAACCAAGTAAAAGAAAAGTAAACGGATTCATAACTGCTACGATCTGCCGCTTTTCTCGTTCAAGATAATCAAATATCTCGCTCGATTTGACACCCTCAAAGGAGCCTTTGAAGTACAATGGGTTCTGTTCCATTGCATATTTAAAATGAAGAATGTTATGGTTCTTTGTTTCAACTACAACATGTGCAGGCACATACCATACATGTGAAGAAACTAGACCAACTTTTTTAGCTTTTCCCCTTAAACATAAGTAGATCCCTCCTAATAAGCAGTTCCCGTATACCATTTTGGTATGCCTCATTGGAACCTCCAGAGGTTAAATAAGAAATTGTAGAAACTAACTTATTTAATATACACCGAAAAACCCGCAGTTTTCGCCGCAATCTGGAATCAATGGTATAGGGTTTGCCCTAGTATTGAACTACTTTTAATATCCCAACCAGTTCATTTTTAACTGTTCTCTTGTTTCCATTTTCATTTATTAGATAAATAGACCACTGATCTATCTTCCTAACTGTCAGCTTTTCTTCGCCCTTTAGCACTACGCTTCCTTCTTTTAGTAGTTCTAGCTTCGCTCTTTTTAGATGTTTCACGCTTCTTTCTCCTTTTTTCTTTTTCTAATTTAGCTTTTCTTGCTGGAGTTAGTGGTCTAACTGGAAACTCATTCTCATCAATCCATTTCTTACATGTTTGTAAAGTTTTAGCATGGTGATAATAGTCATCCTTATTTGGACTATGTACTACATAAAGAAATCCTTTACCCGTAAACACATCTTCTTGTTTACTTATTTCGTATTTTTTATAAATCATTTTTTATCTAAGTCCTGTGTATGTTCCCTTGTTATAAATGGTGTCATGTAATATTGTGGAGTAACTAAAAAAAAGGCATCTTTACATGCTTGCTTTTCCCTTATCCATCTCTTTGTATAATCAGACATAGGATAGTATGGTGGAAGTGGATCTGGTTTATTAAATGGTTTTGGTTTTGGTATAGGAAAAATAAACTGTCTTAATGTTGTAGGGTAAGCTTTCTCTTCATATTCCTTCCACTGCAACGGTTGCATCTCAACCATTCTATCCTCTAGTAAAGAAGTGTTTACTAAAGATACCAGTAGTAAAAGAAACTTTACCATAACAAAACACACAATAATAAGAGTTGCATAGATGCGAGTATCCCTGCCATTACTATTGTTTTTATTGCATGTAATCTATACAGAGCAGATAAAGTTGTAATAACTATAAAAGTCCCAAGCATCTTTAGACTTGTAAACAGTGCTACAGAACCATTATCTGTATGGATTAACCAAGTCCCCATAGGATTCTTTTCATACTCTAAAATAACTTCAGAGTTCTTGATCAACCAGTATACATCAACTGCTGCAACTAAAACTATTATAGCACAACAAATAATAAAGATTAGTCTTTCTTTCATCTTGATGCAAAACTCCAGTAGTAAAGATAATCACTACTGAATTATACACCTAAAATAGACTTTGTTGTATGTATAAACAAGTTCTTCTGATGTGACCGGGATCTAAATAGAGATATCCCAGTAAGGTTACTTGAAGACTGGCAATGATCGTAGTGATAGCAAATGCCTTTGCTCTGTTCCATTTTTTGAAAAGGGTAATTAAAATACCAACAACGAAGAATGTTGTCATCATTTTTACCATTGCGAACAATGCAACATCTCCACCGTCTTTGTTGATTAACCAAACACCAACAGGATTTTGTTCTACCCTTGCAATGAAATCCTGATTTTTTATCAACCAATAAACATCAATAGCAGAAATACAAGCAATAAGTAAACAGGATATATAAAAAAATAGATTGGTTTTAATGTGTGATTTCATATCTTCTAACCTCATACAAGAGTATTACTGGTGCGAATTTACACTTAATTATACACTCTTGAAATGCGGTTAACCACTATTTTTATTGTTGTTTAGGGATAACCCTACAAGTATCACAGGCGGGACTCGAACCCGCACGACCTAAACGGTCACAGGATTTTAAATCCTGAGTGTCTGCCAATTCCACCACTGTGACATAAGTCTATTTATTCAAATTGACTTTCATAGTGTTCTTCTAGTTTTTCTGTAGTGAGTCCTTTTTCAACTTTGACCGGCACAGTTCTTGCAAATGCTCCGAACAGTAGAAAGAATCCACATCCACCAATGCATGGAAACAATAAGAACAATCCAAGCAAGATGGCTATAATCATTTTATTATTACTGTTATTTTTATCCATTTCTAATCTCCTTAACATTCATAAATCATAACAAAACAATTGTCACTATTAATGTCTTTATCATCAATAGGCTCAATGATTTGTTTTCTTTCTAAATACTCTGAACCAATACTCACTTCACAATAATAGCCTGTGTCATTCCATGCCTTTAGATGGAAATCGCCATGACCTTTATCCTTAATCTCTTGTAGTACTTTAATGGCTTCATCTACTGTCACGTTACCCTCTCCATCTTTTTTGAGAACTCTTTAGTTTCAACATAATTATTTAGTTCGTTATTTAAATGATTCATACAATCATCAATAGTCCATTCGATTGCTTGTTTAATAATCTCATCATGGTCATCAAGACCCATACCCATGCAGTCAATAACATTTTGAAGTAATATTTTTTTATACTCAAGCCCCATCTTTACAACCCTCATTATATCCTACCTTATAACCATCGTCATAACCATCACTATAGTTCTCAGCAGAACCATCTTCAAGTCCTCTCTCATAACCATCTGAATCACCTTCTGCTTTACCTTCTTTAAATCCCTCTTCATAACCATCACTAAATCCAAGGTCTTTACCCTTTTCAAGGATTTCATCATGGCGTGACTGCATGATTTGGTCAATAACATTGTCCATGTAATCAACATCTTCATCAGGTAAATCACGATACCATTCTTGAATGTGTAGAGGTAGTTCATCCCAAACGATAGAGATTTGCTTAAACATTGCAAGCCTTTTTAATGTAAGAGTAAAGTTTAGAAGCTTCAGTAGTAGAACCTAGAGTTTTGTAATCACCACTAGGTAGTCTTTTATAGATGTTATACTTATCTTGCCACAATCTAATCTTCAATACTTCCTTCTCATGAAAAGTATCCTTCTCAAAATCATAGATAAACATACTCAGAGGAGAACCTTGGAACGCATAACCAAAGTTATCACTGAAATCAAAATACATCTTTTGAGCAATCTTGTGAAGTCCTTTTTCCATTCTGTGTTCTGTCTTCGTTTTCATTTCATAGTCCTAAAAAGAAAGGGGGCAAACCAAGTTACCCCCTAAGTATACATTACTATCTGCACATGTCAAACACTTTTCCAGAAAATATTTACGAGTCCAAAAATAAAGAAAACGATTGCCCAAAACCAAGTAATCAAAATGATTGCTGTTGTCAGGATCATTTCCTCCTTTTCCATTCTCTTGTTCATTTCTTATCGGTATTCTCCAGTTCTGAAGTTGAATGTATTTACTCCCTGAATGCCATAAAATCCAAAGTTACCACCAATGATAACTCTTCTTCTATCAGGAGTAACATAACCTCTGACACCCATCATAGTGCCTTCTGGCAACCAAGTAATCATAGGTCTGTATCCAACTCTAGGTCTTCCGTATCCAAAGTTAGGATGGATACCATTAGGATGCCTTCTCCAGTATTGATACTCTTGTGGAGTTGGTTTTAGATATAAGCCTTGAGGCATTCTAGGATTAGTAGTTCTTTCTGGAAATGCACCTTGCTTATACTCAAGATTCTTCTGACGATACTTTCTTACTTGTTCAGCAACTTTCTTTCTTTGTTCAAAGTTATTCTCTTGACCAATACCAGTCGATGCAAGACAACCTAAAATAAAAAATGCTAAAATCATGATGTACTTATTCATTTGCAATCTCCTCCGCAATCTCTGTCAAAGTTTTATTAAAATACTCGAACCATACTTGATCTCTTTCTGGCATCTCTGGCATCTTTTCAACTATGTATTGGTAATGCTCAATACAATCAGGACAAAGCTTCTCATGGAACTCATGTGTAAGATAATGATTAGTCTTTAAAGATAAGTTCATGTTTGCTCTGATACTAAATGCTTGAGCAGACAATAGCTCATAGACTGCATCTAGTTCTTCTCTGTATAACTCCTCATAGGCTTCTGTTATTTGTTCTTCAGTTTTTTTATTTGCCCTGTAGTCACCTACCCAAACACCACCAACAAAGAAACCTATTAAACAACACCAACCAAATACAATAGTTCCGATACTATTCTTTTTTTCTGACATAATAAACTCCAATAAAGTAAAAAGCTCCGAAGGCTGGACTCGAACCAGCAACCTAGTGGTTAACAGCCACCCGCTCTACCATTGAGCCACTTCGGATTATCAAAAGATTATGCTCTTCTGACTAGATGAATTGGAAATGGTAGCTTGATTAGTTCCCAATCTTTAACAGTTATTTCATCTTTATTCTTTCCTATAATAAAATAACCTGCTGGAACAATTCTAGCACCTTCTCTTACAGTGTAATGATACCTATCGTCTGCGATTAAATCTACTTCTCCAGTTTCTGATACTTTAATCTTATGTTTAGGTCCATTACCAGAACCACCCATAAAACTAACCTGATGAGTAAATTTGTCTTCTCCACCATTATTAAGTTTAGTAATCCTAATGTGACCATTAAAAGCTTCAATATCTTTTACTTGATCATCACTCAATTTATCCCTATTATCTTCTATAATACTATTTTTATCAAGATCCCATTCACCAACAATTGTTTTCTTTGCCGCAGCATAATCCAAACCCATCATGTACTCCTTAAAAATAAAAGTAAAAATGCCAGCTTGGGTAAAAAGGTGCTGGCAAACCCCCGCAGCTTACGCTGCAAGTGCAAGAGTTTCCTCTGCAAATAAAGTTTAGTCCATTTTAAGGTAGCCTTGGACCAACTACCACATGCAGTTATTATATCAGTGTATCAGTCGATTCTGTGTCACCCCCGTGATGAATCTCTCTGTGACAATTCGCACAGACGATCATACATTTTTCCAGTTCGGTAAAAAGACGAGCCTCACTATAGTTTCTCATATTGCTTATCTCCAAATCTTTTTTAGATCTTTCGATATGATGAAAGTCTATTGCCGCCTTACACTTGTTGTAACCGCAGATTTCACATTCGTATTTACCATAAAATTTAGTAATCAGAGCTTGAAATCTATCTCTCTGCATTGATTCATAACATTTTTTACAGCGTGATTTATATTTCTGTGTACCCAGAGCAGTAAATCCATTACTGTAGAAATGGTCTAAATCTTTTGGAAATTTTTTATTACATTTGTTACAAGTTTTCATCTCTTACCTATGGAGGTGTCGGGATTTGCACCCGAGTCCTGTCTACAATCAATAATAACGTCTACATGTTTAGTTCGCAAGCGAACAGTAGCCCATGGAGGAATCGAACCCCCAACTACGGTTTAGAAGACCGTGGTTATATCCATTTAACTAATGGGCCATAAGCCACCAAAGAGACTTGAACTCTTAACCTGTTGATTACAAATCAACTGCTCTGCCAATTGAGCTATAGTGGCAATAAAACTAACTTACATTCTCTTGAAGAGCTTGAAACTTAAACATCTCTTCACTACTAAACTTATCAGGATCAACTTGTGTTCCGGGTGGAACCATCATAAGATTAAACTGCATAGGTTTCTCTGGTCTAAACTCTTCCCATACGATGTATGTAGTTAAACATAAGGTTTGAGAAAGAAAGAATCCTAATGCCATAGCTAAAAACGTCTTCATAATTATACTCCAAAAAAGTGTAAAGAAACAAAAAGTAGGACAGGCAGGAGTTGAACCTACGGAGGCAACTTTATAAGAATTGCTTGGATAACCGATCCGCTGTCCC
>Ga0208794_1001420_pt1 | contig 10665 bp, 6 predicted proteins | sample 32_taG_FD_184106 | JGI IMG/M metagenome (GOLD analysis project Ga0208794, IMG submission 184106) | Marine viral communities from the Gulf of Mexico - 32_GoM_OMZ_CsCl metaG (SPAdes) (version 2) | ecosystem: Environmental > Aquatic > Marine > Oceanic | place: Atlantic Ocean: Gulf of Mexico...
CGGTGAGGCAGCGCCCGACGCCGGTGAAGTTCGGGTCGACCGCCGCGGGGTGCTGGTCACGCTTGTGCACGTAGCGCCCGCCGGCGTTCGCCTGCCAGATCTCGACCAGCTGGTGGCGCACGGGGCGGCCCTCGCCGTCGGTGACGCGCCCGGTGACGACCATCCGCTCGCCGATCGGCTCGCCGGTGTGCTGGACCGTCAGGTCGGCCTCGAGCGGGTCGACGTCGGTGGGGCCGAAGCAGGGCGCCCACAGCTCGACCGTCTCGGGGTCGGCGTGGTGCAGGCTCTTGGTCGGGTGACGCAGCAGGCTGCTGCGGTACGGCGCGTAGTCGCGGCGCGGCTGGGTCTCGACCACGCCGGCCTGCTCGTAGGCGTCGGTGATCGCGGCCATCTCGGCGTCGACGTCGGCCTGGGGGGCGAGGACTGGCTCTGGCATGGGGCGACGGTAGAGCGGGAGGAGTAGCGTGGTCCCGGTCACGCTTCCGCTGGGCGGAAGAATCGGGCCGAACGCCGGATCACACGTGGCCGGGCCGAGGAGGAGACGATGGCGGGCAACACGGCGCAGCCGGGCACCACCGTCGCGCAGCGCGTCGTCGCCCTGCTGGGGGCGTTCGACGACCGCCACCGCAGCCTCACGCTCAGCCGGCTCGCCGACCGCGCGGGCCTCGCCCTGCCGACCGCCCACCGCCTCGCCGGCGAGCTCGTGGCCGGCGGGCTGCTGCAGCGGCGCGACGACGGGGCGTACGTCGTGGGTCGCCGCACCTGGGACATCGGCCTGCTCGCCCCCGTGCAGACCGACCTGCGTCGTGCGGCCTCGCCGTTCCTCCAGGACATCTACGCCGCCACGCTCGCCACCGTGCACCTGGCCGTCCGCGAGGGCACCGAGGTGCTGTACGTCGAGCGCATCTCGGGTCGCGCGTCGGTGCCGATCGTGTCGACCGTCGGATCACGCCTGCCGCTCCACTGCACCGGGGTCGGCAAGGCCCTGCTGGCCCACGCGCCGCCCGACGTGCGCGAGGCCGTGCTGAGCCGCCCGCTGCGCCGCGTCACGCCGTACACGGTCGTGCAGCCCGGCACGCTGGCCCGCCAGCTGGACCAGGCGGTGCGCGACGGCTACGCCAGCACGGTGGAGGAGATGTCGGCGGGGGCGTGCTCGGTGGGGGTGCCGATCCGGCGGGGCACGGCCGACGACGCCGAGGTCGTCGCCGCCCTCGGGATCGTGGTGCCGTCGCTCAAGCGCGACCGGTCGCGGCTCGTCGCGTCGCTCCAGGTCGCGGCCCGGGGGATCGGGAGGTCGCTGTGACCGGAACGTGCTTCCGCTCAGTGAAATCGGCGGTGGACGCAGGCGGGTGAGACCGGCGTCACTGGGCCCATGACCACCACCGTGATCCCGACCGAGGTCGCCATCGTCGGCGCCGGCCCGTCCGGCCTCCTGCTCGCCCACCTGCTCGCCGCGCGCGGCGTCGCCTCCGTCGTCGTCGAGGCGCGCTCCGAGGAGTACGTCGGTTCCCGCATCCGCGCCGGCATCCTCGAGCACTCCACCGTCGACCTGCTCCGCCGGGCCGGCCTCGGCGACCGGATCGCGGAGGTCGGCGACGAGCACCGGGGCATCTACCTGCAGTGGCCCGGCGAGCGCCACCACATCGACTTCCAGGAGCACGTCGGACGCTCGGTGTGGGTCTACGGGCAGACCGAGGTGCAGAAGGACCTGGTCGCCGCCGCGCACGCCCGCGGCCAGGAGATCCACTACGAGGCCGCCGACGTGGCCGTCCACGACGTGACGAGCGACCGGCCGGCGGTGACCTTCACGGGGGCGGACGGCACGTCGTACCGGCTCGAGGCCCGCGTGCTCGTCGGCTGCGACGGGTCGTTCGGGCCCTCGCGCGCCGCCGTGCCCGACGACGTGCGCCAGACCTGGGAGCGGGTCTACCCCTACTCGTGGCTCGGGGTGCTCGCCGACGTGGCGCCCTCGACCGACGAGCTCATCTACGCCTGGCACCCGGACGGCTTCGCGATGCACTCGATGCGCTCGGCGAGCGTCTCGCGCCTCTACCTGCAGGTGCCGAACGGCACCGACGTCGACACGTGGTCCGACGACCGCATCTGGGACGCGCTGGCCACGCGGCTCGGCCACGGCGAGAACGGCTGGAGCCTCGAGCCGGGCCCGATCACCGAGAAGTCGGTGCTGCCCATGCGGTCGTTCGTGCAGACCCCGATGCGCCACGGCAACCTCTTCCTCGCCGGCGACGCCGCCCACATCGTGCCGCCGACCGGCGCCAAGGGGCTGAACCTGGCGGTCGCCGACGTCGGGGTGCTCGCGCCGGCGCTGGCCGAGCTCGTCCGGGGCGGTGACAGCCGGCTCGCCGACGCCTACTCCGACACGGCGCTGCGCCGGGTCTGGCGCTGCACGCACTTCTCGTGGTGGATGACGACGATGCTCCACACCGCCGGCGACCCGTTCGACGCCCAGCTGCAGCTCAGCCAGCTGCGGTGGGTGGCCTCGAGCGCCGCCGGTGCGGCCGGGCTGGCGGAGAACTACGCCGGGCTCGACATCGGGTCCTGAGGGCCCGACGACCTCGTCGGGTCGGGGTCTCGTGGGGTAGTCCCTGACGTAGTGGTCGCCGATCGGCCGCCCGCACGACCACTTCGTCAGGGACTACCCGACGGAGGGGGTCGCTCCTCCTCCCGTACGACGAACGGCCCCCGCCGGGAGGGCGGGGGCCGTTCGTTGTGGCGTGCTCGTCAGCTCACGGCTGGGCGGGCGGGTCCTGCGGACGCGAGAACTGCGTCGTGTCGTTGCTGGGGTTGCTCGGCGTGCCACCCGGGGTGCTGGGCGGACGGACGACCGTCTGCTCGCCCTCGGGCTGGCCGAACGCACCGGGCTGGCCGTACGCGCCGGGGCCGGGCTGGCCCGGCTGACCCTGCTGCGGGTACTGCTGGCCGTAGTCCGGCTGGCCCTGGGGAGCGCCGTACGGACCCGGCTGGCCCTGCGGCGGACCCTGCGGGGCGCCGTACTGCTGGCCCGGCTGGGCGCCGTAGCCCGGCTGCCCCTGGGGGGCGCCGTACTGCTGGCCCGGCTGACCGCCGTACCCGGGCTGGCCCTGGGGCGCGCCGTACTGCTGACCGGGCTGGCCCTGCGGGGCGCCGTAGCCCGGCTGGCCCTGGGGCGCGCCGTACTGGCCCTGCTGGCCGTACTGGCCCTGGTGACCCTGCTGGCCGTGGCCGCCCTGGCCGAGGCCCGCGGGGACGACCGAGCCGAGGATGCTGCGGATCGACGGCGGGACCGTGAGGGCGTAGAGCGCCAGCACGGGGAGGCCGAACCAGGCGGCGGTCTGGTAGGCGGTCCAGCCGCCCGGGGCGCCACCGGCGGAGAAGGTGCCCCCGCCGAAACCGTCGGCGTTGCCGATGATGATGAGGAACGCGATGCCCACGGCGATCACGCCGCCGATGAGCCCGAGCACGAGCAGACGGCCCTTGCGGGGGTCGGCCAGCATCGTGGTCGGCGCGAACGCGAGGCCCGCGGCGACGAGGCCGAGCACCAGGGCGATGATCGAGCCGGCGCCGAAGCCGTCCGCCTCGATGAGGCCGAGCAGCGTGCCGACGACGGTGATCGCGATGACGGTGCCGGTCACGTAGAGCGCCAGCTTCGCGGTGTGCACCCAGGCCCAGAACGGCTCCTGCGGCTTGGTGGTGCGGATGACCGGACGCGACACGAGGGCCGCACCGAGCGCCGCGAACAGCAGGTAGCCCGAGCCCGGGATGTTCCACTTGTCGAAGATCGCGTAGAACGGGCCGTCGCCGCCGTCGCCGTCGGTCATGGCCGCGAAGAGGCCGACGAACGCGAGGGTGGCCAGCACGAGGCGGGCCTCCTCGGAGCGCTTCAGCAGGCTGAGCAGCGGCCACACCACGCACACGAGCGGGATGGCGACCGAGATCAGCACGGTCATGAGGAAGTAGAGGAACGGGTCGAAGACGCCCGTGTCGTCGATGACGCCCTGGAGGATCCCCAGGACGAGCGTCAGCACGACGAGCACCGCGGTGCCGATCGCGAGACCGGTCGTGATCTTCCACCACAGACCGTCGCCCGTCGGGTTCTCCGACTCCTCGCTCTTGCGCGGGGAGAGCGTCAGCACGACCGCGGCGAGGGCGGCCGCGACACCGGCGCCGAGGAGGCCGCCGTCGGTGCCCTGGAAGATGTCGTTGACGAGCGCGGCGACCACGCTGATCGCGTACGGCGCGAGCAGCGCCGCCTTGGCGAGGAACGCCTGCTGCGGGGCGAGCGGCAGGATGCGGGCCTTCACCACGTAGGGCACCGCGACGGCGACGAGGCCGACGAGCGCCGCGATCCAGACCCACCAGCGGTCGGCGCCGCGGTTGAAGCCGAAGTCACCGATGTCCCAGACCATCCACAGCGGCGCGAGGAGCAGCAGCACCGAGGCGCCGTCGCGCACGTAGTCGCTGATCGGGGTGCCCTGGAACGGGTTCACCTTCGGCTGGGCGGGGCGCTGGGGGGCGCCGTACCCGGGCTGCTGGCCGTAGCCCTGCTGGCCGTAGCCCTGCTGCGGGTAGCCGGGCTGGCCCTGCGGTGCGCCGTACTGGCCGGGCGGGCCCTGGGGAGCGCCGTACTGGCCGGGCTGACCCGGCTGGCCCTGGGGGGCGCCGTAGCCGGGCTGGGGCGCGCCGTACGGCGGCTGGCCCTGGGGGGCGCCGTAGCCGGGCTGCGGAGCTCCGCCGGGCGGGGGCTGGGTGGGGTAGCCGCCGGAGGGGGTCCCGCCCTGCTGCGGCGGTTGGCCACCCTGCTGGGGGTAGGGATCGGACGGGTTCGACATCGAGAGCTCCTCGTAATACGACTCGGGTCAGCGCTGCCCTGGTTGCGGGCAACGTAGCACCAGGCGGACCCCCGCTCCCGAGTCGTGAGCGTGGCGTTCCGCCGGGCGCCGGGTGCTGCCGTGCAGGCCGGGCCGGAGCCACCCTGCCCCTCTCCCCGCGGTTCTACGCCTCTCGGCAGGTGTCGATCGCGCTCCGGGGTTCCGCGCTGCACCTGCGGGGTAGGAGGCGCGCCGCACCAGCGCCCGAGAGGACCTCCCCGTGACCGGACCCGACCTGCCCCCGCCGTACCCGCAGCAGCCGCAGCAGCCACAGCCCGGAGGGGTGCCGGCCTGGCAGTCGCAGGTGCCGCCCGCCCCGCAACGGCGACGCGGGCGCCTGGTGCTCGTCGCGGTCGTGGTGCTGCTGGGCCTGGTCGGCGGCGGGATCCTGGCGTGGACCCAGCTGCGCGGGGACGAGGGCGGCGTCGTCTACGCGGGGGGATCCGAGCTGCGGGCGCCCGGGGCCGTCGGCAGCGATCCCGAGCGTGCCTGGGAGGCGGAGGTCTCCGGGCAGCCCTACGTGCTCGACAGCGGCGACGGTCGGGTCGTGCTGCTCGAGGAGGAGGCGGTCGTGGCGCTCTCGCTCGAGGACGGCTCGGAGGAGTGGGAGACCGAGCTGGGGGAGGTGGGCATCGGACCCCGCTTCCTCGTCGCTCCCGGCGAGGGCTTCGCGATCCCGGACCGCGACCTGGAGCGGACGCGGTGGATCTCGTTCGACGACGGCGCGGTCGCCTGGGAGGTGGACGGCCTGGTGGTCGCCGTGGACGGGGAGACGGCGGTCGTGCGTCCGGAGGGGAGCGACGAGCTGGAGGTCGTCGACGCGCTGACGGGGGAGGAGCGCTGGGCGTTCCCGCAGGAGCAGTCGTACGGCGTCGCGATCGCCGACGACGTGCTCGTGACCGCCGACGTCGACGGGGTGACCGTGCGCGGGTACGACGTCGAGGACGGCGCCGAGCTGTGGACGACCGAGCTCGACGACGTGGGCCGCGTGGTGGCGGCCGACGGGGTCGCGGCCGTGGTCGGTGGGGACGGCGTCACGGCGCTGCGCACCTCCGACGGCGACGAGGTCTGGCAGAGCGACGCGGTCGACGTGACCCGGGTGGCGCCCGACCGCCTCGCGGTGCTGGACGACCGGGGCACCCTCACGCTGGTGGACCCGGAGGGGGAGATGGCGTCGGTCGAGCTGGAGACGACGACCCCGGCCATCGGCGCGGTCTCGGGCGGGGAGGTCGACGGTGAGTGGCTGGTCTCCGCCGTCGGCGGCCAGGGCCAGGTGCTGCTCGACGAGGACCTGGACGAGGTGGCCGACGCCTTCGCCGGGTTCGCGGGCGGCGGCTACTACACCCGCGACCGGCAGGACCTGTCGTTCCACGAGGGCATCGGGGACGACCCGGCGTGGACGGCGGCGGTGCCGGGGGCCCGCTTCCTCGTGGACGGCGGCATCCTCACGTTCGACGAGGACGGCGACGACGACGTCCTGGTCCTCTACCGCTGACGACGCCCCGTCACGCGCCGACCTCGTCCGGACCGCTGCCGCCCACGCCCGGACCGCGCCGCACCGGCACGGCGCCGCCGGGCTTACGATTTCAGCCGTGACGGACCCCGCAGCCCCCGCCGTACCCCCCGCGAGCACCACCGCGGCCGCCCCCGAGGCCACGTCGGCGCACCCCGCCGTGAACCTCGACACCGTGGTCCGCGCCGCGGGCGACCCGGACCGGGAGCAGCCCTGGGCCGACCTCGGGCTGAAGACGGACGAGTACGACCGCATCCGCGAGATCCTCGGCCGCCGGCCCACGTCGAGCGAGCTGGCGATGTACTCCGTCATGTGGAGCGAGCACTGCTCCTACAAGTCGTCGAAGGTGCACCTCAAGCAGTTCTCCGAGATCCCGCAGGAGACCCGCGCCGGCAAGATGCTCGCCGGCATCGGCGAGAACGCGGGCGTCATCGACATCGGCCAGGGCTACGCGGTCACGTTCAAGGTCGAGTCGCACAACCACCCGTCGTACGTCGAGCCCCACCAGGGCGCGGCGACCGGCATCGGCGGCATCGTGCGCGACATCCTCGCCATGGGCGCGCGCCCCGTCGCGGTGATGGACCCGCTGCGCTTCGGCCCGCTCGACGCCCCCGACACCCACCGCGTCCTGCCCGGGATCGTGGAGGGCGTCGGCCACTACGGCAACTGCCTCGGCCTGCCCAACATCGGCGGCGAGGCCGTCTTCGACCCCACCTACCTCGGCAACCCGCTCGTCAACGCGCTCTGCGTCGGCGTGCTGCGCCACGAGGACCTCCACCTCGCCAAGGCGTCCGGCGTCGGCAACCAGGTGATCCTGTACGGCGCGCGCACCGGCGGCGACGGCATCGGCGGCGTCTCCGTGCTCGCCTCGGAGACGTTCGACGCCGACGGTCCGGCGAAGCGCCCCAGCGTGCAGGTCGGCGACCCGTTCATGGAGAAGCTGCTCATCGAGTGCACGCTCGAGCTGTTCGCGGCCGGCGTCGTCGCGGGCATCCAGGACCTCGGCGGCGCCGGGCTCTCCTGCGCCACCTCCGAGCTCGCGAGCGCCGGCGACGGCGGCATGCACGTCGACCTCGAGAAGGTGCTGCTCCGCGACTCCACGCTCGCGCCCGAGGAGATCCTCATGAGCGAGAGCCAGGAGCGGATGATGGCCGTCGTCGAGCCCGACGACGTCGCCGCGTTCCTCGCGATCTGCGCGAAGTGGGAGGTCGAGGCCACCGTCGTCGGCGAGGTCACCGACACCGGCCGGCTCGAGATCGACTGGCACGGCGAGCGCGTCGTCGACGTGCCCCCGCGGTCCGTGGCGCACGACGGCCCGACGTACGAGCGCCCGTTCGCCCGCCCCGACTGGCAGGACGCGCTGCAGGCCGACGGCGCCGAGGCGCTCCCGCGGCCGGTGGGCGGCGACGAGCTGCGCGCCACCCTGCTGCGCCTCGTCGCGTCGCCGAACCTGGCCGACAAGTCCTGGATCACCGACCAGTACGACCGCTACGTGCGCGGCAACACGGTGCTCGCGCAGCCGGCCGACTCGGGCATGGTGCGCGTCGACGAGGAGACCCACCTCGGCGTCGCCGTCTCCACCGACTGCAACGGCCGCTTCGCGAAGCTCGACCCGTACGCCGGGGCGCAGCTCGCGCTGGTCGAGTCCTACCGCAACGTCGCCACCGGCGGCGCCGTGCCGATGGCGATCTCCGACTGCCTCAACTTCGGCTCGCCCGAGGACCCGGCCGTGATGTGGCAGTTCGCCGAGGCGTGCCGCGGCCTCAAGGACGCCTGCATCGAGCTCGAGATCCCGGTGACCGGCGGCAACGTCAGCCTCTACAACCAGACCGGCGAGACGGCGATCCTGCCGACGCCGGTCGTCGCGGTGCTCGGCGTCATCGAGGACGTCCGCCGCCGTACCCCCTCGGGCTTCGAGGCCGCCGGCGAGACCGTCGTGCTGCTCGGCGAGACCCGGGAGGAGCTCTCGGGCTCGGAGTGGGCCCACGTCGTGCACGGCCACCTCGGCGGTCGCCCGCCGGTCGTCGACCTCGCCGCCGAGAAGGCGCTCGGCGCCCTGCTCGTCGACCTCGTCGGCGTCGCCACCTCGGCGCACGACCTCTCCGACGGCGGCCTCGCCCAGGCGCTCGCGGAGACCACGTTCCACCGCGGCGTCGGCGTGAGCGTCGGCCTCGACGCGGTGCACGCGGACCCGTTCGTCGCGCTCTTCGCCGAGTCCGCCGCGCGCGTGCTCGTCACCGTGCCCGCCGAGGGTGTCAACGAGCTGCTGGCGCGGGCCACGGCGTACGGCGTGCCCGCCGCCGCCATCGGCCGCACCGGCGGCGACGCGATCGTCGTCGACGGCCAGTTCGAGATCGCCGTCGACGAGGCCCGCACCGCCTGGGCCGCGACGCTGCCCGCCGCGCTGGGCTGAGCGGGGTCGGGCCGGGTCGTGCCGGTTTCACCGGCTAGCCGGTGAAACCGGCACCTGGCGCACGAAGGTTCACGCGCCAGGTGCCGGGGTCGTCACCTAGCCGGTGAAACCGGCACCCCCTGGTCGTGCGCCGGCCCCGACGCGGGCCCCGTCCCAGGCACCGCCCACGCCGCCGGGCGGGGGACGCGCCGCACGTGCCGGCTCGACGTCACCAGCAGCGCCGCCGCGAGGCAGCCCGCGAGCAGGGCGGCGGTGGCGACCGGGCCGCCGTACACCTCGAGCAGCAGCCCGCCGACCAGCGGTGCGAGCGGCATGGTCGACCACGCGAGGAACGCCGTCGTGGCGTTCACGCGGCCCTGGAGGGCGTCCGGGGTGATCGCGATGCGGTAGGCGCCGATGCCCGCGTTGCCGATGGGGTTGAGCAGCACGAGCGCGCCCAGGCAGGTCGCGGCGACCGCCGGCTCGGCCCACCACACCAGGGGCACGAGCGGCACCACGACGCTCCAGCCGACGGCCACGGTGAGGAGGCCGGTGGGGGTCCGTTCGATCACCCAGGGGGCGAGGGCGGCGCCCACGAGCCCGGCGACCCCGGCCGCGGTGGCGACCAGGCCGATGGCGGCGGGGCTGTGGCCGTCGGCGGCCATCCGGAGCACGACCACGAAGAGCAGCCCGTTCACCACCAGGTTGGAGAGCGCGGACCAGCAGGCGAGCAGTCGCATCACGGGGTGGCGTACGACGAAGCGGGCGCCGGTGGCGACGTCCCGGCCCATCCGCCCCAGTGGGTGTCCGCCGTGGTCCTCGCCGGGAGCGGGCGCGGGGGCGGAGAGGTCGGTCCGGATCCGGCCCAGCATCACGAACGACACGAGGTAGGTCGCGGCGTCCACGGCGAACGGCAGCGCGCGGTGGACGGTCAGCAGGAGGCCGCCGAGGGGTGCGCCCGCGAGCTCGGCGGCGTGACCGCGGGCCTGGTTCTGGGCCAGCGCGGTGGGCAGCTGCGCGGTCGTCACCACCGACCGGACCGCGGAGATCTGCGCCGGTTCGTAGATCCCGGTGCACACGCCGGCGAGCAGCGCGCCGACCCCGAGGGCGGTCGGGCTCAGCTCGTCGAGGGTCAGGGCGGCGGCCATGCCGGCGTACAGCAGGAACCCGGTCGCGGAGACCGTGCGCAGCACCCGGCCCCGGTGCAGCCGGTCGACGAGCGCACCTGCGGGGAGCAGGGCGAGGACGATGCCGCCGAAGTACGCCGCCTGCACCAGGGCCGCGGTGCCGATCGAGCCGCCGAGGGCGAGCGCCAGGAGCGGGTAGACGAAGGCGCTCATGCGGGCCCCGAGCTCGGAGACGGTCTCGCCGATCCACAGGACGGTGAAGTCCCGGTTGCGGGCGAGGTCGCGGTAGCCGGTCATGCAGGGACGGTAGATCCGCAACAACTATTGCGCAAGTAGTGTTGCGCAATGATCGGCGGGCAACTCGGCTACGGTGCCCGCGTGGTCGACCACCAGCGCGTCACCGACGCCCGCACCCTCCGCGCGTTCGCGCACCCCGTCCGGTCCCGCCTGCTCGAGGAGCTCAACGCCCGGGGTCCGATGCGGGCCGCCGACCTCGCCCGCACCCTCGGCCTGCCGGCCAACCAGGTGAGCTTCCACCTGCGCCAGCTGGCGAAGTACGACGTCGTGGTCGAGGCGCCCGAGCTGGCGCGGGACAAGCGCGACCGGGTGTGGCGACCCGCCGACGACGACCGCGGGTTCCGGCTCGACCTCGACGCCGTGGCGCAGACCCCGGGCGGCGCGGTGGTCGCCGCCGCCTGGCGCGGCATGGCGAGCGAGCGGGCCCACCGGGCGGTGGACGCGGCGTACCGGGCCGAGCGCGACCCC
>Ga0208794_1001421_pt1 | contig 10659 bp, 22 predicted proteins | sample 32_taG_FD_184106 | JGI IMG/M metagenome (GOLD analysis project Ga0208794, IMG submission 184106) | Marine viral communities from the Gulf of Mexico - 32_GoM_OMZ_CsCl metaG (SPAdes) (version 2) | ecosystem: Environmental > Aquatic > Marine > Oceanic | place: Atlantic Ocean: Gulf of Mexico...
CGCAATTCGCAAATTGCAAATCATAAAATATTCAAACATGAAGTTACTAAGAAACCTGATATTTGTAGAACCCGAAGATGCTAAGAAGTTCAATTACGGACTTATAATGGCAGATTTAGGAACTACTTCTGTCGCTCCTGTAATCGGAACGATTACCTACAAAGCCGATAAAGCAAGAGATGTGAAAGTAGGGGATAGGGTTGTATTTGAGCGTGGCATAGGGCTGAAATACGAAATAGACGAAAAGGAAATGCTGTTAATGAGGGAAACCGATATAATGGCTATTATTCCAAAAGATTGCGTATATTCGCAAAAATATCTTGTATGACAGCACATGAATGGTGTGTAAGGCTTAGAAGGGCGGTACAACGTGGTGGCGTAGCATCAGATGATGCGAGAATGACACTCCGCTATCTTTACTCCCTGCTTAACACATACCGCAATACCAACATAAAGTACTCAACCGACTTTGGCAAAGAAAGCACGTTACTGAAATACGTGGAACAAGACTACGGTGTCCGTAAGCTGTGTGAGGTGGATAAAGCCGAAAACCCCTTGTACGTATGGGGGTGTAAGGTGAAAAAGGTGTGTAGCGTTCCTACGTTCCTATCCTTGCCTCAACACAGAGCAATAACCTATGTGGGTATAATTGACAGGGCGTTACCGTTTATGTATGCCGAACCAACGGATATAGCGGTAAAGAGAAAGACAAAGATTGGTACAATGTTCAACTTTTGGTATTTGCGTGGAGGCGATATTTACGTTGCACCATCCGACCAATTAGAAGATATTGAAGTGATAGATATTCGTGGTGTCTTTGCTGACCCATCAGAGGTAGACGATAGGATAAACCCCGACTTTGATGTAGAGGGCTATACAGTAGACTATCCCATGCTTACCTCAACAGAAGATGAGGTGGTGCGGTTTGTATTGCAGGAATTAGGTCTTACAATACAGACCCCAACAGATTTACAGAACAATGCAAGGGACGACACCTAAGTGCTAAGAAACAAAAATGTTAGAAAGAGATATTATTTCCCAAATCGCAAGGGAAGAAAATTTAGACGAAAAATTAGTAAAAGGTTATGTTCGTTCCTTTTGGGAAGGAATACGTTTAAGCGCTGAAAAGTTCGAGCCTATTGCCATAAAAGACATTTGCGAGTTTAGGCTACACAAATACATCTTCAAGTACAAAGCATTGGGTCAGGACGTTCCTATGCCTGACGGTATCCGTAAAGCCATAGAGGATGCTAAGAAAACAACGCATAACAGCAGAAAAAGAGTAGGCGATTTACAGCACTATCAGGTAAGTAGCAATACCTGCCGATTAGGGTGGATAAGAAGCCTTGTCGGGGATGAGGATTTATTGGTTAAGCCTGTGGTTGAAATGGTGTCAGAAACGGTTAGGGGTAAGAAAATATGGCGCTGGGGTGTTATTTCTGCCGATATAGAAGAAGTTACCTCCGAGCAGTACACATCTACTGGTTCTGTTTTTTCATGGCTTAAACGAAAGAACTTGATACCTATTGCTACTCCTAAAGGGTTGCATAGGATATGTAAATATTATTCCGAATAATTTTGTGTTTTGAGTATTGGTTATTAATTTTGTGAAAATGAAACAAAAGGTTTTTTGCGAAAAGTATGGTTTTGGATATGTTGATTTTATATTTACCACCTATAAGTATGTGTTGGATTTTAGATATAATAAAGCAAAAGACAAAAAAAATCTAATGATGGTAAAGTTTGAAAAAGAAGAACTTTTAATCATGTGTAGTTACTATCCATTAGAAACCGTACATAAAAAACATTACAATACCAAATTTCAACTTTTAGATTAAACTAACAACTATGACAGAAATTGTAACATTATTTTTATTCTTTATTTCAGGTGCTTCTTATGGCATTACACAGGGAATATTGTTCCACTACAAAGAATATGAAAAGTACAACCTTAACCCCTTGTTTTGGAATCCTGCAATATCGTGGAAGAACAAATATAAGATAGGGTCAACCACCGAACCTGCATTTTGGGGTAGTACTACTTTCCTTGCATGGACTACCGATGCCTACCATTTGTTCAGCACTATCAGTAGGTTTATTCTTATTGCCTGTGCGGTGTTTTTGCCTTGCTTTGATTTTACAGTAATAGAATTAATCTTTGCGTTTATTGCTTTTTATGGGTCGTGGATGTTGGGTTTTCACACAACGTATAAGTAAATTAGATTAGGAATATGAAGAAAGTAAACTTATGGACACCACACCCTACCGATGGTACTTCTTTTTACCGTGCGTGGGGGGTGTTTAACCAAATAGCAAGGAAAGAAAACTTGCCTATTGTTTTTGAGGGTTCTAATAAAGGGTCATGGAGCGACTTTACAGGTTACGACCTTATCTTCATGCACCGCCCCCACGATGAAAGCCATGTGCGCTACTGTCAGCTTGCAAAGCGGTACACAAAAATATGGATGGATTGGGATGATGATATACTCAATATTCCCACCGACAACCCCACACATGACGCATACAAAGCGAACTCGGTTGTGGAGTTGGTACAGTTAGCCGATATGATAACGACAAGCACAGAGCCTCTAATGGACAGCTACAACGCTAATGGTGAAGTGATACAGAACTACATCCCTTTAGACGTTACCTACAACAAGCCCATGCGTACCGATAATTTCCGCATAGTATGGCGTGGTAGCAATACCCACGACTTAGACTTCTTTGACAATATGCCCGAACTGTTGAAATTCCTTAATGGTAAAAAAGACATAGAGTTTGTCTTTATCGGGGATGTTTCACCTATCTGTATGAGAGAGGTCAACAAACATTGTGCTATTAGGAAGATAAAAGGGATGGATACGTCTACCTACTTTGAGTTTTTGCAAGGCAAGCAAGTTGGGGATGTTTTGTACGTTCCATTGAATGAAAGCCTGTTTAATAAAAGCAAAAGCGATTGTGCTGTATTGGAAGGGTTGGTTAATGGAATGTTAAGCATAACCCCCGAATGGAATAACTCCGATACCTACGCTTACAAAAAAGGTGGAGTGTACTCTGCACTTAATCAGGCGTACAACACATGGAAGGATGGGTATGCCGCAATGTCAAATGAGGTAGTAACCCAACAGAAGAAAGCACAGGACAGGGCGAAAACAAATTATCACAAGCGTTTGGATATTCTGAAAACAATGTTATCTTTGTAACACATGGCGTTAATAAACATGGCTGTCTATGATACAGTCGAAAACGGAAGAACAGATTACACTCGGCAGACATTAGAGAATTTGCAAAAAAGGGTAGATTTTAGCAAGCACAGGCTTGTGGTAATAGATAACGATAGCTGCAAGGCTACAAAGCAACTGCTATCTCATATGCAGACACGCATGGGGTTCATCCTGATAACCAACCGACAGAACGTGGGGACTGCCAAAGCCATTAATCAAGGCTTGGCTCTCCGCAATGTTGGGGAAAACGCTATAAAAATGGATAACGATGTTGTTGTTCACAGCGATGGGTGGGTAGACTTAATGGAAGAGGCTATTGCGAGAGAACCCAAGATAGGCATTATCGGATTAAAGCGCAGGGATTTAGATGAAAGCCCCCACAGGACAGATTGGGCGCAAAGCAAGTTGCACATGATACCGCAAGAAAAAGGACAGCGGTGGATAGTGGTAGAAAAGTGCCGACACATAATGGGTACTTGCACCATGTTTTCCTCTGCGCTTATTGACAAAATTGGCGGTCTATATCAGTTAGATGGAGTGTATGGGTTTGACGATAGCCTATACAGCGTCCGTTCTTCTATTGCGGGCTTTTGGAACGTTTTTTTGTGTGGTGTGGACTTAGACCACATAGACACAGGTGGCGATGATTACACGCAATGGAAAGTGCGTTATGCAACAGAATTTATGCCTAAGTACACACAAACGGTACAGGACTACCGTGATGGCGTTAAAGATATTTTTCACAAAATCAAATAATAAAAACAATGGTAAGATTAACATCAATTAAGGCTGACGTTTCAAAGTTGAAGCATCAGATTACAAAGACCTCAAAAGGCATGGAAGTAATACAGTTCCCAATAGACCAGTTCTATCGTGGTGCTAAGGGCATCTACTTAGACCTCATGGGAGAGGTAAATGACAACGTAGACCAATACGGCAATAATGGTGGTGTTTGGCTTGGTCAAACTAAAGAACAGCGTGAGAGTGGCGAAAAAAAGGTATATTTGGGCAATACAAGGGTAATATGGTCGGGAGAGGCTACTGAAAAGAGTGGTGGTAAAAATAATAGTACCCCCGCATCAAGTAGTTCTGACGATGATGGAGACCTACCCTTTTAATACAAGGCTATGGTAAGTAAATATACAGAGAAGATGCGCATGGCTGCAAGGTCATGGGAAGAGAACCCTGAAATGAAGATGGTGTGGCTACGCACCGCAGAGCGTATCGTAGAAGAGATGCACGAAGAACTCTTTACCTTTGTTTGCACAATGGTGTCAAATATGCCTACGTATGCGGTAATAAACGAAACCGATATTCAGGACATCGGGGATGAAGAAAGCTATGTTCCCAGTGTTCAGGCATCGGTGCTGAAAAAAGATTTGATTAACGGCATAAACAAACTAAAAAGAGATGGTAAGGGTAGCGGTATGGAATGATAGGGGCAAGCGCATGGAAAGTCCTGTGGTATACGAGGGGGAGTTTCGGCAGTACAAAAAGGACAATTACACCACGTTCTTTATGATACGCAATCCTGAAACGCATGAAAGCGTGATACCCCCTTTGTACAACTTCGGCAGACCCATATTTATGAAAGAGCAGAACGGCACTTTTGAGATGGGCTTCATTGGCGAGAATTGGGAGTATGAAAATAACCAAAAGGTAGCGTACAAGCAAAGGTGGGATATTATTTTTGGCGAGGAAGATAGGGGCGAGGATGACGTTGTAATTGCCGAAACAATATCGGTAGCTAACTCCCCTAAAATTGACAATGATGACGACCTTTTGCTATAAAAGACAGAATGGACGAACAGGCATTTAGAAAGTGTGTGAAAGCAAAGGGTCGTGCGATACCGTTTGCTAAGACAGACGGCACAATAGAGGATGTGCTGTGGATGGGAGATATAAAGCTGATACTGTACGATGGCATTGTTACTTGCAAAGACCAAGACTATGCGGACTTATCGCCTAACGGTAGAACGATTACCTCTCAAAGATATTTGTCGCAGATGAAAAAAGCAGTCATGGAGGCGGACATACACGAGATAGATACCCCTGATTTCTTCAAGAAGCGGATAAAGGGTGTTTGTAGGTTCGGGGATATGTTGCATGAGAAACTCACGGAAGAAGATAAGATAACGCTTTTGAAGGAGTTGCAGACAAAAAGCCCCCGACAGGTAGCCCTTGAATGGGATTTATCGGAATGGTATTGTAAGAGTTTATATTATAACAACAAAAAGTAGATTATTATGGCATGGAATGTATTAAACCCAATAGGCAAAGCGAAGCCTAAAGAAGTAGATTGGAAGGCACGTTATAAGACACTATTGGCATCCTTTGACTACCAAGAGGTAAAAAGATTAAAAGAGCAGAACAGGGCGTTATCAAGCAAAGTAAAAGAGTTGTCGCACTTATTATCTGTACACAGACAACATACAAATACCACTCCTCTTGATTTGGTAGACGTTATGGTTGCAGACCTCCACAAAGTACCATTAAAGACCGTTTATGAAAAGTACGGCAAAGGCACTAATCGCACCAAGCATATCTTGCGCTTTATTGCTTATCACGGCTATGATATGTCGCTGAAAGATGTAGGTTGGAGATATGGTCATACAAGCCATAGCAATATAACAAGGGCGATGAACAAGGTAATAGCATGGTATCAGACAGGACAGCTAACGGATGCTGAAATCAACTTGATAAAAGAGTACACCAAAGAGAACATATTTGATGGTTTGTAAAAATAAAAACACATGGAACTACACGAATCAGCGGTTTTGCATATGCTCGTAAAAATGGGGTTAAAGATTGGAGCAGACAGAGCGTTTGCTGTCAACCCCGATGCAAGCATGGATGAGGATATTATTCCCGAACAAGCAAAACAAATACATCTGTTATTCTCTAAGTACATTAAGTTCCCCGAAGATGAGTACGACCTTACCATCTATCCCGATAATTCGGATGCTTTAGAAGAAGAAGATGATGAGAATTGATATAAAGCCATTAAGCGTTAATGAAGCGTGGAAGGGTAGGCGGATAAAGACAAAGGAGTACAAGGCGTATGAGAAAACGTTATTGCTTCTGTTGCCCAATAACTATAAGATGCCGACACCCCCTTACCACATAGAGTACACCTTTGGCTTTAGTAGTGTGTTATCCGATGTTGACAACCCTGTAAAATTGGTTCAGGACATACTACAAAAAAAGTACAAGTTCAACGATAAAGATGTTTTTTCCTTTTGCGCCACAAAAGAAAAGGTTGACAAGGGGAAGGAGTATATTTCATTTGAAATCACATCCATAACCTAAAAAGCCAAAAACAATGAATTGGGAAACCCATCATTCAGCAATTATAAAGCTATCCGCAAAAGGATTAAGTTCTGCTGAAATTCTGAAAGAGTTAAAGAAAGACAATCCTAAAACTATATTTTCTACTTCTTCGGAAAGAAACATCAGAAAAATAGTAAGCAAAAACCAAAATATCATTAACCAACTTATCTCCGAAAAAAACATGGAGAACTGCAAGGTTTTGGTCTTTGATATTGAAACCTACCCTTTCTTAGCATACTCTTTCAATAAGTGGAAAACAAATATCAACGATGACTTTATCGTGCATGATTGGGGTATGTTGTGCTGGTCGGCAAAGTGGTTATTCTCCGATGAGATTATGTCGGATAGAATGACAGAGGAAGAACTCAATAACTTAGACGATAGCAGGATTTCACGTTCTATATGGGAACTGATAAATGAAGCGGAGGTGTTAATCGCTCACAACGGAGTGAAGTTCGATATTAAGAAAGTCAATACACGGTTCTTGGAACATGGTATCGGAAGACCTTCTCCCTATCAGGTTATAGACACATTAATCCATGTGCGGAAAAGGTTTTCTATTACCTCTAACCGATTGGACTATATCGCTAAAAACTTCTTTGGCATAGAGGGCAAGCTAAAGACCGAACAAGGGTTATGGCGTAGATGTATGGATAAAGACTACGAGGCTTTGGAGTTTATGGATGAGTATTGCCAACAGGATGTAAAGGTCTTAGAAGATGTTTATTTGCTTATGAGAGCATGGATAAGCCCACACCCCAACTTGGCACTATTGTCTATTACAGACAGCGAGGGATGCCCTGTGTGCCTTTCTGATAAAAGGGAATATACTAACACTACTTACAATACTTATGTAAATAGGTACGAGGCTCACAGGTGCTTGAATTGCGGTCATATTTATAGGAGTAGGACATCACTCACGCCATTGAGGGATAATAAGGGAATGAAAGTAAGTACACCTAATTAGCATGAAGTTAGATGAAATAGAAGCCTATCTTAAAGATGCGGAATTACCTGAATACATACAGTTATCAAATGCTGAAAGGGTAACAGATGTACGGAAATTTGTAAATTCGCACATAGGCACACTAAGGGCTAATAGCGGTAACAGGACATTCCTACCCTACTACAATAGGCTATTGGCATTAGTGAAAATACTACAGCATGATAATAGAAGTACCACCCTTTAAAGTAGAAGTAGATACCATGTACATGACCGACTTTAAGACAGGTGGTGTGGAAGAAGGGTATGTGCAAGCAATCAAAGTAAATAACAATGATTGCATACGCTTTTTAGTTCACACAGAGTTCAATGCTATCTACTCGTGGCTGCCATTAGAGGCTATATACTACGATAAGAAAAAGGGGGATGCTAAGTTGGCAACCGATATTCTCCAACCCTACACTTGCTTAGAAGCCCCTGCCCAATACTTTGTCATACGCTCCATAGAAAACCAAGAGGTAAAAGTTTTTTTAGACAAGGATTACGAGGCTACCTACCTATTTACAATAGACTACATGGGAGATGGGTTAGCATCCGACCCTGTACAGAGTAAGACCCACAATGTATGTTTCCTAAAGGATAGCAACCAAATGTGTGCTGTACCCAATAATAAGATGCTTGTATTAGGTAGCTACATCAGCGATGCAACAGACATTCCTAAGCATTACAAACGGCAGACAAGAAGGTACTTCGCAGGGGAGTGATTACACAAACCACAAGAACTGCGAGTAGTAATCAAAGACCTTACCACCCCAGTAGGTTTCACCCTCTGCGGAGTAGTGTACTAAATCCTCTTTGTATTGGTCAATAGATGTATGAAGGTCGCCATTAGGTTTATTGCCATCAGTCCACAGGTAGCACTTATCGTTGATAAAGACAGGGTGTCTTTTGCGGAACTGTTCCACTACCCATCTGTTTGCCCATCCTGTGTGGTAGCATGACGGTTCAGAGTGCTTTGTACCTTCGGGTAGGTAATTGTAGGTTCTTGATGCTAAGTCTATTTGTTTTACATTTGGGAAGTAATCTTCCGTTACCTCTATGAATTTCACTATTTTATCTCTAAGAGATAGTGGGTTGTCGGGGAATATTGCGCTTCTATTACGGAGGTCGTCTTGCATAGTCCATACAACGGTAATATCCTCCTTAGCGATTTGTAGAGAAGCGAGTGTTTTATTGGCTTGCTTCCATACAGAGGATAGTGGGTTCATCCATTCGTTAATATCCTTTGATGGTATGCAGAGGTTTACTATTTTCGTGCCTTTATCTTTTGATAGGGCTATCATTTTATCGGCTATTTGCTTGGGTACGGAAGCCCCTACAAAAGCGATTACAGGATTTTGGATAAATGGACGCTTTGCCCAAAACTTATCGGTAGTTCCTAATGATGTCTTATACCCTTCGTAAGACCCTTTTTGGTTTAATGGAGTTGCTGTAAACATGGGCTAAAGATAGGTAGAAATAATTATTTTCGAGTTCTATAATTTTGATTTCTGAAAAGTATTTCGTATTTTTGTGTAAAGCATTATGAATTACAATAGCGATTTTAAGTATGACTTAAAAGTTGGTAAAGTAAAGGAAGCTGAATTAGATGAAATATTTAATTCCAAGACTATTGAGGTAAAATATGATTTAAAAGCACTTGAAACCAAAAATGTTTTTGTAGAATATTTTAGTAGGGACAAACCAAGCGGAATAGCTAAAACAATGGCGGATTATTATTGCTTTTGTTTTGGTGATACATTTCATCTTATAGAAACATTGTTATTAAAAGAAAGGTGTAGGAAGTACATTGGAACAGACAGAGATAGATTAGGGGGTGATAACAATACATCAAAAGGGATATTATTGCCTATAAACGAATTATTTTAACAATATGGCTAACCATTGCAAACAGTGTGGGGATGAATTTACTCCTAAGTACAAGACAACAGAAATGTTTTGTAGTTCCATCTGTTCTGTATTGTATAAAAAAGAAAGGTATGAGGGTAAGAAGAAAAAACAGCCTATAAAGAAAGTAAGCGATAAAAGGAGGTCACAGCTATACACCTACTCCATGATGAAGAAAGCATACATGGATAAGCATAGAGTGTGTATAGTGTGTAATACCAAAGACGCTACAGATATACATCACATGAAGGGGAGAGAGAATGAGTTATTATTGGATATTAATTATTGGTTGCCTGTGTGCAGGGGGTGTCATCGTAAGATAACAGACGACAGCGCATGGGCTATCCGCATGGGTTATTCATATAAGCGGAATGGGCAGACAGACCTATAAGACAACACGACAAACTATAAACACCGATACTGGCGAGGTCACACAGATTGACAAATGGTATCGCAAGGCTTATGATGCCGACAACTTCATAAAGCTGATGGTAGATAGCTTGCAACGCTTGCTTGTATTGACAAAAGGGGAGTATGATGTATTGATAGGAAGTATACGGTTTGTGGATTTTGACAGCACCTTTAGGGCAGACGCAAGGTACAAGGAAATGTTGGGTGGTATTACAGGCAAAAACGCTACTTCTATCTCCAACATTTTATCGTCATTGGTGAAGAAGGGATTTTTGTATAGGGTGAGTAGGGGTACTTATGAGTTGAACCCGCAGATTATGTGGAAGGGTTCGGAGGTCAATAGGATGAAAAGAGTAGCGTATTACAAGGAAATTGCGCTAAGGGAAAAATAATTTGGATAATTGTGAAAGGCGTTGTATCTTTACGAATGAAAAGTAAAATTATGCGCAAAGTATCACTTTTCGATACTTATCGCAAAAAAACAACTAAACACTATGACAGAATTACAATTTGTAATGCAGTTTTTCAACGCTTCGGAATACGAAAGTGCTTTTGACGAAACCACGCAGACATGGGATTTTTTGGCTAAGTGCTTGGAGGCATACAAAGACTATTTAGAAGCGCTTAAATAATTAACAACTAAACACAAAACAATGACAAGCAAAAACTACAAACAAGTTCTAATTAACGACAGGCACGAATTAATTGATGCCGATTTTGAAGACACGCTGATTCACTTCGCAAAGCTGTACCATCAGGAGCAAACAAGTAAAATTGTTAGCAACCAAAAAAAGATAATTAAAC
>Ga0208794_1001422_pt1 | contig 10658 bp, 5 predicted proteins | sample 32_taG_FD_184106 | JGI IMG/M metagenome (GOLD analysis project Ga0208794, IMG submission 184106) | Marine viral communities from the Gulf of Mexico - 32_GoM_OMZ_CsCl metaG (SPAdes) (version 2) | ecosystem: Environmental > Aquatic > Marine > Oceanic | place: Atlantic Ocean: Gulf of Mexico...
GTCTCCGGCCAAAGGTTCTGGAGGAAATGGAGGAAAGGGGCCCTAGGCCATGGCCTGTTCGTCGACCACGAATGGCCCGAGATCTTCATAGAAGCGGAACTGGTTGCGGCCACAGCGCTTGGCTTCATACAGCGCCACGTCGGCGGCGTGCAGCAGCGGGCCTTCGCCCATACAGTCATACGGCGCGGCGGCAATGCCGATGGACGTGCTGATGCGAACGCGGTGACCGGTCGACAGGCCATAAGGCTCGCTCAGCTTGCGCTTGAGCCGCAGGGCCAGGCCCTCAACAGCAAGGCGCGATGGCGATGTGCTGCAGACGATGAAGAACTCGTCCCCGCCTGTGCGCACGGTCAGGTCGCTGTCGCGAACCATGGCTTTCATCCGGGCCGCCACGACTTTGAGCACTTCGTCGCCCGCGCCATGACCATATGTGTCGTTGACCGCCTTGAAGCCATCCAGGTCCAGCGCCAGGATAAAGAGCGGCGCGGTGTTTGAGGCTTCCGCGAGCATGGTCGGCAGACGCTCTTCGAGGGCGCGCTTGTTCGCGAGATGAGTCAGGGGGTCCGAATAGGCCAATTTACGGACCTCCTCTTGTTTCTCGACCTGTGCGGTAATGTCGTTGGAGGTGCCGATATAGCCGGTGATCCGACCCTTGTCGTCAAAGCACGGCGCGCCGGCCATATCCATGTGATAGGTCTGGCCATCAACGTCCGTGAAAATTCCGCGCACACGGGCGTAGCTCGCGGCCGACTGGACCGCATTGGTCATGATCTCGGAGTTTTCTTCATCGAACTGGATAATGTCGAGATAGTTGCACCCGACCAGGGAATTGCGGCCGCCCTGAAGTTTCTGGAGGAAGGTGCCCTCGGCATAGATCAGCTTGCCCTGGAGATCGGTTTCCCAGAACAGGTCTGAGGCCACGGCGGAGAAATTGGACAGGCGCTTCAGTGTTGCCTGGGCTTCGCTATGTTGCTGGTCCAGCTTCTTGAAGGCCCGGATCATGATCTTGTGGGCCGGCCAGAAGACCAGGAACACTTCCGCGACAATCGTCAGGACGAGGGCCAGGACCGTATAGGTCTGGATCGTACCCAGCCATTCGGCGCGCTTGTTGGCCTGCGCTTCGAAAGCGTCCGCCGCCTCTCCGAGCCGATTGGCGAGGGGGCCGGAAGCCTCATATTCAATTGCCTCAAGCGCCGCGGACGTATTCCGGCGGTCGACCAGAACCCAGTTCACATTGTTGATGAGCTCAAGAACCTTGGTATGAATGGAGTTGTCGCCTTCGGAATAGATCGCCTGAAGTGCGGCATCATCTTCGCCAAAGCGGATAAGTTCATAGTGAGACGTCTCGAACAATTTGATGCTGGCGCGCAAATTCTCCCGCAGCTCCGGCGATCCGTCTTCGGCGTAATCATGGGCCGCATGAGACATTTGCTGCAGCAACATGCGCTGGCTGCCGCTCATATTGATCGCGGTCGCATCATGCGCACCTTGGCGGAGGGCAGTCAGGGAAACGATGTGGCTGGCAAGGATCAGCGCCAGAACAATGCTCAGCGCGAGGATGTACCGATTCAGGTGCGACTCAAGAATTTCGCGCCCGGAATGGCGCTTCTTGTCGTGTTTGAATAGGGTGCGTCCGAATAACATGATGGGCGAACCATACCCAAACAGGGTTAGAATCGTCTTTCCGAATAAAGGAAATTTCTTACCGGCGTTTCAAATCTTGTTTACCTAGATATCAAGCTCTTCAACGAAAGCAGCGTTTTCCTGAATGAACCGGAAACGCAATTCGGCTTTCTTGCCCATCAACGTGTTTATCAGCTCCTCGGCTGGAACCTCGACATCGTCAATCGCCTCCAGAGTGACCCGCGCAAGCGTCCGCGTCGCCGGGTTCATTGTGGTTTCCTTCAGCTGAGACGGGTTCATCTCGCCGAGACCCTTGAAGCGGGTCATGTCGACTTTCTGGTTCGGTTTGAAGTGCTCTTTCATTTTCTCGGCCCGGTCGGCATCGTCCATCGCGTAGACGATCGTGCCCTTGTTGGAGAGCTTGTAGAGCGGGGGCAGGGCCAGGAACAGGCGTCCGCTTTCGATCAGGCCCGGTGTCATCCGATAGAAGAAAGTGATCAGCAAGCTGGCAATGTGGGCGCCATCTACATCGGCATCCGTCATGATGATGATGCGGTCATACCGCAGATCGTCCATGTCGAACTTCTTGCCCAGCGCCGTGCCGAGCGCCAGTGAAAGATCATTGATCTCCTGATTGTTCATCATCTTGTCGAGCGAGGCGCTTTCGACATTCAGGATCTTGCCGCGCAGGGGCAGGATGGCCTGGGTCTTGCGGTCGCGGGCCTGCTTGGCGGAGCCGCCAGCCGAATCCCCCTCGACGAGGAACAGTTCCGTGCCGTCCGGCCCCTTGTTGGAGCAATCCGCCAGCTTGCCCGGCAGGCGAAGCTTCTTGGTGGCCGATTTGCGGCTGATATCCTTGGCCTTGCGGCGGCGCTGGCGTTCTTCCGCGCGCTCAACCGCCCAGCCGAGCAATTTGTCGGCTTCTTTCGGGCTACCGGCCAGCCAATGGTCAAACCGGTCGCGCACGGAGTTTTCCACCAGGCGGAACGCGGCCGTCGTCGACAGCTTGTCCTTGGTCTGACCGACAAATTCCGGACCCTTGATGAAAACAGACAAGAGCAAGCCGGAATGGCCCATGATATCTTCGGCGGTGATTTCGGAGGCTTTCTTGTTTCCGGTCAGTTCCCCGAAATTGCGTAGCCCTTTCGTGATGGCTGAGCGGAAGCCCGCTTCGTGCGTACCACCATCCGGGGTCGGAATAGTGTTGCAATAGGAGCGTGAAAATCCGTCCGCCTCGCCAAAGCCGGCGCGCGTCCAGGCAATGGCCCACTCGACCTTGCCTTCGCCGCCTTGATCAACAAGACCAGTAAAGGCTGCATCGGTGATGGTCGCCTTGTCCTTGAAGACTTCATCCAGCTGGTCTGCCAATCCGTTCGGATAGGAGAGCGTGGCTTCGGCAGGAACCTTGGAATCTTCTGGCAGCAGGGAAGGATCACAGCTCCAGCGTACTTCAACGCCTCGATAGAGATAGGCTTTTGATCGCGCCATCTGAAACAGGCGGGCCGGGCGGAAACGCATCTTTTCGCCGAAGATCTGGAAGTCCGGCTTGAACTTCACCACGGTCCCCCGGCGATTTGGCGCCGTGCCGACTTTTTTCAACTTGTCCTGCGGAATGCCGCGCGAGAAGGTCTGCCGGTACAGGATCTTGTCGCGTGCGACTTCAACTTCGACCAGTTCCGACAGCGCATTGACGACCGAAATGCCGACGCCGTGCAGGCCGCCGGCGGTCTCATAGGCCTTGTCGGAGAACTTGCCGCCCGCATGCAGTGTGGTCATGATGACTTCCAGCGCGGACTTTTTCGGGAATTTCGGGTGTGGATCAACCGGAATGCCGCGGCCATTGTCGCTCACCGCCAGGAAGCCATCGGCGTCGAGCTTGATCTCGATCCGGCTGGCATGCCCGGCCACCGCTTCATCCATGGAGTTGTCCAGCACCTCGGCAAAGAGGTGATGATAGGCGCGCTCATCCGTGCCGCCAATATACATGCCGGGGCGTTTGCGGACAGGTTCAAGGCCTTCGAGGACCTCGATATCCTTGGCGGAATAGCCGGTACTTTCTGTACTCATTTGGTCAAACAGCTTTGCTTGCTTGGCGGCTGCCATATGATGTCTCCGATAAGGGCGGGCGACTCAGTGTCGATATGGGAGAACATAAGATGACAGCCTCGATTAATACGGCGTTAACCCTGGAGAGCGGGCTTACATTCCCCAATCGGCTTGTGAAGGCGGCAATGACAGAGGGACTCGCTGATCCTCGCAACCGGGTAACTGAAAGCCATCTGACATTGTATCGCCGCTGGGCGGAAGGCGGCATAGGTGGGATGATCACAGGAAATGTCCAGATTGACCGCAATCATCTCGAGCGTGCGGGAAATGTGGTCATAGACGGCAAGCCGTCAAATGAAGAGATGGATATGTTCTCGCGCTGGGCCGACGTTGGCAAATCTCATGGCGCCGCAATGATCATGCAGGTCAGCCATGCCGGACGCCAAACGCCAAAACTGATCAATCCGAGCCCCGCTGCGCCAAGTCCGGTCGCGCTGGGCTTGCCGGGCGGCCAGTTCGGTCAGCCCCGCGCGATGACTTTGGACGAGATCAAAGCCGTGATCGAAGGCTTCGGCCGGGCCGCCAGCGTTGCAAAGCAGGCGGGCTTTGACGGTGTTCAGGTTCATGGCGCGCATGGCTATTTACTTTCTTCGTTCCTGTCGCCGCTGGCGAACCAGCGCCAGGATGACTATGGCGGGCCGCTGGAAAACCGCGCGCGCCTCCTCGCCGAATGCGTCAGGGAATCGCGCGTTGCGGCAGGGCCGGGGTTTTCGGTTTCGGTAAAGCTCAATTCCGCAGACTTTCAGAAAGGCGGGTTCAGTTTTGAAGATTGTCTCGGCGTGATCGACATTCTGAACGAGCTTGGCGTCGACTTTGTCGAGATATCCGGGGGCAACTATGAACAGCCCCGCATGATGGACAGCGAAGGCCTGGAGCCGGTTTTTGAGCAGAATGTCCGTGAATCCACGCGCGAACGGGAGGCCTACTTCCTGAAATATGCCAAAGCAGTGCAGGCGCGCAGCCAGTTGCCACTCATGGTGACAGGCGGATTTCGCACGACCGAGGCCATGAATTCGGCGCTTGCGGAAGGGGAGGCCGACCTGATCGGTCTTGGCCGGCCGCTCTGTGTCGAGCCGGACACGCCGAAACAGCTCTTGTCCGGAGAGGTCGCTGCCGCCGCGCAATGGGAGAAAACATTGCGCCTCGGGCCGGGATGGCTGGGGCCGAATTCTCCCATCAAACTGGTGAAGGCGCTGAACGGTTTTGGCGTTATCGGCTGGTATTATGAACAGTTGCGCAGGCTTGGCGCCGGCGAGGCCCCGGATACGGGATTGGGCGTGCTTTCTGCCTTCCTGGCCAATCAGAAAAATGAAAGCCGCACCGAAAAGGCCAGAAAAGCCGCAATGCCCTGATAGGAGACGGTTTCCACAGAAGAGGGAATTTCCTGAGCATCCGGTGGCTTGAACCGGCCTGCATCGCCCTCCACATCTGGTGAAACGCCCGACTCCTGCCATCATCGGCAGGTAGGGTTTCCTGAGCTGCCGCCCAGTCGGGGCTCAATTTGAAGAAGGAGGCATTGTAGATGCCAGGTATAAAGAACCTTCCGGTGTTGCCGCTTCGGGACATCGTTGTGTTTCCAGACATGGTCGCGCCCCTGTTTGTTGGGCGGGACAAGTCTGTACGGGCCCTCGAAATGATCGAAGAGGCCGATAATGAAATCATGCTGGTCGCCCAGCGCGACGCGGCCATAGACGACCCGGGCTCAGATGATGTCCACGAGGTCGGCACGATTGCCACCATTCTGCAGCTGCTCAAGCTGCCTGACGGTACGGTGAAAGTGCTGGTCGAAGGCAAGACGCGTGCGCGTCTGAACCAGCTGCACGACCGCGGCGAATATTTTGAAGCTGAAGTCGAAGCCTATGACGAGGCCCAAGGCACCGATGATGACGTGCAGGCACTCATGCGTGCCGTGCAGGAGCAGTTTGAAAATTACGTCAAGCTGAACCGCAAGATCCCGCCGGAATCCGTCACCACGATTGCTGCGCTGACCGAGCCTGGTCGTCTGGCCGATGCGGTGGCGTCGAACCTGTCTGTCAAACTCTCCGAAAAGCAGGAATTGCTCGAACTTCCCGATGCGAAAGATCGCCTCGAGAAGGTCTTCGCCCTCATGGAAGGCGAAATGGGCATGTTGCAGATGGAGCGGAAGATCAAGAACCGCGTCAAGCGGCAGATGGAGAAGACCCAGCGCGAATATTACCTGAACGAGCAGATGAAAGCGATTCAGCGCGAGTTGGGCGAGCAGGGCGGCGATGGCGCTGAGCGCGACGAGCTGGCCGACCTTGAGCAGAAGATTGCGGATGCCCCGCTGTCTGAAGAGGCGCGCCTGAAGGCCGAAGCCGAGATCAAGAAGCTGCGTCAGATGTCGCCAATGTCTGCGGAATCGACTGTCGTGCGGAATTATCTCGACTGGCTGCTGGCCCTGCCTTGGGGCACGCGCAAGGAAATCGAGACCAATCTCGCCAAGGCCGAGAAGCAACTTGATGACGATCATTATGGTCTCGACAAGGTGAAAGAGCGGATCCTGGAATATCTCGCCGTGCAGAAACGCACCGGCAAGATGAAAGGACCGATCCTCTGCCTCGTGGGCCCTCCGGGCGTCGGCAAGACTTCGCTTGGCCGCTCCATCGCTGAAGCCACGGGACGCGACTTTGTGCGCGTGTCGCTGGGCGGCGTGCGGGACGAAAGCGAAATTCGTGGCCACCGCCGGACCTATATCGGCTCCATGCCGGGCCGGGTGATCCAGTCGCTGAAGAAGACCAAGACGGGCAATCCGCTCTTCCTGCTGGATGAGATCGACAAGATGGGCATGGACCATCGCGGCGATCCGGCATCTGCCTTGCTGGAAGTGCTGGACCCTGAGCAGAACTCGACGTTCAACGATCACTATCTGGAAGTCGATTACGATCTTTCTGACGTGATGTTCGTGACGACGGCGAACTCGCTCAACATGCCCCAGCCGCTTCTCGACCGGATGGAGATCATCCGCATCGCAGGCTATACCGAGGACGAGAAGGTGGAGATCACCAAACGTCACCTCATCCCGCAGGTCCGTGAAGATCACGGCCTGAAGGAAGGGGAGTGGATTGTGGCAGATGAGGCCATTCGCGACCTTGTTCGGTACTACACCCGCGAAGCCGGTGTGCGGAGCCTGAAGCGCGAAATTGCACGGCTGGCCCGCAAGACGGTCCGCATCCTGTCTGACAAGGAGGGCGAAACCCTGACGGTGACGTCGGAGAACCTTCCCGAATTCGCAGGCGTGCGGAAATTCCGCTACGGTCTCGCCGACGAGACCGACCAGCTCGGCGCGGTGACAGGCCTTGCCTGGACCGAGACCGGCGGTGACCTGCTCACCATCGAGGCGGTCAAGATGCCGGGACGCGGCAACATGAAGGTCACGGGCAACCTCCGCGACGTCATGAAAGAGTCGATCCAGGCGGCCAGCTCGCTGGTCCGGTCCCGGTCTGTCATGCTCGGCATCAAGCCGACCGTGTTCAATACGACCGACATCCACGTGCACGTGCCCGATGGCGCGACGCCAAAGGATGGCCCGTCCGCGGGTGTTGCCATGACAACGGCGATTGTCTCGCTGCTGACCGGCAACCCGGTTGACCGGGAAGTGGCCATGACGGGCGAGATCAGCCTGCGGGGACGCGTCCTGCCGATTGGTGGCCTGAAAGAGAAACTGCTCGCAGCTCTGCGCGGCGGCATCAAGACGGTGCTGATCCCGGAAGAGAACGAGAAGGATCTCGAGGACATTCCGGAGAATGTGAAGACCGGCCTGAAGATTGTGCCCGTTTCGGACATCAATGAAGTGCTGGCCATCGCGCTGACGCGGCCCTTGTCGCCGATAGAGTGGTCAGAAGCAGATGAAGCCGCATTGCAGGCCTCATTGTCCGGTCAGCCGGGTAATCAGGCGACCGATCCGGCCCGTCCTCACTAGGCTGAATTGAGACTTATGACAGGCGGCCGTTCAAACACTGAACGGCCGTCTTGCTTTTTCTCTCAACCCCGTGCATTTGAGCGGGATTGGGGCGGTTAGCTCAGTTGGTAGAGCATCTCGTTTACACCGAGAGGGTCAGCGGTTCGAGCCCGTTACCGCCCACCACTTTCTCCGAATTTCCAGATTGTGTCGTCTCGGGCCTTCCTCAGAGGACCGGCCATTCTGACGGCACACTGCGGCCTTCACGTGAGACCAGCGCCATTCCGGCGGCCTGAACCTCGGCAAGCAACCGGTCTTCGTCGATCAGTGTGGAGCGGTAGTTCTCGACCACGCGCCGCCCATCTACCCAGACACTGTGAACGCCGCGGCCATCGGCGGAATAGATAAGCTGGTTGACCGGGTTGAAAAGCGGCACCCATTCCGGCCGGTTGCGATCATGCAGTACGAAGTCGGCCTTCTTGCCAGGTTCCAGTGACCCGATCTGGTCGGCCATCTGCGCGCCTTTTGCGCCATTGATCGTGGCCGCTTCCAGCACGCTATAGGCCGAGAACAGGCTTGCGTCGCGGCGCGCATCCTTGAACAGGCCTGCCATGGCAAACATGGCGCGCATGATATCGCTGGTATTGCCATTATTGTTGCCATCCGTGCCCAGCTGGATGTTCACGCCGGCGGCGGCCATTTCGGGGAACAGGCCGGCAGAGCTTGCCCCGTACCCGCCTTTCATGGCGGTCATCGGGCAGTGCGTGACATGCGTGCCGCTCGATGCCAGCAGGTCGACTTCGTTCTGGTCCAGATGCACCGCGTGGGTCAGGGACAGGTGCGGGCCGAGCGCGCCGAGGTCTGCCAGATGGGCGATTGCGCGCTTTCCGGCTGTCTCGAGGTAATATTCAGGATCTGCCGGATCGGCGCTCATATGGGCGCTCACACCCAAGCCCTTCGTGCGGGCAAGATCCGATGCGCCGCGCCATAATTCGTCGGTTGCCGTATTGTGTCCCACCAGGAGCGGCCAAGCCGAAATCAGTGAATCCTCTGTTTGCGGATAGGCGTTGGACTGGTCGTCCATGCGCGACAGCGCGGAATCAGTCAGCGCCGTCTGATCGTCGGCGGGTGCAAAGGCGCGGTCCTGTAGCCATTGACCAATCCGTCCGCGGATGCCGATCTCGGCAAGGCCATCCGCAACAGCTTCGAGGTTCAGGATCGTGCCGGCCTCGATGAAAGTCGTGGTGCCGGTGCGGAGCATTTCAAGGGCCGCAAACTGAGCCGACAGGCGTTCGTCGGCAGGAGTCTGGGTCATGTACATCGGAATTAGCCATCCGAAGACGTTTTCAGCCCAGTCCGTATTGTCTGGCACGATTCCCCGGGTCAGCGGTTCGCCGGTGATGTGGACGTGGCAATTCACGAATCCAGGCGTGATGACGAATCCATTGCCGTCCAGCGTCTCACGAGCGCTGACCGAGCCGGATATTTCGCTGTCCTGACCGACGCTGTGAATGCGGTTTCCGACGATCGCGATTGCGCCATTTCGATAAATTCGCCGCGTCGCATCCATCGTGACGATCCATGCATTTCGGATGAGCAAGTCAACAGGGGCAGGGTGGGTCATACGTGTCTTGATCCATCTGAAGTTCTCGGCGCTCGAAGACGGTGCCGAATGAGGCGTGCAACTTGATCCGGAAGGCTCGACCGAATGTGGAGCCACAGTGAATGAGGCGTCTTGATCGAGTCCGCACAATAAATTTTGGAGATGGAGCGCGTAGAGGAGGGGAGTTGCTCAGCAGGTTTACGATTCCTCATTCCCGCAGGGTTTGGGGTTCGAGAGTGTGGCCTTTTTGCCAACCTTGTCATAAATCCGGAAAAAACGGTCTTTGAAAAATTTTCTACCGCGATTGCTCAATCCTGCGCGGGATTGCGAAAGTCCCAATAGCTACGGGGAGAAAATTGTTGCAAGAGCGGTGAAATCGGTTTCATCGGGTACGTGCTGAGTGACACCAATCCAAAATTTTCGTCATGAAAGGCTTGATAGCGCAAACATTTGGTGATGCATTGATTGTCGGGTAGGTGGATTGCAGGGGCAGTCCGCCTGACCGAGACAAGCATTGAAGACCGGCACCACCGTCGTGAGTGGCCTGTCTCAGGGAGGATTGTAATGACTGTTTCCACGGACAAGGTCCGTGCGGATTCCGCACGGAAAGTAAAATGGGGAACGCTGCTGTGCAGTGCGTCCGCGGTGTCGCTGCTGTCAGCCCTGCCATTGGCAGCGCAGGCGCAAGACGCGAATGAAGAGACACTGACGCAGGAAACTGTGGTCGTACAGGGCATCCGCGGATCGCTCGAGCGCGCCATGGACATCAAGCGCAGCTCCAATGGTGTTGTTGACGCCATTTCGGCCGAAGACATCGGCAAGTTCCCGGACACAAACCTCGCGGAATCGCTTCAGCGCATCACGGGTGTGTCCATCAACCGGGTCAATGGCGAAGGCTCCGAAATCACCGTTCGTGGCTTTGGCCCAGGGTTCAACCTGGTCACGCTGAATGGCCGGACCATGCCAACCGCCAAAATTCGCGCTATCGGTGCCCGCGGCAATTACGGCGCTGGTGGTGACCGTGCATTCGACTTCGCAAACCTCGCTTCGGAAGGCGTCAACGGACTGGAAGTCTACAAGACTGGCCAATCGGTGCTGCCATCAGGTGGCCTCGGCGCGACCGTCAACATCAAGACACGGACGCCATTTGACGATCCAGGTCTGAATGCGACCTTCTCGGCCAAGGCGATCAACGATACGAGCGTTGAAGCTGGTGATGACTTCACACCTGAATTGTCAGGTCTTGTCAGCTGGACCGATCCTTCCGACCGTTTCGGCATCGGTATTTTCGGATCTTATTCGAAGCGGGATTCCGGCGCGCCATCACAGCAAGTCAATGACTGGATCGTCCGTGAATCCGCAGACGGCACAATTGATGGCAGCTATACGCGTGGTGATGGTTCTACC
>Ga0208794_1001423_pt1 | contig 10656 bp, 9 predicted proteins | sample 32_taG_FD_184106 | JGI IMG/M metagenome (GOLD analysis project Ga0208794, IMG submission 184106) | Marine viral communities from the Gulf of Mexico - 32_GoM_OMZ_CsCl metaG (SPAdes) (version 2) | ecosystem: Environmental > Aquatic > Marine > Oceanic | place: Atlantic Ocean: Gulf of Mexico...
GCCGGTCGCTGCCCGGCTTGAGCAGCACCGGGTTCATCGCCGGCTCGGGCACGGCGCGCGCGGCCAGCGCCTGCGTCCACTGGGCCCGCCCGATCTCGGCGGTGCCGGCCTCGGGGTCGTCCGGGTCCATCGCGCAGACCATGGAGTTGTTCGACATGTTCTGCGCCTTGTAGGGGGCCACCCGCAGGCCGCGGCGCGCGAACGCACGGCAGAGCCCGGTGGTGACGACCGACTTGCCGGCGTCCGACGTGGTCCCGGCGACCAGCAGCGTTCCGCGCACGCGGCGAGGCTACCGAGGCCCCGCCGCGCCCCGGGCGCGGCCCTCAGACCCCCAGCACCCGGCGGCCGGCGGAGACGAGCGCGGAGTCCTCCTGCGGCGGGTGCACCCGCACGCACAGCACGTCGCGCAGGTGGCGCTCGAGGGGGTGGTGGCGCGACAGCGCGGGGTTGCCGAGCGCGGCGACGGCGGCCTGGACGGCGGCGACGACCGAGCGCGCGACCTGCACCTTCACCAGCGCGAGCGAGGCTCCCAGGTCCTCGCCCGCCTCGATCCGCAGCAGCGCCCCGTGCAGCAGCGTCTCGGCCTGCACGACCTGCGCCTCGATCTCGCCGGCGACCGCCTGGATGCGCTCGGTGGTCGCGATCGGGCGGCCGAGCGCGGCCGGCACCCGGGAGCGGGCGAAGTCGGCGAACGCGGTGCGCGCGGCCCGCGCCACGCCGACGTACAGGGCCGCGTGGCCCAGGCTGCCAGGGCCCGGCAGCGCCGCCGGGTCGCGGTAGACGCCGTCGACCCGCGGGATCTCGACCCACGCGTCGGCCGGCACCAGGACCTCGTCGTAGTGCACGTCGTGGGTGTTCGAGGCGCGCAGCCCCAGGTGGTCCCACGTGTGCTCCCACGTGATGCCGGGGGCGTCGCCCCGCACGAGGAAGTGGCCCACGCGGGGCTCCGGGTCGTCGGTGACGGCCCAGACGACGTGGTAGGCCAGCGCCTCCCCGCCGGTGGCCCAGGCCTTGTGGCCGCTGATCGCCCACCCGGCGTCGGTACGACGCGCGACCGTCGACGGCAGGCCGCCGCGGGCCGGGGCGCCGAGCTCCGGCTCGGCCCGCACGGCGTTGACGAGCGTCGGCCCGTCCAGCGAGCGGCGCAGCACGTCGTCGTACAGGGCGTCCGGCCAGTGCGGCCGCAGCGCCTGGCCGGCGTGGGTGTTCAGGAGGTTGGCCGCGAGCAGCGCGACCGACGCGTCGCCCTCGCCGAGCGCCGTGAGGATGCGCGCGGCGTCGCGGTGACCGACGCCCGGGCCGCCGAACTGCCGGCCGACGGTGGCCGTCAGCAGGCCGGCGCGGTGTGCGACCTCGAGCCCGGCCCGCGGCACGTCGCCGCTGCGGTCGTACGTCGCGGCGGTCGCCGCCACCTCGGCCGTGACCCGGGCGAGCGCCTCGACCGACAGGTCGGGGACGGGCAGCTCGACGTACGGGCCCGTGCGGGGGGCGTGGGTCTCGAGGGTGGTCATCGTGGGGCTCCGATCGGGTGGGGAAGGCGGACCTCGTCGACGTGGCGCGTGCCGGGGGCCTCGCCCGCGGCGGCGGACGCCCCGAGCACGGCCTGGACGGCCTCGTTCACGGGGGCGGTGCGGCCGGCGAGCCGTGCGGTCAGCACGATCTCGCCGTTGAGGTAGTCGACCTCGCTCGTCGCCCCGCGGGCGAAGCTCTGCCAGGTGGACTGACGCCCGGGCTGGTACCCGGAGCCCGGCCCGATCGCGGCGAGCGAGCGGTCGTAGGTGAGTTCGGTGTCGGGGTCGGCGAAGGTGTGGCCGGCGGCGGCGAGCACCTCGCGGGCCTCGGCGGCCACGGCCGTGCGCAGCGCCTCGACCTGCTCGGCGGTGCCGTCGAACAGCTCGGTGGCGTTGGTGACGTTGTGCAGCAGCTTCCAGGCCTTCCAGCGCGGCAGGTCGTCGACGGCCTGCGAGAGCCAGCCGGCGGCGACGAGGTCCTCGGCGGTACGGCGGGCGACGGCCGCGGCGTACGGCGTCGGCGTCGCGGCGCCGACGATCACCTGACCGGTGCGCGGAGCGTTGGCCACGTGCACCTCCCCCGGCACGGTGTGGCGAGCGGCGACGAGCGTGACGCCGCCGACGACGGTCGCGAAGAAGCGAGCGGCGAGCCGCTCTGTCTCCAGCCCGTTCTGCAGGGTCACGAGCGGCAGGGTCGACGCGGCCGGGAGCGGGCCGGCGTCGGTGGCGACCGGGCGCCACGCCCAGGCGTCGAGGGTCGCGGCGACGTCCTGCGTCTTGGTGGCGAGCACGAGCACGTCGCGCTCGCCGAGATCGACCGCGGCCGGGCCGTCGACCACGGTGAGGTCGAGCCGGCGGCTGCCCGAGGGCCGGGAGTAGACCAGACCGTTCGTGCGGACGGCGTCGTACGTCGCCCCGCGGGCCACGAGGACGACGTCGTACCCCGCGTCGTCCAGCCCGGCCGCGAGGGCCACCCCGACCGCTCCGGCGCCGATCACGACGTACCGGGGACGCACGGCGCTCATCGCAGGCCCTCCGCCTCGGCGAGGGTGAACGCCGGCTCGAAGTGGACCCGCGCGACCTCGGGCGTCAGCGTCCACCGCTCGACCAGCTCGTCGGGAAGCACGGTCGCGCCCTCGACGCCCAGCAGCGCCAGGTTGGACGCCGCGGCGCGCTCCGCGGCCTGCAGGTAGAAAGCGGCCTCCCCCACGGTGCGCCCCAGGGTCACGAACCCGTGGCTGCGCTGCAGGATCACGCGGGCGCCGCCGGCGGCGAGCTCGACGTTGGTCGGGCCGCCGTCGATACCGGCGAGGTGGGTGCTGAGGCCCTGGAGCCGCACCACGAGCGCGGCGTCGGTGTTCACCGCGGCCAGCGGCCGGCCGAGGCTCGACCACACGAAGCCGCTCGGCGTGTGCAGGTGCACCGCCACCGCCGCGTCGGGCACCTGCTGGTGGAGCGCGAGGTTGCCGGCGAACCCGTTGATCGTGTGACCTCCGCGCTGCTCCACGACCTCGCCCGTGTCGTCGACGAGCACGAGGTCGGCGGGTGCGACGGCCGAGATCGAGACGCCGAACGGGTTGACCCAGTAGTGGCCCGGCGCCTCGGGTGCGCGGGCCGAGACGTGGCCGTTGAACCCGAACTCGTAGCCCAGGCGGCCGAACGCGCGCAGCGCGGCCGCGAGCTCCCAGCGCGTGTCGCGGGTGCGCGGCAGCGGCAGGCCGCCGACGAGGGGTCGGGTGGTGGGCTCGGCGGTCGTCGTCATCGGGTCTCCTCGTGGTGGTCGGGGTACGGCGCGAGGCCGAGGTTGGCGCGCAGCGTCGGGTGCTCGTAGTCGGTGTGCACGAGACCGCGGCGCTGCAGCTCGGGCACGAGGCCCTCGGTCAGGGCCTCGAGGCCGCCCGGGTAGTTGAGGTAGAAGGGCAGGAAGTTGAAGCCGTCGGCGGCGCCCCGCTCCCAGCGGTCCTCGAGCTGGTCGGCGACCCGCTCGACCGAGCCGACGGGGAACCAGTGGCCCGCTGCGCTCGCGTGGTAGAGCACCAGGTCGCGGACGGTGCGCAGCTCGCCGGAGCGCACCAGACGCAGCATCACGCCGTACCGCGACCGCCGCCCCTCGACGGCCTCCTCCTCGGGCAGCCGGTCGAGCGGCACGGGCGCGTCGAGGTCGACGTCGGAGAAGTCGATGCCTGCGAACTGGCTCGCCAGCGCGGCCCGTCCGGCGTCGTAGTCGAGGTGCTCGTGGGAGTCCTTCCAGATCCGCCGGGCCTCCTCGTCGGTCGCCGCGATCACCGGGGCCACGCCCGGCAGTACCTTGAGCTGGTCGGCGTCGCGGCCCGCGGCCACCGCCCTCCGGCGGAGGTCGTCGCGCAGCGCGACCGACGGCTCCACCTCGGTGAGCCCGGTCGTGAAGACCAGGTCGGCGTGCCGGGCGCCGAGGTCGCGCCCGGCCTCCGACGAGCCCGCCTGCGCGATGATCGGCCGGCCCTGCGGGGTGCGCGGCACGTTGAGCGGCCCGGCGACGGAGAAGTGCTCCGAGGTCCAGTCGATCCGGTGGACCTTGTCGGGGTCGACGAACACCCTCCGCTCCCGGTCGGCCACGATGGCGTCGGCGTCCCAGCTCTCCCACAGCCGGGAGACCACCGAGGTGAACTCGTCGGCCACGGCGTAGCGGTCGTCGTGGGCCGGCAGCTCGATGCCGAAGTTCTGCTCGCCCCACGCCGAGGTGACGATGTTCCAGCCGGCCCGGCCGCCCGAGAGGTGGTCGAGCGACGCGATCTGGCGGGCGACGTTGTACGGCTCCGTGAAGGAGGTCGAGACCGACCCGACGAGCCCGATCCGGTCGGTCAGCCCGGCCAGCGCCGCGAGCAGCGTGACCGGCTCGAGACCGGGGTCGGGCGCCTTCTCGTTCACCGTGACCGTGTCGGCGAGGAAGATCGTGTGGATCTTCGCGGCCTCCGCCTTGCGCGCCAGGTCGGCGTACAGGCTGAGCTTCACGACCTCGTCGGAGCGGCTCCACGGCTGGTGCCAGTTGCGGCCCACCCCGCCGAGCAGCAGACCGAGCAGGAGTCCCGGACCCTCGACGCTCCGCCGGCTCACGACGCCACCTCGACGAGCTCGGTACGGCGCACCGTGCGCTCGGGCTTGATGCGCGGGTGCACCTCGGTGAACCCGTCGTACGTCGAGAGGTCGACCTCCACGCCGTACACGTCGCGCACGAGGTCGGTCGCGTAGACCTCGCCCGGCGCCCCTCCGGCGAGCACGCGGCCACCGGAGAGGAACGCCACCTCGTCGCAGAACCGGGCGGCGTGGTTGAGGTCGTGGATGGAGACGACCGTGGCGACCCCGCGCTCGGCGGCGATGCGGTGGGCGAGGTGGAGGGTCTGCAGCTGGTAGCGCAGGTCGAGCGCGCTCGTGGGCTCGTCGAGCAGCAGGATCTCGGGGTCCTGGGCGAGCGCCCGGGCGATCAGCACCCGCTGTGCCTGGCCGCCCGACAGCTCGGTGACGGCCCGGTCGGCGAGGTCGCTCAGCCCGAGCTGCACGAGCGACTCCTCGACGCGCTCCCAGTCCCGGGCCCGGGGGCGGGCCCCGAAGTGCGGGGTGCGCCCGAGCAGCACCGACTCGCGCACGTTGAGCGAGAACGACTGGTCGATCGACTGCGGCACGTAGGCGACGACCCGAGCGAGGTCGCGGCGCGAGAGGTCGCCGAGCGGCGAGCCCTCCCACTCCAGGGTGCCGGCCCGCGCCCTCACGATGCGGGCGACCGTCTTGATGAGCGTCGACTTGCCCGAGCCGTTCGGGCCGAGCAGCCCCAGCAGGCGCCCGCGCTCGACGGTGAGGTCGACACCGTGCAGGATCGTCCGCTTGCCGTAGGCGACCTCGAGGTCGCGGATCTCCAGGCTCATCAGAACGCCTTCTTTCGCACGAGGATCAGGTAGAGGAAGACCGGGGCGCCGATGAGCGCGTCGACGATGCCGGCGGGCACGAGGGCCGGGGCGAGCACGACGCGGCCGACGGCGTCGGCGAGCACCAGCAGGAGCCCGCCCACGAGCGCCGAGAACGGCAGCAGGTAGCGGTGGTTGGCGCCGATGAGGAGCCGGGCGATGTGGGGCCCGACGAGGCCGACGAACCCGATGATCCCGGTGAAGCTGATCGTCACGGCCGTCAGCAGCACGGCGACGAAGATCAGCTCGAGGCGCACCCGCGAGACCGGGACGCCGAGGCTGCGGGCGGCGTCGTCGCCCGCGAAGGCGATGGCGTTGACCGCGCTGCTGCGCAGCTGCACGAACGGCAGGGCGATCACGAGCATCACGGCGAGCGTGACGACCTGGTACCAGACCGCGCCGTTCACGGTGCCCCAGGTCCAGCGCACGATGGCCGCCAGCGCCTCCTCGTTGGCGATGTACTGCAGCCCCGCCGTCAGCGCCGTGAAGAGCTGCGTGAGCGCGATGCCGAGCAGGATGAGCGTGGTCGGCTGCATCTGCTTGGTGGCGGCCAGGCCGACGACCACGACGGCGCAGAGGATGCCGGAGACGAGCGCACCGCCCACCAGCGCCGCGCTCGACGTGCCGCCCCCGGCGAACAGGATGGCCATCGACGCACCGAACGCCGCGGCGGGCGCGATGCCGAGCGTGAACGGGCTGACCAGCGGGTTGCGCAGCAGGCCCTGGAAGAGCGTGCCGGCGACCGCGAGGGCCGCTCCGCCGAGGAGCGCGAGGCCGGCGCGCGGCACCCGCAGCTCCCACACCGTGGTCTGGATCCGCAGCTCCTCCGGCGTCCGGGGCAGCGTCCCCGTGAGCTTGGCCCACAGCGTCGACACGGTGTCGCCGGTCGAGATGCCGCCGGCCCCGATGCGCAGCGTGAGCACCGTGACCACGACGGTCACGGCGAGGCCGCCGACCAGCAGGAGCAGCCGCGCCCGGTCCTGGCGGCGGCCGGCGCCGCTGTCGACCTGTGCCTCGAGCTCGGCGACCGAGGTCGGCTCCTCGGGGCGTACGTCGAGCCCGGCGCTCATCGGGTCTCACCGCCGCCGAGGCGGTAGACGTAGTCGGCCTCGGGCAGGTACGGCGTCTCCTGGAAGTCCTCCACCCAGCGGCGGAAGTACTCCTCGGTGTCGACGTCGGCGAACAGCTCGGGGTGCAGGCGCTTGGCGAGGCCGAGGGCGCCGATGCCCTTGGCGAGCGCGGAGGTCCAGAAGTTGTTGGCCACGAACACGTCGCCGTTCTGCACCGCGGTCAGCTCGGACCAGCCCGGACGCGCGGCGATGCCGTCCGCGACGGCCGCGACGTCGGCGACCGGCCACGGCTCGTAGCCGGCGACCGTGCCGTCGAGGCCGTTGCGCAGCACGAGGTCGGGGTCGCGGGCGAGCACGTCGGCCGGGTCGACCGGCGTCTGGTGCACCGTGCCCTCGAAGTTGCCGGACTCGAAGTCGATGTCCTCGAAGATGTTGCGGCCGCCGGCCAGCTCGATGATGTCGTTCCAGCCCGAGCCGGGCACGCCCGTCACGTTGGGCTCGCCGTTCTCGAAGTAGACGTCGCGGGTCTCGACGCCCTCGAGGCGCTCGGCCAGCAGGTCGTTGATCTCGGTGTAGAGGCCGGAGAACTCCGCGGCACGGTCCTCCGTGCCGAACACCTCGCCCAGCAGCGCGACGTTGCTCTCGAAGAGCGACGGCTCCCACGCGGTCACGACGAGCACGGGGATGCCGAACGGCTCGAGCTTCTCGATGGCCTCCTCGTACGGGCTGTTGCTGAGCGTCACGAAGAGCTCCGGCTCGGCGGCCACGACGGCGTCGTAGTTGAACTCGGCCGCGCGGCCGACGATCGTGTCGGCGCCCGGCACGGAGTCCCAGTAGGCCTCGTTGCCCGGCGCGTCGTCGACGCCGTCGCCGGCGACGCCCACGATCCGGTCGCCGGCCCCGACACCGCGGATCAGCTCGATGTTGTAGTGGTTGTAGCCGATGGCGACGGACTCCACGGGGTCCGGCACGCGGACCTCGCGGCCGAGCTCGTCGGTGACGGTCTGGAACGACCGGCCGTCGTCGGTCTGCTCGAACTCGACGGCCTCGTCTCCGCTGCTGCCGAAGGCGCTGCAGGCGGAGAGGGGCAGCGCCAGCGCGACCACGAGGGCGGCGGCGGCCCGGGAGCGGGTCGGGGTGGAGCGGGTCGGGGCCGAGCGGGTCGGGGCGGAACGGGTCGGGGCGGAGCGGGACATCGGGGTCTCCTCGGAGGCGGGCGCAGGGCGCGACCGACCACCGCAGCCACCCGGGCGCGCGGAGGCGCCGACGGGTCTGCGGGGGTCGGGGGTGGGGTACGACGGCCGCGGCGGGCTGGTCAGCCCGGCCGGCGGGTCCCGTCGGAAGGTGGTCGGAGGGGGTGCGTCACCCGCGTCGACATCGCCCTGCGGGACGGGTGCGCGGGCCGACGGCCCGACCTGTCTCGCGGTGCTGGATCATGCCTCCAGCCTAGGAACCGAGGGGCCCGCGGGTCCAACAGTCTTCCCGGATGCGAACCGATTCGTGCGCATGATCGTTGCCTCCCCCGCCCGCCGTCCACGCGCCGGAACCGCGGCGTCAGGCGCCCGTGGCCACCGGCAGGTCGTGGTTGCTCCACTGCGACCACGAGCCCGGGAACAGGCTCGCGTCGACCCCGGCCACGGCGAGCGCCGCGACCTGGTGGGCCGCCGTGACCCCGGACCCGCAGTAGACCGCCACGGGCGTGTCGCCGGTCGCGCCGAGACCGGCGAACCGCTCCCGCAGCGCCGAGGCCGGGAGGAACCGTCCGTCGGGCGCCAGGTTGTCGCCGGTCGGGGCGCTCACCGCACCGGGGACGTGGCCGGCCTTCGGGTCGACGGGCTCGACCTCGCCCCGGAAGCGCTCGGCCGCGCGGGCGTCGAGCAGCACCCCGTCGGCCGCGAAGGCGGCCACGTCGTCGAGCGCGAGCGTCGGCAGCGCGCCACCGGAGAGCACCACGTCCCCGGCCTCCGGCACGACGTCCTCGGTGCTGAGGGCCCCGCCCGCCGACCGCCACGCCGGCAGCGCTCCGTCGAGGAGGAGCACGTCGGTGAAGCCTGCCCAGCGCAGCAGCCACCAGGCACGGGCCGCGGCGAGGTTGCCGCCGCCGTCGTACGCCACCACCGTCGACCCGCGGCGGACACCCCAGCGGCGCGCGGCGGACTGCAGGGCCCCGACGTCGGGCAGCGGGTGCCGACCGTCGGTGGGCGCCCCGTGCGCGGCGAGCTCGGTGTCGAGGTCGACGTAGACGGCGCCGGGCAGGTGGCCCTCGAGGTAGGTGGTGCGGCCCGGCGGACCGCCGAGGCTCCAGCGCACGTCGAGGAGCACGATGTCGTCGCCCGCCACGAGGCGGGCGGCGAGGTCGTCGGGCTGGACGAGGACGGCGTCGGCGCTCACGTCGCTCACCCTGCCACGCTCAGCGCGGGCGCGGTCGAGCGCGCGAAGAAGGCCTCGCCGGCCTCGACCGCGGTGAGCTCGACGTCAGGATCGAGGCCCCGGCGGGCGACGAGGTTGAGGCCGGCCGACCCCACGTGCGGCAGGTCGTCGCGCACGACGAGCCCGCTCGGCACGCCGCCCGTGCTCGGCAGCAGCGCGAGGCCCAGCCCGGCGCGCACGCCGGCCAGCACGCCCTCGAGCGTGGTCGACTGCGCCGCCACGGTGACGCGGTGGCCCTCGCCGCTGAGGGCGGCGAGCGCCCGCTCCCGCAGGGCGCAGGGCTCCTCGAACGCGACGAGCTGCAGCGCGTCGTCACCCTCCGGCGCGCTCCAGCCCGGGGCGGCGTACCAACGCAGCGGCAGGCGGCCGACCTCCCGGCCCGGCTCGTTGCCCCGCGAGGCCAGCACGAAGGCGACGTCCAGCACGCCCTTGGCGACGTTCTCCTCGAGCTGCGTGGAGCGGCCGATCTGGAAGCGCGTGGTGACGGCGGGGAACGCCTGGTCGAGCGCCCGGATGAGCTCGGGCAGCATCTGCTGCGCCGAGTGCTCCGTCGACCCGACCGTGACGATGCGCTCCTGCGTGGCCTGCAGCCGCTCGAGCGCCTGGTCGTGCACGGCGAGGATCTGGCGTGCCTCGGTGAGCAGGTCGTCGCCGGCGGGTGTGAACTTCATGCCGCGCCCGTCCTTCTCGAACAGCTTGCGCTTGAGGCCCCGCTCGAGCACGCGCACGTGCTGGCTCAGGGCGGGCTGGCTGATGTGGCGGGCCGAGGCGGCACGGCTGAAGCCGCCGCACTCGGCGATGGCCACGATCGTGCGCAGGTGCTCGAGATCGAGGGAGTAGGTCATGCGAGAACCGTAGATGTCAAAGTCGAGTCAATTACTCCATCTTGAATACCGGACAGGCGTCCCACGCCTCAGACACGGCCCGGACCCGTCGTGACCCATCGGCATCCGTCATCGATCCGGATCACCGATCGGTCTTGGACGACCGCGCCGCAGACGTCGGAGGCTGCTTCCATGACCGCCACCGCCCTCCCCACCGCTGCCCCCACCACGGCGTACGACGAGCCCGCGGGCGTCGCACCCCGCGGCACCGTCGTCGTGCTCACCGGCCGGGGCGAGTCCCCCGCGGCGTACGCCCGGCTCGGGCGCCGCCTCGCCGCCGACGCCTACCGCGTGCGCGTCGTCGCCACCGACCTCGACGACCTCGCCGGCACCGAGGCGTCCGTGCTCGACGTGCTCGCCGACGAGACGACCGTCGCCCCGCGGGTGCTGCTGGGCTCCGACGCGGGGGCGACGTACGGCGCGCACCTCGCCCACGGGCTGACCGACCGCCTCGACGCCGTCGTGCTCGCCGGCCTCGTCGTGCCGGGCGCCTCCGACGCCGCGACCGCGACCCGAGCCGGGGACGGTCTCGAGGCCGAGCTCGAGTCGCGCTCCGCCTGCCCGGCGTACCGACGCGTGCTCGGCGAGGACGACGCGTTCCGCCCCGGCGGCCTCGACGCCGCTCTCCCCGCGGCGCTCGACGACGCCACCCTCCGCCCGATCGGCCTGCCCACGCTCGTCGTGCACGGCGCCGCGGACACCGTGACCCCGCCGGCCGCCGCGCTCGCGCCGTACGCCGGAGCGCCCGCGACCCGCACCCTCGTCGTCGCCGATGGTCGCCACGACGTGCTCAACGACGTGACCCACCGCTCGGTCGCCGCGC
>Ga0208794_1001425_pt1 | contig 10635 bp, 7 predicted proteins | sample 32_taG_FD_184106 | JGI IMG/M metagenome (GOLD analysis project Ga0208794, IMG submission 184106) | Marine viral communities from the Gulf of Mexico - 32_GoM_OMZ_CsCl metaG (SPAdes) (version 2) | ecosystem: Environmental > Aquatic > Marine > Oceanic | place: Atlantic Ocean: Gulf of Mexico...
ACGCCCACCGGGTCGAGGTCGGCCGGTTCGGCGCCCAGGAGCACCACGCCGGCGGCGGCGAGCCCGACCCACAGCAGGTCCCGGACCCGCCGCGAGCCGAGCAGCGCCAGCGACAGCGGGCCGATGAACTCGATCGTCACCGCGATGCCGAGCGGGATGCGGGAGAACGCCTGGTAGATCGCCCAGTTCATCGTGCCGAGGCTCAGTCCGAAGCCGATCACGACGTACCAGTCCGCCCGGCTGCGCCCCCGCAGCCGCGGGCGGGCCCAGGCGAGCAGCACGAGCGTGCTGGTCAGCAGCCGCAGCCACACGAGCGTCGTGGGGGAGAGCTCGTCGAAGAGCCCCTTGGCGACCGCGGCGCCGAGCTGCACCGACACGATGCCGACGAGCACGAGCCACACGGCGCGGGTCAACGTGCTCCTCGGGGACGGGCTGCGGGCTGGGGTGGGGCGGGGTGGGCCGGGACTCATGGCGGGGTGGAGCGGGCCGGGTGATCGTAGGGGCACACGGCCGCCCCCGTGTAACGCGGTGTCCAGGTGTCTGCACACGCGGTAGAACACGTGTGCAGACACTCGGACACCGCGTTACACGGCGTGGAGCGCTAGCCCGCCCCCCTGCCCCCGGCCCGGCTCGCAGCCGACGTAAGGCCGGCGGCGCGCTCCGGGCTCAGGCCGGCGGCGGGTCGCTCGGGACGGTCTCGTACGCCGCCTCGACGTCCGCGGTGTCGGCGGTGTCCTCCGGCGACGGCATCGGCGTCGGGACCCCGGCCGTGATGATCGTGCCGTCGGCCCGGTGGCCGCCGATGAGCGGCCGGTCGCCCAGCTCGCCCTCCTGGCACGGGCCCTGGCCGTCGAGCTCCACGTGCACCGGCGCTCCGCGCCGCGCCACGTGCTCGACGCCGCGCACCCGCAGGGGCACCTCGCCGTCGCCCGCCGTGACCGCGACGGTGAAGTCGGTCTGCGTCACCGTGACCTGCACGGTCGTGCCGTGCCACTGCAGCGGGAAGGTGAGCGACGGCCAGTCGGCGGGCAGCCGCGGGTCGAACGAGAGCCGCCCGCCGTGGTTGCGCATGCCGCCGAAGCCCGACACCAGCGCCGACCAGACGCCGCCGGCCGACGCGATGTGCAGGCCGTCGACCGTGTTGCCGTGGAGGTTGGAGAGGTCGACGTAGAGCGACGCGCGGAAGTACTTCATCGCGACCTCGTGGTAGCCCACCTCCGCCGCCATCACCGACTGCACGACCGCCGACAGCGTCGAGTCGCCCGTCGTGATCGGGTCGTAGTACTCGAAGTCGGCCTTCTTCTCCTCCGCCGTGAAGCGGTCGCCCTGGAGGAAGAGCGCGAGCACGACGTCGGCCTGCTTCAGCACCTGGAACCGGTAGATCACCAGCGGGTGGTAGTGCAGGAGCAGCGGGCGCAGCTCGTTGGGCGTGCGGGAGAGGTCCCAGACCTCGCGGTCGAGGAAGTGCTCGTCCTGCGGGTGGATGCCCAGCGCCTCGTCGAACGGGATCGTCATGCCCTCGGCGCAGCGGGCCCACTCGTCGACCTCCTCGACGCTCAGGCCCGTGCGGTGCACGATCTGCGTGTACGACGCGGGGTCGTCGGCCTGCACGGAGCGGACGGCCTCGACGGCCCGCTCCAGGTTGTAGCGGGCCATCACGTTCGTGAAGAGGTTGTTGTTGACGACCGTCGTGTACTCGTCCGGGCCGGTGACGCCGTGGATGTGGAACGAGTCGTCGCCGTTGGTGCGCCAGAACCCGAGGTCGGCCCACATGCGGGCCGTCTCGATGAGGATGTCGACGCCGTCGCGCGTCAGGAACCCGACGTCGCCGGTCGCGTCGACGTACTTGCTCAGCGCGTAGGAGATGTCGGCGTCGATGTGCACCTGCGCGGTGCCCGCCGCGTAGTACGCCGAGGCCTCCTCGCCGTTGATGGTGCGCCACGGGAAGAGGGCGCCCTCCTGGGCCATCTCGCGGGCCCGGTCGCGCGCGGCCGGCAGCATCCGCACGCGGAAGTGCAGGGCGTTGCGGGCGGCGTCGGGCTGCGTGTAGGTGAGGAACGGCAGGACGTAGACCTCGGTGTCCCAGAAGTAGTGACCCTCGTAGCCGGAGCCGCTGACGCCCTTGGCCGGCACGCCCTGCTGGTCGGCGCGCGCGCTGGCCTGGGCGAGCTGGAAGAGGTTGAAGCGGATCGCCTGCTGCAGGGCCGGCTGGCCCTCGACGACGACGTCGGCCGAGGCCCAGAACCGGTCGAACCACTCGCGCTGCTCGGAGTGGTAGTGCGCGACGCCGAGACGGCGGGCCCGGTCGAGGGTGCGGTCGCACCGGTCGGACAGCTCGCGCACGGGCACGCCGCGCGACGAGTGGTAGGCGACGAGCTTGTCGAGGATGACCGTGCGGCCCTCGGTGGCGTCGACGCGCAGCACGTACTTCGCCGAGTCCTCCTCGGCGTGGCGGATGACCTCGTAGCGGTCGTCGCACGTGAGCAGGTGGTCGGCCGCGACGGCGATCGTCATCTTCGAGCGGGCGGCCTGGTAGCCGAGCATCATCCGCTGCTCGTTGGCGTAGTGGCCGCGGGGGAGGAGCACCCGGTGGTCGAAGCCCGCCGACTTGCGGGGGTCGACGCCCTCGCCCAGCGAGGCGTCGGGCACGTGGTACTCGTCCTTGCCGTCCTGGCGGTTGAGCATCTGCGAGGAGATGACGATCGGCGCGTTGCCGTCGAGCATCGTGACCTCGAGGCTGAGCAGCGAGAGGTGGCGCTCGGTCATCGACACCATGCGGGTCGACACGACGCGCACGCGCTTGCCCGAGGGCGTGCGCCACACGAGGGTGCGCTTCAGGAGGCCGGAGGCGAAGTCGAGCGCACGCTCGTAGTGCTCGAGGTCGGCGGTGCCCAGGTTGAGGGGCTCGTCGTCGACGTACAGCTTCATGACCTTGACGTCGGGCACGTTCACGATCGTCTGGCCGGTGCGGGCGAAGCCGAACGCGCTCTCGGCGTGCTTGATCGGCCACGTCTCGTGGAACCCGTTGATGAAGGTGCCGTGGGCGTGGGCGTCGCGCCCCTCGGCGGGGTTGCCGCGCATGCCGAGGTAGCCGTTCGCCACCGTGAAGAGCGTCTCGGTGAGCCCGAGGTCGTCCGGGTGGTGGTCGGTCTCGAGCAGGCGCCACTCGTCGACGGGGAAGCGCCCCCGGTCCATCGGGTCCGCGGCCACCTCGTGGGTCATCTTCGCCATCAGCCGGCCTCCTCGGCGGTGTCGGTGTCGGTGCCGGGCACGAGCTCGGCCAGGTCGTCGACGACGAGCGTCGCGCCTGCGTCGACGAGCACCTGGGCGCCCACGCCGCGGTCGACGCCGACCACGGCGCCGAAGTCGCCCGCGGCGCCGGCGCGGACGCCGGAGACGGCGTCCTCGAGCACGACCGAGGTGGCGGCGTCGGCGCCGACCACCGAGGCGGCGTGCAGGAACGTGTCGGGGGCCGGCTTGCCCGGCAGGCCGAGCTCGGTCGCGACCGCGCCCGAGACGACGACCTCGAAGCGGTCGAGCAGCCCGGCGGCCTCGAGCACGGCGGGGGCGTTGACCGACGACGACACGACCGCGAGACGCAGGTCGGTGCCGGCCAGGTGGTCGAGCAGGGCGACGGAGCCGGGGTAGGCCGTCACGCCCTCCTTCTCGAGCACCTCGTTGAACGCGTCGTTCTTGCGGTTGCCGAGCCCGCAGACGGTGTCCTCGCTCGTCGCGTCCTCCGGGGTGCCCTCCGGCAGCGTGATGCCACGGGCGGCGAGGAAGTCGCGCACGCCGTCGTAGCGCGGCTTGCCGTCGACGTGGTCGAAGTAGTCGCGGTCGGTGTACGGCGCGGTGTCGCCCTCGCCCTCCCAACCGGCCAGGAAGGCGTTGAACATCGCCTCCCAGGCCCGCATGTGGACCTCGGCGGTCGGCGTGATCACGCCGTCGAGGTCGAAGAGCACGGCGCGGTACGCGGACCAGTCGATCTTGTTCGTCACGCGCCCAGGCTAGGTGCCGTCGGCCCCGCGCGCTGCCGCGGCCGGGTAAACGGGGTGTGACGTCGTGATCCGGGGGCGCGGCGTACGCTGCCGCCCATGACCGGCGGCTCCCCCCAGACCCCCCAGCAGACCGACGACGGGTCTGCCCCCACGCCCGAGATCGACATCAAGCCCCGCTCGCGGGACGTGACGGACGGCCTCGAGAAGGCCGCCGCGCGCGGCATGCTCCGTGCCGTCGGCATGGGTGACGACGACTGGGTGAAGCCCCAGGTCGGGGTCGCCTCGTCGTGGAACGAGATCACGCCGTGCAACCTCTCGCTCGACCGGCTCGCGAAGGCCGTGAAGAACGGCGTGCACGCCGCCGGCGGCTTCCCGCTCGAGTTCGGCACCATCTCCGTCTCCGACGGCATCTCGATGGGCCACGAGGGCATGCACTTCTCGCTCGTCTCCCGCGAGGTCATCGCCGACTCGGTCGAGACCGTGATGATGGCCGAGCGCCTCGACGGCTCCGTGCTGCTGGCCGGCTGCGACAAGTCGCTGCCCGGCATGCTCATGGCCGCCGCGCGCCTCGACCTCTCGAGCGTCTTCCTCTACGCCGGCTCGATCATGCCCGGCAAGGTCGACGGCCGCGACGTCACGATCATCGACGCCTTCGAGGCCGTCGGCGCCTGCCTGGCCGGCAAGATCAGCCGCGACGAGGTCGACAAGATCGAGCGCGCCATCTGCCCCGGCGAGGGCGCCTGCGGCGGCATGTACACCGCCAACACCATGGCCGCCGTCGGTGAGGCGCTCGGCATGTCGCTGCCCGGCTCGGCCGCCCCGCCGGCCGCCGACCGGCGTCGCGACGGCTACGCGCACAAGTCGGGCGAGGCCGTCGTCGAGCTGCTGCGCAAGGGCATCACCGCCCGCCAGATCATGACGAAGAAGGCGTTCGAGAACGCGATCACCGTCGTCATGGCGCTGGGCGGCTCGACCAACGCCGTGCTCCACCTCCTGGCCATCGCCCGCGAGGCCGAGGTCGACCTCACCCTCGACGACTTCAACCGCGTCGGCGACAAGGTGCCGCACCTCGGCGACCTCAAGCCGTTCGGCAAGTACGTGATGTACGACGTCGACCAGAAGGGCGGCATCCCGATGGTGATGAAGGCCCTGCTCGACGCGGGCCTCATGCACGGCGACTGCCTCACCGTGACCGGCAAGACGCTGGCCGAGAACCTGGCCGACATCGACCCGCCGCTGGTCGACGACGACGTGATCCGCAGCCTCGACCGGCCCATCCACGCCACGGGCGGTCTCACCATCCTCAAGGGCACCCTCGCCCCCGAGGGCGCGGTCGTGAAGAGCGCCGGGTTCGACGAGTCGGTCTTCACCGGCACCGCCCGGGTCTTCGACGGCGAGCGCGCCGCGATGGACGAGCTCGCCGCCGGCGGCCTGAAGGAGCGCGACGTCGTCGTCATCCGCTACGAGGGCCCCAAGGGCGGCCCGGGCATGCGCGAGATGCTCGCCATCACGGGCGCGATCAAGGGCGCGGGCCTGGGCAAGGACGTCCTGCTGCTCACCGACGGTCGCTTCTCCGGCGGCACGACCGGCCTCTGCGTCGGCCACGTCGCCCCCGAGGCGGCCGACGGCGGCCCGATCGCGTTCGTGCGCGACGGCGACACGATCACCCTCGACGTGGCCAACCGCCGCCTCGACGTCGACATCGACGACGAGGAGCTCGAGCGCCGCAAGGTGGGCTGGGCGCCGCTGCCGCCGAAGTACACGCGCGGCGTGCTCGGCAAGTACGCCAAGACGGTGCAGTCCGCGGCCCACGGCGCCGTCACCGGCTGACGCACGTGACCGACTCCGCCGGCGGGGCCGACCGCACGGGCACGGCGCACGCCGCCGCGCTCGACGCGGCGGACCCGCTGGCGTCGTACCGGGAGCGGTTCGTCGGCGCCGGGACGCCGCTCGTCTACCTCGACGGCAACTCGCTGGGCCGGCCGCTGGCCGTCACCGCCGAGCGGCTCGCGGGCTTCGTCACCGACGAGTGGGGCGGGCGCCTGATCCGGGGCTGGGACGAGCGCTGGTTCGACCTGCCGCTCACCCTCGGCGACGAGCTCGGCCGCCTGGCCCTCGGCGCCGCGCCGGGCCAGACGGCCATCGGCGACTCCACGACGGTGCTGCTCTACAAGATGCTCCGGGCGCTCGTCGACGACGCCCGGGCGCGCGACCCGCGCCGTACGGAGATCGTGGTCGACACCGACAACTTCCCCACCGACCGGTACGTCGCCGAGGCCGTCGCCGCCGAGCGCGGGCTGACCGTGCGGTGGCTCGAGGTGCCGACCGACGGCGGCATCGAGGTCGACGCGCTCGGCGACGTGCTGGGGGAGCGGACCGCGGTCGTGGTGGTCAGCCAGGTCGCCTACCGCTCCGGCCACCTCGTCGACCTCGGGGCCGTCACGGCGGCGGCCCACGCCGTCGGCGCGACCGTGCTCGCCGACACCTGCCACTCCGCCGGCTCCGTGCCGGTCGCGCTCGACGCGGACGACGTCGACGTGGCGGTCGGCTGCACCTACAAGTACCTCAACGGCGGGCCCGGGTCCCCGGCCTACGTGTACGTCGCGGAGCGGCTCCAGGGCTCCCTGGCCCAGCCGATCGCCGGCTGGATGGGCCACGCCGACCCGTTCGCGATGGGTCCCGGCCACACGCCCGCGCCCGGGATGCGCCGGTTCCTCTCCGGCACGCCGTCCGTGCTCGCGATGCAGCCGCTCGCCGACCTGCTCGGGCTGCTCGACGAGGTCGGCGGGGCGAGCGGGGGCGACGCGATCACCGCCGTCCGCGCGAAGTCGGTGGGGCTCACGTCGTACGCGATCGAGCTCGCCGACGCGTGGCTGGCGCCGTACGGCGTCGAGCTCGCCACCCCGCGCGACCCCGACCGGCGCGGCGGCCACGTCACCCTGCGGCACCCGCTCATGCGGGAGGTCGTGGCCGCGCTGTGGACCGCCGATGTGCTGCCCGACTACCGCGACCCCGGGGGCCTGCGGATCGGGCTGTCACCGCTGTCGACGAGCTTCGACGAGGTACGGCGCGGGCTCGCCGCCGTGCGGGACCTGCTGGCGGCGTGACCCCGCCGCCGGGGCGCGGGCTCAGGCCCGGGCGTCGGCGGTCTTCTCGGCCCTGGCTCCGTGCCCGGCGTGCTGGGGAGCCTTGAAGAAGAGCACGGCGAGGATGCCCACGCACAGCGCTGCCGCGGGCAGGAGCGTGGCCTGCGCCATCGCGTCGGAGAACGGGCCGGCGACCGCGCCGGGCATCGCCGCGCCGCCCGTCTGCACCTGCTCGACGGACGCGCCCGCCCCCGGCAGGTTCGCCGTGAGGCGCGACTGGATGAGCGCGGCGATCGCCGCGCTGCCGAGCACGGCGCCGACCTGGCGGGTCGTGTTGTAGACCCCGGCGCCCGCCCCGGCCGAGGAGAGCGGCAGGTTGCGGGTGGCGGTGGCGCTCAGCGGGGCCCAGAGGAACGCGCTGCCGACGCCGAACAGGCCGAGCGGCAGCAGGATCTGCCACACGTGGGTGTCGGGCGTCATCACGCGGCTGAGCCACAGCAGCGCCGCGGCGGACGCGGTGAAGCCGACCAGCGTGATGCTGCGCGGGTGGGCGCGGTCGACGAGGCGCCCGACGACGGGGGCGAGGAAGCCGGTGCAGATCGCCATCGGCACGAGCAGGAGACCGGTCTCGGTCGGGCTGTAGCCGCGGACGGCCTGGGCCCAGAGCGTGAACGGGAACGCGAACGCCGTGATGGCGAAGGAGACCAGCGTGATGCCCGTGTTCGCGAGCGAGAAGTTGCGGTCGCGGAAGAGGCCGAGGGGCACGAGCGGCTCCGTGCGGATGCGGCTCTGCCACAGCACGAACAGCACGAGCACGACGAGGCCGGCGCCGATGAGCAGCGGCACGGAGAGGACTCCGCTGATCGTGCCCCAGTCGTACTTCTCGCCCTCCTGGATGCCGAAGACCAGCAGGAACATGCCGACCGCGCTCAGCACGACACCGAGCCAGTCGAAGTGGTGGCTGTGGGTCGGCAGCGACGGCACGAGGCGCCAGGCGAGCACGAACGCCACGACGCCGACGGGCACGTTGATGAAGAAGATCCACTCCCAGCCGGGGCCGTCGACGAGCACGCCGCCGAGGATCGGTCCGACGAGCGTGGCGACGCCGGCCGTGGCGCCCCACAGGGCCATGGCGCCGCCGCGGCGGGCGGCGGGGAACGTGCGGGTGATGACGGCCATCGTCTGCGGCGTCATCATCGAGGCGCCGAAGCCCTGGAACACGCGCGCCAGGATCAGGCCCTCGACGCTCGAGGTGAGGCCGCACCACAGCGACGCCAGCGTGAAGAGCGTCAGCCCGACGAGGTAGACGTGCTTCGGCCCGAAGCGGTCACCGAGGCGGCCGGTCACGAGCAGGGGCACGGCGTACGCCAGCAGGTAGGCGCTCGTCACCCAGATGACGTTGTTCACGTCGGTGTCGAGGCCGGTCATGATCGCGGGCGTCGCCACCGAGACGATGGTGGAGTCGACGAGGATCATGAAGAACCCGATCACCATCGCCCAGAGGGCGGGCCAGGGGTTCGTCTCCGGGGGAGCGTCGGTGCGCCCGGCGGGTGCGGGCGGGGTCAGGTCGGCCACGGGAGGTCTCCGGTCGTGAGTCGTGCGACGAGGGTGTCGAGCCAGTCGATCTGGGCGGTACGCAGCGCGAGGGCGTAGTCGCCCTCGATCCAGTAGGCCTCGGCCACGTCGCGCCGACGCGCGTCGTCGAGCAGCGCGCCGATCTCGTCGCGGTCGGCGCGCAGGGTCGCGACGTACGCCGTCAGGTCGGCCACGACGGTGTCGCGGGGCAGGTTGTGGGCCTCGGCGAGGCCGAGGACGTGCTCGGGGTAGGACGGCGCCGGCTCCCGCAGCAGGTCGCGCAACCGCGTGGTGAGGGCGGCGCGACCGGCGTCGGTGACGGCGTACGTCGTGCGCTCGGGCCGGTTGCCCTCGCGGTCCGTGCCCACCGTGACGACGAGCTCGGCGGCCGCCAGGCGCTCGACGGCGTGGTAGAGCGAGCCGGGCCGGACCTTGAGGATGCGGTCCTCGTGACGGGCCAGCAGCAGCTGGTACATCTCGTAGGGATGCATGGGTCGCTCGGCGAGGAGCGCCAGCGAGGCGACGGCGATCGGGGTGAGCGCCATGGGTGCGTCCCCCCATCATTCGACGATGAATATTCCGCGTGGAATATAGGCGCGCCGGGACGCCGGTGTCCAGACGCGGCGTCTCCGTAGGGTGCGGGCATGACTTCCGAGCAGGAGCACGGCCAGGACGAGCACGGGCGCGACGGGCCGGGGCAGAGCGGGCACGGGCAGCCGGTCGGGGCGCCGCTGGACTGGGCGGGCGCGACGGCGGTGTCGCCGGACGTCCTCGAGGGCCGGTGGGTGCGCCTCGAGCCGCTCTCGGCCGACCACGTGAGCGACCTGCACGCCGCGACGGCCACGCCCGAGGAGGACGCGTCGTGGACCTACCTCCCCGAGGAGCGGCCGGGGGACGTGGCCGAGACCGCGCGGCGGGTGGCGGCCGTGGCGGCCGACCGCGCGATGGTGACGTGGGCCGTCGTGCCGGCGTCGACCGGACGGGCCGAGGGCCGGATGTCCCTGATGCGCACCGACCTGCCGAACGGCACCACCGAGATCGGCTGGATCCTGCTGGGCCCGGCGCTGCGACGTACGACGGCCGCGACCGAGGCGGTCGCGCTGCTCGCCGACCTGGTCTTCGCCCACGGCTTCCGGCGCCTGGAGTGGAAGTGCGACAGCCTCAACGCGCCGTCACGGCGTGCGGCGGCGCGCCTCGGGTTCACCCACGAGGGCCGGTTCCGGCAGGCCGTGGTGACGAAGGGCCGCAACCGCGACACGGACTGGTTCTCGATCGTCGACCACGAGTGGCCGGCGCTGCGCGCGTCGTACGACGCGTGGCTCGACCCCGCGAACCACGACGACGAGGGCCGGCAGCGCCGCGGCCTGGAAGAGCTGCGTGGGTCGAGGGCCTGAGGCTCAGGCCACGGGCTCCGCGAACACGACCCGGTTCTCGGTGTAGCGACCGGCCGCGCGGTCGTACGGGCCCGTGCAGGTGATGAGGCGCAGCTGGTCGCCCGCGGTGGCGCCGAAGACGGCCGCGGTCGGGAAGTCGGCCTGGAGGAAGTCCTCGGTGCGCGTGACGGCGTAGGTCACGGTCGTGCCGGCCTCCGTCGTCACGGTGACCTCGTCGCCCGCCACCAGGTCGGGCAGGTCGGCGAAGACGGCCGGGCCGGTCGCCGAGTCGAGGTGGCCGACGAGCACGGTGGGGCCGGGGCCGCCGGGTCGCCCGCCGCCGGTGAACCACCCGACGCGCGCGGCGTCGGCCGGCACGTCGAGCTCCCCGCTGGCGGCGATGCCGAGGTCGATCAGCTGTTCGTCGACCCCGATGGCCGGGATGGTCACGGCGGTCGGGTCGGCCGGAGCCGTCTCCTGGCTCTCCCCGGGGGCGGACGTCGGCGCGGACGTGGGTGCGGGCGTCGGCGCGGGCGGGGGAGCGCTCGTGGTGGTCTCCGGTGGTGCCTCGGTCACCGACGTCCCCGCGGCGCCGTCCTGCCC
>Ga0208794_1001427_pt1 | contig 10632 bp, 9 predicted proteins | sample 32_taG_FD_184106 | JGI IMG/M metagenome (GOLD analysis project Ga0208794, IMG submission 184106) | Marine viral communities from the Gulf of Mexico - 32_GoM_OMZ_CsCl metaG (SPAdes) (version 2) | ecosystem: Environmental > Aquatic > Marine > Oceanic | place: Atlantic Ocean: Gulf of Mexico...
ATAACTTTTGTCTCTGATCCCCTTGCACCTAAAGACGCTTTTGTGCAAACAGATGCAAATTCTAGTAATCTTAATTTGGGGACTATTTCCGCAAATTCTACAATATTTCTTACTAATAACGCCGAACGCGCCCGCATCGACAGCTCCGGCAGGCTTTTGGTGGGCACGTCTAGTGCGCGTACGGGAACACTATTTATCGCCGCGAATCTTCAATTAGAAAACACAACGGGAGCAGGATCATCCTCACTTTTCTGTCGCCATAGCAACTCCACTTCTGGACCAGCGTTATTGTTTGCAAAAACACGAGGCACGTCCAACGGAAGTTCTACTGTCGTTCAAAGCGGAGATGAGCTAGGCACTATTTATTTCTCGGGAGGAGATGGAACTGACATTGATAGTCGCGGCGCACAAATCGGTGCCTTTGTAGACGGCACACCTGGTACTAACGACATGCCAGGTCGCCTCGTATTCTCCACCACTGCCGACGGAGAAAGCAGCCCGACGGAGCGGATGAGGATTACGAACGAAGGTAGAGTACTCATCGGCACGACCGAACAATTTGGCGATGGAGGATTAACTCTTAGAACAAATGTTACGGCTGGAAGTGGCCAGATTTATTTCACCAGAGCCTCGAACGCTTCGTCATCTTTCTGCGTAATCTTTAACAGCAATGACATAGACGTAGGATCAATATCTTATACAAACGCTGGCGCGTCTTTCAATACAACTTCTGATTATCGACTAAAAGAAAACATTGTTGATCTGACCGGAGCTGCTGATCGCCTTAATCAACTGCAAGTTCATCGCTTCAACTTCATCGCAGATCCTGACACTACCGTTGATGGTTTCCTTGCCCATGAAGCACAAGCTGTGGTTCCTGAATCCGTCACTGGCACTAAAGACGAAGTTGATGATGAAGGCAACCCCGTCTACCAAGGCATCGACCAATCTAAACTGGTACCTCTTTTAACTGCTGCGCTGCAGGAAGCTTTGGCCAAAATTGAAACCTTGGAACAACGCTTAACTGACGCTGGTCTTTGAAAACTGTTTAAAGTAGAATACATTTATATAGATTTGAATTAAATAAAATCATGACGCAATATGGCCAGGTTCGTGTTGATTTTATCACGTATACAACAGGTGTTGCACCTAACGAAGCTAACGTAACAGCGAATGTTTCTGGGCTATTTAATTCACCAACCTTCAGTGGTAATGTATTAATTAAAAGTGATTTAAATGTTAATAATGAAATAAATACAAATACAATTAATGTCGCATCAAATGCTGCCATTGGCGGTGATTTAACTGTATCAGGAAATATTAATGGAAGTGGTGTAAATATTTCTGGTTTCACAGGGCTTTTTGCATCTGGGTCGCAAACTTCACCATCAATTAGTTTTATTGACAATGAAGATACAGGTATCTATAACTTTGGCCCTGGACATATTGGTATAACAAACAGTGGCATCGGAAGTGTTTTTATTGATTCAAGCGGAAAAGTAGGTATTGGTGTATCAAATCCTTCTGCATATTTTCAAATTCAACAAGCAAAATTTGAAACTAGTGGATTAACAGCTGAACGTGAATATATTTTTCCAGATGAAACCGGAACAATTGCCTTAACTAGTAGTAACGTAGCCAGTGCTAATCAATGGCAAACTGCTAGAACTATTACTATAACAGGCGATGCAAGTGGCAATTTATCACTTGATGGCTCTCAAAATTTAAGTTTTAACCTCGATGTTGCAAGAGCAACTAATGCTGATAATGCAACTACATTTAGTGGTTTGGAAACTTCTGCTTTCTTAAGAGCAGGAGAAGATGTTGTCACTGGTGGCGACATGACTGCAAATTCCTTTGTTGGTAATGGATCAGGTATTACAAATATCAACGCAGGTGCTATTGGATTTGGAACAATCAGTGGTGAAAGATTACCAGCAACTATTACAGGTAATTTAATTGGCAATGCATCAAGTGCAACCACAGCTAACAGTGCAAATTTTGCTACTAATGCATTAAATGCAAGCGGTGCTAATACAGCAACGACAGCGACTAATGCAACGAATATTACAGTTATTAGTGGTAATATTACAGACTTTGAAAATTTTATAGTCTTTGTAAGCGGTAATACAGGTAATCAAAGAGCAAGTACTGATACAGATCTTTACTACAACGGACAAAGTAATACACTTACAGCTCCTAATTTTGATGGTAATTTACAAGGTAATGCATCAACATCAGACAATTGGTTAAATCCAATGGAACTTACGTTCCAAGGAGATGCAACAGGCGTTGTTTCTTTTGATGGTTCCACAGATTCAACTTGCAATTTAACAGTTACTAATATTGCAGGTAATGCAGGAACATCTGATAAATGGAGAAATGCAAGAACGTTTTCCATCATTGGCGATGGAAGTGGATCTGTATCCCTTGATGGATCTCAAAATGTATCATTACCATTAACAGTTGTAAACATTGCTGGTAATGCAGCAACAGCTAATCAATGGACAAATTCAAGAACAATTAACGTTGTTGGTGGTGCAAGCGGTAATGTACAAATTAATGGATCTGAAGATGTAACTTTAAATCTTACTGTACATGACAGTCAAGGTGGATCAGCAACAGCAGATCGCTGGACAACGGCAAGAAATGTTAATTTACAAGGTGATTTAAACGGTTCATTTACTATTGATGGATCTACAGATGTAACAACAAATATCCAAGTTGTAGATAACAGCCATAACCACACAATTGGCAATGTAACTAATTTACAAACGACATTAAATAATAAGTTAGATACTACCGGAAATGCAGCATCTGCATCCAAATGGAATACAGCTAGAACAATTACACTCGGAACAGATTTAACCGGTAATGTCAGCCTAGATGGCAGTCAAAATGTTACATTGAATGCAAGTGTAAAAAATAATAGCCATACTCACACAATTGCAAATGTAACTAATTTACAAACGACATTAAATGGCAAGCTAGGTGTAAATGATACCGCAGCTAGCGCTAGCCAATGGGACAATGCAATTACACTAACAGTCAATGGTGGAGCAACTGGAAGTGTAAATATCGACGGGTCTTCAAATGTAACACTTACATTGGGAAATATTGTTGCAACAAATGCAACAAATGCTAACTTTGCAACAACCGCTGGGACATCATCACTTTCAAATAATTCTTTTGATTCTATTAAGCTAAGCGGTAATACACTTGATAAATTTGTAAGAACAAATACAAACTCAACAGTTAATGGTAATATCACAGCTAACAGGTTCAATGGCGATGGACGGGGCTTAACAAACCTTGGAGCCGATAAAATTGCAACTGGAACATTAAATAAAGATAGATTACCAGTAACGATTGATGCAAATACAAACGGTGTTGCAGCTACCGCAATTACTGCGGTTAACGCAACGAATGCTACAACTGCAACTACAGCAAGTACTGCTCAAAATGCCGAGCAATTAGGTGGTGCTCCTGCATCAAGTTACTTAAGATCGGATACCAACGTTACCATTAATGGTATAGTTACTGCCAATGGTTTTAGTGGGTCTGGTGCAAGCCTTACAAATCTTAATGCTACTCAGATTACAACCGGAACATTAAACAAAGCTAGATTACCAGTAACGATTGATGCAAATACAAACGGTGTTGCAGCTACCGCAATTAATGCGATTAGAGCAGATCAGGCTGACACTGCAGGAACAGCTGCCTCTGCTCTTAATGCAGATAACGCAACAAATGCTGATAATGCAACTAATGCTGAGCAATTAGACGGTCAAGCTGCATCAAGTTATTTAAGATCTGATGTACCAGGTACTTTCACAGGAGACCTTTTAACATTTAATACGGCAAATGAGGATGAAGGTATCTTAATTCAAGATGTAACTAATAATGGCAATGCAGGAGGATTGTCAATACGATCACGCAGAGATAATAACAGTCCTCTTTTTAACTTTAGTGCTTATGTGAGATTAGCAAAATTTGACGGCAGTAGCATAATTCAAAACAATGATATTCTGGGAGGAATTGTATTTGGAGGAAACAATACTTCTCCCTCAGTAAATAATATTGCATATTCTGCAGCTATTGCAGGAATTGCAGAAAGCAATTTTACTGCTTTTAATAACATGCCAACTGCAGTTGCTATTAGAACTGGAAATTTAGCATGGTCCCCTGGTACAACCACTTCTGATCCAGGCAATGAAAGAATGAGGGTCACAGCTGGTGGCGCAGTATTAGTTGGAACTACTACAGCACCGACAGAAAGTGATTCACCAGGAGCACTTACTGTCCAAGAAAAAATTATAATTTCAAATACAAATGCCGGTAGAAATCAAATCTACGTAGGCGATACAGGTACAGTTACTTCCGCAACAGGTAAATTACAATTTAATTTTCAAAACCTTGCAAGTGGTGCCACCGTAAACAGTAGCGCATATGTAAAAATTATTATTAACCAAAGAAGTACTAATAACGTCGCTAGCCGATCGCCTACACTGGAAGCTAATTTTGTTCTTTGGAGGCCAAATACTAATGCAACTGAATTGGTTAATCTACAATTACCTTTTGCTTGGGTTTACACGTCTGGAAATATTGCAGGAAGCATCCTTTCTGGTGGAGCAGGATACAGAGTGACAGTAGCAAATCCTGTAAGTAGAGCATTGACAGGTTCTTATAAAGTTGAAATAACAACAAGACAAGGAGAATGGTATCTAGATAGTATAGATAATTTTTGATTTAAAATATAAACATAACTATAAAGAGTTTTATTATGGCTGTAGTCTGGAATGTAGTCCAAATGGAAAGGAACCTACCTGATGGAGATACTCCTCCAGATGGTTTGGTAACCACGCTGCATTGGACAGCACGATTCTCAGAATCAAGTTGTTACGGTAGTGTAGGATTAGGTGAAGCAGATCCAGCTAACTATACTCCTTATGCTGATATTACTGAAGCACAAGCAATTCAGTGGGCACAAGATGCATTGGGAACTGAAAAAGTAAATGCAATTGAGTCAGGTTTAATGTCTCAAGAACAAAGAATCTTGAACCCAACAACTGCTGACGGAGTACCTTGGTAAATGTGTTATATTTATTGAAGTCAATTTAATTTTATGGCCTGTAAAAAAAGTGAATTAGTTTCTGCAATTAATTCTTTTGCTTCAGCCAGATTAAGTAATGATCCCAATCTTCTTAATTTTGCTGTAAAATTAGTTTCGGACTTAGTCGAGACTCTTGATTTTGCTCCTGAAGAAGAGGAAGAAGTAACCAATGACGATCAATCTGAATAACGCAGCCAAGTATTACAAAGAAATGCCGCATCAAATTGCGGCTTTCAACTTCTTGGAATCTAAAGTTCCAGAAGATGTACTTGATGAATTCGCAGAACTCTATAGGGCTGGCCCTGCTGATCCGGTTAATACCGTCATCACACCAGAGATTATGCAAAAACTTACTGGTCATCCCGCCAGTAGTTTTGATGCAACCTTCTGCGGTGACTTCAATAAAATGTTGATGGCAACCGGATTCGATAAATTCGACTTCGCTATTGCCATGCTTACTGCCAACCTGATGCATGAGACTAACAATTTCATCTGGCTTAAAGAGCTAGCTGATGGTTGGGCTTATGAAGGACGCAAGGATCTTGGTAATACCCAGCCAGGTGATGGTCCTAAGTTTAAAGGTGCCGGTGTTCTGCAATTAACAGGACGCTATAACTATCAACGTTGTGCTGAGAAATTGCACGACCCTAAAATTGTGGAGCGCGGCTGCGATTATGTAGCTGACCAGTATCCATTCCGTTCTGCAATTGGTTGGATCGAAGATAATAAATTACTTGATATTTGTATTAATCAAGGATTTGATCAGTGCTGTTATCGAATTAACGGTGGCTGGAATGGATATGATGATAGACTCGCCAAGTATCAAATCTGTAAAAAAGTCTTTGGCGTTCTCTAATATTATTATTTATTTCTTAACCAGCTGGGCAATTGCCTCTGCTATCTTAATCATCCTTAGCAAAGCACGATGAGACGAAGTAGCAGACCACTACGTGTCAACGTTTGTTGGGAAATTAATGAAGAGCGTCGCTGTGAAACCTTATCAAAGGATCAAGCCTACGCTCTACGTAAAGACATTGAAAAAGATGGTGGAATTATCTTTTGGTTTCAACCAGTAGAAGATTGAGTCCATGGTGCCTGAGCACGCATGGACCAACCACTTATTGTAATGATCGGCTTTGTAATATCCTCTGGCTCTATTTGCTCCAAGTAAGCTTGGATTTCTTGATCCAGATAAATCTTAGTACGCCGCTCTCTTACTTTTTTACAGGCTTAATGCTGTTAGCAGCTTTCAAAAGAAGCTGAATAATGCTGTTGTCCTTTAAAGGGCTGAGTGCAATAATTTCAGACAGTGCTGCAATTACAATCCAAAGAATAGGACTGCTAAGAATGTCTTCCATAGTTAAAATTATTCGACACTTATATTCTACCTGTCGAATTCTTCCTCATCATTTTCTGGGATAAATACTTTATACTCTCGACCTTTTCTTTTTTTCTCGGTCTTAGTTTCCCAGAAATACTCTTCGCTTTCTCCTAACCTTCCCCATTTAGCATTAGGATATTCAACATTAAAATACCTTGTGCTAACTAAAAAGTCTGGAGTTTTTAATTCTTCGGGAGACAAACTAGGGTCAACAACACGGCATCTGTTGTTGGGATATGCCGCAAGCTGACCATTTTGCAAGGCGATGACATTGAAGGATTTGTGCTCGTCTGGGGTCTCTGCGAAAGATATATCAACCCTAGAGCGGTCCCCATTAAAGCTGTCAATAGTAAACAGATACTCACCGGGGATCGTCCCGTGAGTTTTTGTTCTGACTTCCCATCCCATTGTGTAGGTGAGATTTTTTTCCAACGTGGTAATTTCATAGCTAAAGCAATTCCAGAATTGTAATTCTTCTAAAGGGAGATCAGGTTCGGGCTTGACTGGCTTTTCCGGTGAGTCAGGATCCCAAATGAGAAAGGCCGAGATCGGTAACTTGTCATAAATTGCTCCGTACTCTGGAAGAAAGGTTTCAAAATAAAAAACGCGGCCAGGTAAAGACTTAAGGCTGACCCAGTAACCAAGAACATATTCACCAAAACCATCACGAAGATCACGTAAGTACTCACGTTTGATCCAAACCTTTACGGGCGGGATGTTAGTAATCAGTGATGACACAAATTAAACGTCGTATACCTTGCATTCTGCCATCCATGGCTCATTTTCGCAATAACTTTTAAACTCTTCCGTTGGAGTATTTTGTTTCTTTTCCTTGGCTTTGCCTTTCCAATAATTAGAAATTAAGTTACTGTCACTCTTTACAACAGGTCCAGTCATAATTTATTTGATTTATTTTTTATTCTATTGTGTATTTACGTAAGGAGCAAATATAGCCGCCGGAAATTTATCTGCATTTTCTCTATCCCATGCATTTTTCCAATCGCTTAATGAACGCTCGCGAATAGTATCAACCCAGTTAGGTGTAGCATCTAAAAGAATTCTATTTATATCCTCTAGATCTGGATCATTAGGACTTCTTGGGCCAATCAACCAAGACAGTTTATCGTCGGAAGGGTTTTGAAAATTAACTTGGACTTCAATATTTGCTAAAACTTCTATATTATTTTCTGTAAATGCGTTGAACTCATTAATAATTGTATCAACTGTAATAGGAGAAAATATTTCTCCAAAAGAAGAACTTTCAGAATTAACACTTGCTGATTCCTGAAGCATGAAAGATTGCTCTTTGTCTTCAGTTAAGATAAAAAGATCATCATTAGGTTGCTGGAATTCAATAACTAAACCAGCTGCATATTCAAACAATTCATTTCTTACTGCAGAAATACATATCAAATATTTACCAGCTTCTAATTGAAATAAGCGGTCATCACCATTATCCTTTCGATCAAAGTTGTATGTATTATATAAATCTGATTGATTACCTTCAGCTTGATTTCTGTATTCAACAGGATTCTCAATAAGTGAACGGCCTTCAATTGGTATACGGTTTATATCGTATACACCAAACATATACCTAGAATTCGTATAGTTGCGAATGTTTTTAGTAGCGATGCCGTTTTCAGTAGGTAATACAGAGCCTGCCTTAATTAAAATAATCCAAGCAGGTTTTGTAATCTCAACTTTAAACCAATTATTGTAAGTCTCTCTACCATATCCACCTTGAAAACCAGCAAATCCTGGAACATTACCACCAATTAATTCACTCCTTGGCCCTAATGTACCTTGCAATAAACGAAGGGAAGTTTGACTAAACTTCCCCAAAAATAAAGGATTGTATAGAGATCTATCTCTCTGCGAAAGATTCGGATTCGTCATAAGTACAGTATGTCCTATCGGTAATTTCTTCTTGATCCATTCTAGGATCTCTGATCCCTACCTTCGCTAGGGTTAGATATAAGTCATCTAAGTTCTTACCCATTGATTCTGCTTGACAATACATAGCAAATTTTTCAGGATCAATTTCTAAATTCAAGTATGAAAAATCCCTGGGAGCAGTAGGCGACACATTAAAAGCGCTGACCATATGCAATGGATTACAGCACTCTGGATCAGTACAGGGCCCATGGGGAGGCGTATTCATTGTTACTCTTACATTTCCAACATCACCCCAAAATAATGTATAGAGTAATTTTCTATAAGCAGTTTTTCTTTTAATAGAACCAAAAGCACCCTTACCACCACCTGGCCTAGGTACGATGATCCTTTTATCAGGTTCCAATGCACCTGCTATAGGCCAGCATTCATCAGGACCAAGATGAATAGGTAGATTTTTTAAAAGGTTAACAACACTTCTAGTCCTATATGCAGACGATAAAAAATTAATATCAAATCCACATATTCCACTAGTAATTTTACGAACACATTTTTCACACCAATAGTTATCCTCATCACGAAGCATGTGTCCCTGGGGACATGGGCAACAATCGTTTACAAAACATTGTTCTCTTATGTCTCTATCTTGCTTACAGAATCTAAAGTTGAGTCTCGTGAGTGTATACCCATCTTTGTTTCTTTTCCTTGGATGAGCCATTGGTTTTTTGCAGTACTAGCAAAGCATACAGCTAAATACCCGTTTTGAGCAACGGCTTGAAAAAAGTTCAGAAGCAAAGTGCTGAACTTTTCATTGCCGAGATCTCTTGCGCCGCAATCGATCTCAAGGATTTTTCTTTGAAAAATTCATAGTTGCGGGGGGTAATTTTTCTTTCTATAGAGTAAAGCCCGTTTTGTACATACCCTTTTTAAACATGTCTATTTTACTTTCCCCCTACCCCTTTTTTCACGGTCACCACAAATTATTTAAAGTCCCAAAGTGTGTCTCATGTATCTCCTCAAAACGGCACTGCATAAAACGGGCTTTACCCTATATATAAAAAAATTACCCCCCGCAACTCGGTAACTTTCAAAATTTTTTCCCTGAAATCCCTTGCGCGGGAACGGATCTCAGCTCTCAAAAGTTCAGGCACCTACTTCTGAACTCCAAAAAAAAGAGGCCTTTCGGCCCCTTCCTTCAGCTGTTGGCCGCTACCGGCTCCTTTGCTTTACCCCTAGTCCGCTTGGGCTTCTTGATCACTGGCTTTTCAATTTCGATCGCAGGCTTGAGTGCATCTTCAAGCAGCGTCTCGAATTGAGCTGCAACGTTGTCCCACTGGTACTTGGGGTCTGTGGCACGGGCATAGCAAGCCTTACCCACCTCAGACAGCTTCTGGCGGTCCTCGTACAGCTCAGCAAGGATCTCAGCGAGGTGCTCAGCACTGGGTACAGGCATGTCCCTGTTGAAGTTCATGTCCACATCCATGAAGCAGTTATCAATCAATGGAGCAGCGCCCTCAAAAATTTCCTTCATTGAGGTATGATCAGGCACGATTTGTGCTACACCACAGGCTGCGTGCTCATGGTTAACAAGTCCATGGCCCTCACCCTTGCAAGTATTCACACCAATGTCTGCACTGTTGTAAATGACGTTCAGTAGCTCTACAGGTACAGAAGGAGGCTGATTATTTTGTGTAGTCATAATGATGCGGCCATTGGGATCGAGCCCATGCTTTCTCATTTCACGACCAAAGAGATTCATAATGTCCCATCCTTGATCCTTCATTCCCATATGAAGGTAGAGCTTGGTGTCATCCCTACCCACAGCAAATCGAGCAAAGGCATCAATTGTGATGTCGATACGCTTGCGAGCTTGATTACGGTTGCCATTAAAGACAACGAAGCAATCTTCAGGGATGCCGAGCTGTTTTCGTGCCTGGCTTTTATCGATCGGCTTGAATTGCCCATCCGTAATTCCATGAGGAATAACAGAAATCGGTGCAGTCACACCGGCATTTTTGAGTTCAACAGCACCGAATTCGGTATAGACAACCACCTGGTCCCAACTGTTGGAAAAATCTGTGAGAGATCCAGTCCACGAGTACGAATCCATTGGCATATAAGCAATGAACTTGAAGCAACCCTGACCATGGAAGTCTTTGATTTGTGAATAGAGCTGGTTAACAATCCAGCAATCATTATTTATAAAGATGATGTCAGGTTTTTCTTTTTCAGCTACTTCACGAAT
>Ga0208794_1001431_pt1 | contig 10621 bp, 9 predicted proteins | sample 32_taG_FD_184106 | JGI IMG/M metagenome (GOLD analysis project Ga0208794, IMG submission 184106) | Marine viral communities from the Gulf of Mexico - 32_GoM_OMZ_CsCl metaG (SPAdes) (version 2) | ecosystem: Environmental > Aquatic > Marine > Oceanic | place: Atlantic Ocean: Gulf of Mexico...
GGAAGAGCAGGACGAGGAGTATCCAGCCGATCTTCGGGAGGTGGCGGACCCGGTCCTCCGACGCGCTGATCGCCTGCACGAGGCAGTAGACCCAGAGGCAGAAGACGACGACGGCGAACGCGGCCTGGAGCTTGAGCACGCGATCAGTGTGCGCAAGCCCCTGCGGCCGCGTCCCGGGAATCGGGCGAATTCTCCCCGAACTCGACGACGAGGACCGACGGCGGGCGTCCTACCGTGGGGAGAACGACGCCGTACCGACCAGGAGTGCCCGTGGACGCCACCGCCGAGAACCCGCTCGCCGTGCCCGACGCCGCGAGCTGGCACGACTGGCTCGCCCGTCACCACGCGAGCGCCACCGAGGCCCACGTGCTCGTCGGACGGCAGAGCACGAAGCGGACGTCGCTGCGCAGCGCGGACGCCCTCGACACCGCGCTCTGCTTCGGCTGGATCGACAGCGTCCGGCGCCGGTGGGACGTCGAGACCTTCGTGCAGCGCTACAGCCCACGGCGTCCGGGCAGCCCGTGGTCGGCGGTGAACGTCGCGAAGGTCGAGGCCCTGCTGGCCGCGCACCGGATGGCGCCCGCCGGTCTGGCCGAGGTGGCCGCCGCGCAGGCCGACGGCCGGTGGGCCGCGGCGTACCCGGCCCAGCGCGACGCCGTCACGCCCGACGACCTCGCGGCCGCGATCGCGGCGGACCCGGTGGCCGACGCGCGGTGGGCCGGGCTGGGCCGCACCGAGCAGTACACCGTGATGCTCCCCGTCCTCCGCGCCGTCGGGGGCGTGCGTCGTGAGCGGGCGGTGCTGGCCGCCGTACGGCGCCTGGCGCGCGACACCTGAGCGCCGGCTCAGGCGACGCAGAACTCGTTGCCCTCCGGGTCGAGCATGACGACGTGCCCGAGCACGGAGCCGCGCTCGTCGGTGTAGTGCTCGTCGCGCACCTCGGTCGCACCGTGCGCGACGAGGTCGACGACCGTCGCGCGGATGAGCTCGGTGCGGGCGGCCCAGTCCCACGGTGGCTCGCCCGCCACCCGCAGGTCGAGGTGGAACCGGTTCTTGGCGGTCTTCGCCTCCGGCACGCGGAGGAAACCGATCGCCGGGCCGCGACCCTCCGGGTCGACGATGGCGCCGAGGTCGGGCTCGTCGATGCCGGGCTCCGGCACGTAGCCGAGCGCGTGGGCCCAGAAGGCGGCCAGGAGGTGGGGGTCGAGGGCGTCGGCGCCGACGGTCCAGTGCACAGCCATGCCGGGACCCTAGGCCCGGTTCCGGACGGACGGCTTCCGGGATCGCCGCCCGCGTGGGAACCGTGCGGTTGGATCAGGGCATGAGCGACTTCAACGACCGCGTCATCGCCGAGTTCCGCGAGAACCGGGGGTTCGTCTCCACCAACGGGTTCGGCAGCAACCTGGTCCTGCTCCACACCACGGGTGCGAGGAGCGGCGAGGCACGCCTGCACCCGGTCTTCGCGGTGGAGGACGACGCCGGCTGGTACGTCGCGGCCTCCAAGGCGGGCGCACCGACCGACCCCGCGTGGGCCCACAACCTGCGGGCCCATCCCCGCGTGACGGTCGAGACCGGCACGGGCGACGTGGCGGCCGAGGCCGTCGAGCTGGCCGGCGCGGAGCGCGACGCGGCGTACGCGCGGTTCGAGGAGCGGTCGTCCGGGTTCAGCGACTACCAGGAGCGTGCCGGGGACCGGGTCATCCCGGTCTTCGCGCTGCGCCGCACCTGATGGTTACCGAGTAGTAATGTCGCGGGCATGACCTCCCGCAGCGTGCTCATCACCGGAGCGGCCGCCGGCATCGGCCGCGCCACCGCCCTCACCTTCGCCCGCCAGGGCTGGACCGTCGGCGCGTACGACGTCGACGAGGCTGGGCTCGCCAGCCTCGCGGCCGAGGTCGTGGCGCTCGGCCAGACCGCCGTCGTCGGCCACCTCGACGTGGGCGACGCGGACGCCTTCGCCGCGGCCGTGTCGGACTTCGCCGAGCGCGCCGGCGGACTCGACGTGCTGGTCAACAACGCGGGCGTGCTGACCGCGGGGCGCTTCGAGGAGATCCCGGTGGCCCGCCACCACCGGGAGATCGACGTCAACGTGCGCGGCGTCGTCAACGGGATGCACGCGGCGTCGCCGCACCTGGAGCGGGGCGCGACGGTCGTGAACCTGGCCTCCGCGTCGGCGATCTACGGTCAGGCCGAGCTGGCGGTCTACAGCGCGACGAAGTTCTTCGTGCGCGGGCTGACCGAGGCGCTCGACATCGAGTGGGGCCCGCGCGGCGTCCGGGTGGTCGCGCTGTGGCCGCTGTTCGTCGAGACCGCGATGACCGACGGCGTCGCGACGGGCACGACCGACTCCCTCGGCATCCGCCTCACCGCCCAGGACGTCGCCGACCAGGTGTTCGCCGTCGTCACCCCCGGACGCGTCGCCACGGCGCTCCACCAGGTGCACTTCCCCGTCGGGCGCCAGTCGAAGGCGATGGCCCTCGGCGCCCGGTTCTCGCCCGCCTGGCTGACCCGGGTGGTCAACAAGCGGCTCGCCGCGCACTGAGGCGGACGACCGCCGGAGGTAGTCCCTGACGTCGTGGTCGTCCCGGTGGCCGGGGCACGACCGCTACGTCAGGGACTATCCGTCCGGGCGCTCGGACGGCGGGGCCGCCGCCCCGTGGCGCAGGCCCTCAGTACGACTTCGGCAGCCCCAGCGAGTGCATGGCGACGAAGTTGAGGATCATCTCGCGGCTGACCGGCGCGATCCGCATGACGCGGGAGGCGACGAGCAGCGCGGCCATGCCGTACTCCTGCGTGGCGCCGTTGCCGCCGTGGGTCTGGATCGCGCGGTCGACGGCGCGGCACGCGGCCTCGCCTGCGGCGTACTTCGCCATGTTCGCCGCCTCGCCCGCACCCATGTCGTCACCCGCGTCGCAGAGCGCCGACGCCTTCTGCGTCACCAGCCGGGCGAGCTCGACCTCGATGTGCGACTCCGCCAGCGGGTGGGCGATCGCCTGGTGGGCGCCGATGGGCTTGTCGCCGAAGACGGTGCGCTCCTTGGCGTACGCCGTGGCCTTGTCGAGGGCGAACCGCGCGAGGCCGGTGGCGAACGAGGCCGCCATGATGCGCTCCGGGTTGAGGCCGGCGAAGAGCTGCACGAGCCCGGCGTCCTCGTGGCCGACGAGCGCGTCGCCCGGCAGCCGGACGTCGTCGATGAACACCGTGAACTGCTTCTCCGGCGACACCATCTCCATCGCGATGGCCTGGAACTCGAAGCCCGGCGCGTCGGTGGGCACGACGAACAGGCAGGGCTTCAGCTTGCCCGACCTCGCGTCCTCCGTGCGGGCGATGACGAGCACGTTCTTCGCCTCGTCGACGCCCGAGATGTAGATCTTGCGGCCCGACAGCACCCACTCGTCGCCGTCGCGGCGCGCGGTGGTGGTGATCTTGTGGCTGTTGGAGCCGGCGTCGGGCTCGGTGATCGCGAACGCCATCGTCTCGGTGCCGTCGGCGATGCCGGGCAGCCAGCGCTGCTTCTGCTCCTCCGTGCCGAAGCGGGCGATGACGGTGCCGCAGATCGCCGGGCTCACGACCATCATCAGCATCGGGCAGCCCTGCGCCGCCAGCTCCTCGCAGACCGCCGCCACGTCGCCGATGCCGCCGCCGCCCCCGCCGTACTGCTCGGGGATGTTGACGCCGAGGTAGCCGTTCTTGCCCAGGTCGAGCCAGAGGTCGGTGGTCTTGCCGCCCGAGCGGGCCTGCCGGGTGAAGTACTCCTGGCCGTACGTGCCGGCCAGCCTGCGCACGGCCTGGCGCAGCTCGCGCCGCTCCTCCGACTCGGTGAACGCGGCGTGGGTGGTGCCTTCCTGCTGCTCCGTCATCGTCATGCGACTGCTCCTTCGTCGGGGTTGCCCGGGTCGTCCTGCTCGTCGGTGCCTGCGTCCACGACCGCGAGCACGTCGCCCGCCGCCACCTGCTGCCCGGCCGCGACCGGGACCTCGCTGACCACGCCGTCGTGCGGCGCCGCCACCGTGTGCTGCATCTTCATCGCCTCGAGCACCAGCACGGGGTCGCCGGCGACGACCGTCGCCCCGACCTCGGCGAGCACCCGCACCACCGTGCCCGGCATCGGCGCCAGGAGGCTGCCCGAGGCGAGGGCGTCCGCGGGGTCCACGAACCGCGGCACGACGCGCAGCGCGACGTGGCCGGTGGGCCCGTCGACGTCGACGGTCCGCGCGCCGCTCCCGGCCGCGCCACCGGCCCCGAGGGCCACGTCGTACGACGTGCGCACCCCGTCGACCTCGAGCGTGACCCGGGAGGGCGCGGCCGCGACGACCGTGAGCCCGTCGACGACGTAGCCGTCGCGACCGCCCCACCAGTCGACGGCGACCTCGTCGCCGTCCACCTCGAACCGCGTGGTCTGGGGCTGGGAGACGACGTTGCGCCAGCCGACGGGGATGCCGGTCTGGACCGTGCGGGTCGCGCCCGCCTCCGCCGCGAGGGCCAGCGCCCCGGCGACGGCGTGCGCCCGGACGTCGCGGGGCGCCTCGTCGAGCCGGCCCCCCAGCGCCGCCAGGGGCCGCGACCCCAGGAACGCCGTGCTCACGTCGCCCGCGAGGAACACCTCGTCGCCGAGGATCTCGACGAGCAGGTCGCGGTTCGTCACCAGCCCGTGCAGCCGCGCCCGGCGCAGCGCCCCGGCGAGCGCCCGCGCCGCCTGGCGCCGGGTCGGCGCCCACGCGATCACCTTCGCGAGCATGGCGTCGTAGTGCGTGCCGACCTCGTCTCCCGCCCCGAAGCCGGAGTCGAGCCGCAGGCCCGACGACGCGTCGGAGGGCGACAGCTCGACGTCGACGCCCGGGATGTCGAACGCCGTGAGCAGGCCGCTCTGCGGCTGGTAGTCCGCCGCCGGGTCCTCGGCGTACAGGCGCACCTCGATCGCGTGCCCGCGCGGCTCGGGGCGGGGCGCCGGCGTCGGCAGGCCCTCGGCGACGGCGAGCTGCATCTCGACGAGGTCGACGCCGAAGACGGCCTCGGTGACCGGGTGCTCCACCTGCAGACGCGTGTTCATCTCGAGGAACCAGAACTTCTGGGTGGCCGCGTCGAGCAGGAACTCGACGGTGCCGGCGCCGCGGTAGTCGATCGCCTCGGCCGCGCGCCGCGCCGCGTCGTGCAGCGCCCGCCAGGTCTCCTCGCGCAGGCCCGGGGCGGGCGACTCCTCCACCACCTTCTGGTGGCGTCGCTGCAGCGAGCAGTCGCGCTCGCCGAGCACGATCACACCGCTGGCGTCGCCCCCGGTGCCGACGACCTGCACCTCGACGTGGCGGCCGTCCTCGACGTACGGCTCCACGAACACCGTGCGGTCGCCGAACGCACTGAGCGCCTCGGCCTCGGCCTCGGCGACCGCCTCGGCGAGGTCGTCGAGCCGCCGGACGACGCGCATCCCGCGTCCGCCACCACCGGCCGACGCCTTCACGAGCAGCGGCAGGTCGTCGTCGCCCGCGGAGGCGACCGTGACGTCGCCGAGCACCGGCACGCCGGCGTCGGCCATCAGCTTCTTCGCCGCGACCTTCGAGCCCATGGCCTCGATGGCCTCCGGGCTGGGCCCGATCCACGTCAGCCCGGCCTCGATCACGGCCCGGGCGAACCCGGCGTTCTCGGAGAGGAAGCCGTAGCCCGGGTGCACCGCGTCGGCGCCGGTACGACGGGCCGCGTCGAGCACCAGGTCGACGCGCAGGTAGGTGTCGGCGGGGCTGTCGCCCGGCAGGCGCACGGCGGCGTCGGCCTCGGCCACGAACGCCAGGTGGGCGTCGGCGTCGGAGTGCACGGCGACCGTGCCGATGCCGAGGCGGCGGCACGTCGCGAACACCCGGCGGGCGATCTCGCCGCGGTTGGCGACGAGGACTCGTTCGATGGTCATCTGCGCACTCACATCCTGAAGACGCCGAAGCGGTCCGTACCGCGGATCGGCTGGTGGTCGATGACGGAGAGGCAGATGCCGAGGACGGTGCGGGTGTCGCGCGGGTCGATGACCCCGTCGTCGTACAACATGCCGGAGAGGAAGTGGGGCAGCGACTGCTCCTCGACCATCTGCTCGACGAAGGCGCGCATGCCGGCGTCGCCCTCCTCGTCGTACGGCGCGCCCTTGGCCTCCGCGGACGCGCGCGCCACGAGCGAGAGCACCCCCGCGAGCTGGGCCGGGCCCATGACGGCGGACTTCGCGCTCGGCCACGTGAAGAGGAACCGGGGGTCGAACGCGCGCCCGTTCATCCCGTAGTTGCCCGCGCCGTACGACGCGCCCATCACCACCGACAGGTGCGGCACCTTCGAGTTCGAGACCGCGTTGATCATCTGGGCGCCGTGCTTGATGATCCCGCCCTGCTCGTACTCCGCGCCGACCATGTAGCCGGTGGTGTTGTGGAGGAACAGCAGGGGCGTGTCGACCTGGTTGGCGAGCTGGATGAACTGCGTCGCCTTCTGCGCCTCCTCGCTGAACAGCACGCCCTGGGCGTTGGCGAGGATGCCGACCGGGCGGCCGTGGATGCGCGCCCAGCCCGTGACGAGCGAGGCGCCGTACAGCGGCTTGAACTCGTCGAACGGCACCCCGTTGCCCGCGGGCCCGACACCGGCCCGGGTGCCGTCGACGATCCGCAGGATCACCTCGCGCGGGTCGAACGGCTCCTTGAGGTCGGCGGGGATGAGGTCGAGCAGGCCGTCGGGGTCGAGGTCGGGCTCCGAGTACGGCGGGAGCGCGGCGTCGCTGCGCGCCTTGGCCTGGTTGAGGCGGGCCACGATGCGGCGGCCGAGGCGGATGGCGTCGTGCTCGTCGGCGGCGAGGTAGTCGGCGAGGCCGGACGTGCGGGCGTGCATCTCGGCCCCGCCGAGCGACTCGTCGTCGGACTCCTCACCGGTGGCCATCTTCACGAGCGGCGGGCCGCCGAGGAACACCTTGGCGCCCTCCTTGACCATCACCGTGTAGTCGCTCATGCCGGGGATGTAGGCGCCGCCGGCCGTCGAGTTGCCGAACACGAGCGCGATGGTCGGACGGCGGTCGGCCGAGGCGCGGGTGATGTCGCGGAACATCCGTCCGCCGGGGATGAAGATCTCCTTCTGCGTCGGCAGGTCGGCGCCGCCGGACTCCACCAGCGCGATCGTCGGCAGCCCGTTCTCCTCCGCGATCTGGGAGGCGCGGAACGCCTTCTTGAGGGTCCACGGGTTGGAGGCGCCGCCCTTGACCGTCGGGTCGTTGGCGGTGATGAGGCACTCCACCCCCTCGACCACGCCGATGCCGGTCACCAGCGACGCGCCGACGGCGAAGTCGGACCCCCAGCCGGCCAGCGGCGACAGCTCCAGGAACGCGGAGCCCTCGTCGACGAGCAGCTCGATGCGCTCCCGGGCCAGCAGCTTGCCGCGCTTCCGGTGGCGAGCGACGTACTTCTCCCCGCCCCCGGCCACCGCCTTCGCGTGCTCGACGTCGAGCGCCTCGATCTTCTCGAGCAGCGCCTCACGGTTGGTCATGCTGGCTCCCTCGGTGCCGGGTGGGGTCAGGTCGGTGTCGGCGCTCATCCGGCGTACCCCAGCAGCCGGGCGCTGAGGTCGGCGAGCACCTCGTTGGCGCCGCCGCCGATGCCGAGCAGCCGGACGTCGCGGTAGTGGCGCTCCACCTCGGAGCCGCGCATGTAGCCCGCGCCGCCGAAGATCTGGACGGCCTCGTGGCAGACGTGCTCGGCGGTCTTCACCGCCGTCTCCTTGGCGAGGCAGGCCTCGGCGATCACCTGCTCGCCGGCGTCGTGGCGGGCGGCGACGGCGTGCGTGTAGGTGCGCGCCACCTCCACCTGGCGGCGCATCTCGACCAGCTTGTGGCGGATCACCTGGCGGGTGGCGAGGGGCTTGCCGAAGGTCTGCCGCTCGCTCGCGTACGTCGCGGCGAGCGCCAGCGCGCGGGCCGCCGCGGCGTACCCCTGCACCGCCAGCCCGAGGCGCTCGACCACGAACTGCTGGGCGATCTGGACGAACCCGCTGCCCTCCTCGCCCACGAGGTTCGCGACGGGGACGCGCACGTCGACGTACGACAGCTGGGCCGTGTCGGAGCAGTGCCAGCCGAGCTTCTCGAGCTTGCGGTCGACGGTGAACCCGGGCGTGCCGGCCTCCACGACGAGCAGCGAGACGCCGCCGTGGCCCTTGCCCGGCTCGAACGACCCGCCCGTGCGCACCGCGGTCGTCACGAAGTCGGCGCGGGTGCCGGAGGTGATGAACGTCTTGGCGCCGTTGACGACGTAGTGGTCGCCGTCGCGCACCGCGGTCGTGCGGATCGAGGCCACGTCGGAGCCGCCGTCGGGCTCGGTGATCGCCAGCGACCCGATCAGCTCGCCGGCCAGCGTCGGCCGCACGAACCGGTCGACGAGGTCGGCCCCCGCGGGCGTGTGCCCGGCCGCCGCGATGTGGGGCAGCGCGATGCCGTGGGTGAAGAGGCTGGCGATCAGCCCGCCCGAGCCGCCGCCGTCGAAGATCCCCTCGGTGACGGTGAGCGAGTCGACGAGCGTGCCGCCGTCGCCGCCGACCTCCTCGGCGAACCCGACGCCGATCAGCCCGGCCTTCGCGGCCGCCCGGTGCAGCTCGCGCGGCAGGGCGCCGGCGTCCTCCCAGGCGTCGAGGTGGGGGGCGACCTCGCGGCGCGTGAAGGCGGCGGCCGCCTCGCGCAGGGCGTCGCGCTCCGGCGTACCCGTGAAGACCACGCCGCTGCTGAGCGCGCTCGGGAGCGCGGCGGTCGACGAGGCGCTCACAGGAGGCTGTCCTCGACGCTCACCATGCGGCTGCGGACCCACTCGCCCAGCCCCTTGGCCTGCGGGTCGAAGCGCGTCGACGCCGCGACGCCCTCGCCCAGCAGCCCGCGGACCAGCACGTTGACGCCGCCCAGGTTGGGCAGCGGGTAGACCTCGACGTCGAGGTCGGCCGCCTCGGGCACGAGCTCGCGCACCCGGTGGGGCGTGATGAGCTTCGTGAGCCAGGTGACCCGGGCGTCGTACCGCTCCGGCGAGGCCGCCCGGCCCGTGCGCGCCACCCAGAGACCGATGTTGGCGTCGCCGCCCTTGTCGCCCGAGCGGGCGTGCACGAAGGAGCCGAGCGGCATGCGGCGGGTGAGGGTGTCGACCGGGGCCGGGTACGGCGAGGGCCGACGCGCCGCGCTCTCGTCGCCCAGCTCGGCCGTCCGGGCCGGGTGGGGCACGAGCACGCGCTCCTTCTCGGCGCCGTCCGCGCCCAGCACCACGACGACGTGCTCGACGGCGTCGCGGTCGACGTACGCGGGGTGGTAGACGCCGTACGGCGACGGCTTCGCCGGCGGGGCGGTGATCGCGAACCCGGGGTAGGAGCCCAGGGCCAGCTCGACGGCCGCGGACGTGAACGGCTTGCCGACCTTGTCGGCGTCCGGGTCGAGCACGGTGAGGCGGAGCAGCACCGAGGCCGACTCCTCGGTGGGGGCGTCGGGGGTGGCCGGTCCGGCGGTCGACCACGCGACCGTGGCGGGCCGCCCGAGCGGGGAGGCCTCGAGCGCGGTCTCGACCTGGCGGCGCACCCAGGCGGCCTTCTCCTCGATGTCGAGACCGGTGAGCACCAGCTCGACGCTGTTGCGGAACCCGCCCAGCACGTTGACGGCGACCTTGAGGCGCGCCGGCGGGGCGCTGCCGGTGACGCCGGAGACCTGCACCCGGTCGGGGCCGGCCTGCTCGAGGCGGATCGAGTCGAGGTCGGTGGTGACGTCGGGGCCGAGGTAGCGGTTCGACTGGATCTCGTAGACCAGCTGGGCCGTCACGGTGTCGACGGTGACGGCGCCGCCGGTGTCGTCGTGCTTGGTGACGACGAAGGAGCCGTCGGCGGCCAGCTCGGCCACGGGGAAGCCGAGCGGCCGGGCCAGGGCCTCGGCCGGCAGGTCGCGGAACCCGGAGAAGTTGCCGCCCGTGGCCTGGGTGCCGCACTCGAGCACGTGGCCCGCGACGACGGCGCCGGCCAGCGCGTCGTACTGCGTGGGCGTCCAGCCGAAGTGGGCGATCGCCGGCCCGACGACCACGGAGGCGTCGGTGACGCGGCCCGTGACGACGACGTCGGCGCCGCCCGCGAGGGCCTCGGCGATGCCGAACGCGCCGAGGTAGGCGTTGGCGGTGAGCGCGTCGGAGCGGCCGAGGTCGACGGTGCCGGCCTGGACGGCGGGGAGCAGGTTGTCGCCGCTGACGTAGGCGATGCGCGGCGAGAGACCGAGGGCGGTCGCGACCTCGGTGAGCCTGCGCGCCAGGCCCGCGGGGTTGAGGCCGCCGGCGTTGCTGACGATCCGGACGCCCTTCTCGAGGGCGAGGCCGAGGCAGTCCTCGGCCTGGCGCAGGAAGGTGCGGGCGTAGCCGCTCGCCGGGTCGCGCATCGCGTCCTTGCCGAGGATGAGCATGGTCAGCTCGGCGAGGTAGTCACCGGTGAGCACGTCGAGCCCGTGCGGGCCGTCGGGGCGGGTGGTGACGCCCTCGAGCATCTCGCGCATCGCCGAGAGGCGGTCGCCGTAGAAGCCGGAGCAGTTGCCGATGCGCAGGACGTCGCTCACGCGGTGCCTTCCTCGGTGGGGTCGGGGGTGGGGCTCGTGGTGGATCCGCTGGTAGAT
>Ga0208794_1001434_pt1 | contig 10598 bp, 5 predicted proteins | sample 32_taG_FD_184106 | JGI IMG/M metagenome (GOLD analysis project Ga0208794, IMG submission 184106) | Marine viral communities from the Gulf of Mexico - 32_GoM_OMZ_CsCl metaG (SPAdes) (version 2) | ecosystem: Environmental > Aquatic > Marine > Oceanic | place: Atlantic Ocean: Gulf of Mexico...
TCGAACTTGCCCCGCTTGGCTTTTCGCACGACGAGGTTCTGCAAGAGTCCGCGCGCGGCAATGTCCGCCCGCAGCTGCAGGTCGGCAAGGACGTCGCTCGATTTGCGCACATTGCGCGGGCTTGGGGCGAGCTTCTTCAAGGGAATAGTCTGGATCATGGATTGTCTCCTGATGGGTTGAAGAGCCACGCGAAGGTGCATGGCTCGACAAGCCACCGGCTCCCTCCCCTCTCTCACGCTTGACCTCGGATTTGCCCTTCAAGCCGCAATGGCCGGGAGAATAGAGGATGCCGTCGACACAGGGACGAAAAGGCGCGTGCGGTAACGAATGATCTCGGTGAAGCAGCCCTTGGTCTTGTACCAGTCGAGGCGCTCAGGGGCATACCCGGTGAGTTCAAGGCGCTGCTCACCGCCGACCAATGAGCGCTTGATGGTCAGCGCGTCATGACTGGTAAGCGGCTGGGCCGTTCCGCTGGCCAGGACCAGTCTTCCGAGCTCGGCCGGAGCCGGGCCGGACACACCCTTCAAGCCGAACGTCTCGGCAATCTTGGCAAGGTCGATATCGAGCACTTCGCGCCCGATAATCGAGCTCCCGTCCTCGGCGGCAAGGCGGGTGACTCGAACATGGTCGCCAGGCAGCCGCTTCCAAACCGGAAGCAGCAGCCCCGTGGCTAGATGCACTCGTTCGGTCACTGGCGAGGCCGCTGCCGCGCTTTCTTCTTGTGTCCAGAGCTTGGAGAACTCGGTTGCGCCGACCTCTTCCCACAAGCTTTCACCGAGCGCGTCGAGCGTCCAGTTGGCGGATTTAAGCGGTCGGAGAAGGCGACGGCGTTCGATTACTGCGCCGTCATCGGCAATGAGGCGCCGCGCCGGAACTGAAAGGGCCACCTTGCCCGAGCGCGCATTGCGCATGGGAATGGCCTGGGGGGATCCAATCTCGTGCATCCTGACGAGACGTTTGAAGCGCAGCGGATGCAATTGGCGTTTCACTTCGAGCGAAACGAGGCGGGTTTCGGCCCCCGAAACAGGATCGGTGCGGAGAACTTCATCAGACAGCAGCGCGAAGCTGTCGACGCGAACCGTTTCCAGACCAAGATCGAGCGTGCCAGCCTCGCGTGCGGCCTCGATCCGCGCTTCAACAAGTCCTAGATATTCCTCGAAGATGCCGTTCTGCAGGGCGATCGGGAGCGCGAGCATGCGGTTAAGCCAGCGTTGAATGGTGGGAAGACTATCGCTCAGGCCCCCATCGGGGTTCTCGAGCTTGAGGCCTGTTCGCTCGACGAAGTCCCCGAAACCGACCGCTTCGAGCTTGCTATCGTATAGCAGGTGGAACCAGCGCGAGAGCGCATCCTTGGCATAATCGCTCTCGAGATTGTCGGCAGGGTCGAACAGGTTCTGTCCCCCTGTCTGACGCTGGCCGCGTGTGAGAGCGCCCAATGCGTCGAGCCTTCGTGCGATGGTCGAGATGAAGCGGCGTTCGCCCTTCACATCGGTCGTGACCGGGCGGAACAGCGGCGCAGAAGCCTGGTTGGTGCGGTTTGTCCGGCCGAGACCCTGGATCGCATTGTCCGCACGCCAGCCCGGTTCGAGGAGAAAGTGGACCCGGCGCTGCTGGTTCTGGGCATCAAGGTCGGCATGGTAGGAGCGACCAGTCCCCCCTGCGTCCGAGAAAACCAGAATACGCTTCGCTGCGTCCATGAAGCACTGTGCTTCAGCGACGTTGGCGCTTGCGCTTCGACGTTCAAGCCGCTGCTGACCGTCGCGCCCCAAGACCAACCTGCGCGTGCGTCCCGTGACCTCGGCCACGGCCTCGGTCCCGAAGTGCTCGATGATTGCATCGAGTGCGGTGGCGATTGGCGGGAGGGCGCAAAGCTGCTCGATCAGCGCGTCGCGCGCGGCGATGGCACGCGAGCAAAGAACGGGATTGCCATGCTCGTCGCTCATCGCTTCGGAACGCAAATTGCCCTCCTCGTCGGTGAAGACCTGCATCAGTCGAACCGGAAAGCTCTTCGCCAGATAGTCGATGACGTACTCGCGCGGAGAGAGATCGATATCGAGCGCTTCTCGCTCCTCATTCGAGAGATCGGCCAGGCGCCGGTCGAGCATGGCCTCGGCGGTCGAGACCAGCTGCACGACTACCGAATGATCTTCGCTGAGCGCCTCTTCCATCGCCGGGATCAGGCTCGGCAGCTTCATCGAGAGCAGGAGCTGCGCAAAGAAGCGCTGCTTGGTGCCTTCGAATATCGAGAGCGCCGCAGCCTTGGCGTTGCGATTAAGCGTGTCACCGCTGTCCTCGTCGACCACCCTTGTGGCTTCGAGCGCTTGGTCGAGATTGCGGTGAATGATCGCCCAGGCATCGGCGTAGGCATCGTAGATCCGCACCTGCGCCTCAGTGAGCTGATGTTCGAGGATCTCGTATTCGACCCCGGCAAAGGACAATGCGCGCGCAAGGTAGAGCCCCTGTGCCTTGAGATCGCGGGCAACGAGTTCCATCGCCGCGACGCCGCCGGCGCGGATCTCGGTCATGAACGCCTCATGCGTTGGAAAAGCGGTTTCTGGCCCCCACAGTCCAAGCCGGGCTGTGTAGCCGAGATTGGCAATGTCCGATGCGCCGGTGGCCGACGTGTAAAGCACACGTGCTCGCGGCAGGTGGTTTTGAAGCCTGAGCCCTGCCATCCCTTGCTCCGATCCTTTGACTTTGCCGCGGGTCGAGGAAGAGCCGAGCGCATTGGCCATCGCATGCGCTTCGTCGAAGGCAATCACGCCCTCGAAATCTTCGGCGGCCCAGTCGAGGATCTGACCGAGCCTTGTATCCTCGGCGCGACCCGAGCGAAGAGTTGGATAGGTTACGAACAGAATACCCTCGGCCATCGTCACCGGACTTCCGAGCTTCCATCTGGAGAGCGGCTGGATGTCGACTGGGAGCCCGCCAAGCGCTTCCCAGTCGCGGCGCGCATCTTCGAGCAGTGCCTCGTTCTTGGTGATCCAGATGTGACGGCGCTCGCCCGAGAGCCAGCGATCCATCATGACGCCCGCGATCTGGCGGCCCTTGCCCGCGCCCGTGCCATCACCGAGGAAAAAGCCCTGCCTGTAGGAGTGACCGTCCTCCGCGAGTTCGACCGTCGTACCCAGTTGGCTCGGTCGAAACTGCCCGGGAAGGTCGCGTGCGAATGCCTCGCAAGCGTAGATCAGAGTCTCGCATTGGGCGGTCGAGAGCAGTTTGTCGCTTTGCCAATTCGCGGGAAGCAATGGGCGCGCTTTCGGCACCGGTGCCGCGACCGAGCCCATCGCAACCGATTCTACGAGCGGTGTCGGGTGAACGGGTGCATCGTCGATGATGACGCGGCTCGACCGGTAAGGCAGGTAGATGCCCGCCTGCTCTGGAACGGGTGCGGGCTCTTCCAAGGCCTGATAGTCGAGCGCGATTGCTGCGCTTTTTGGGGCGGCTCTGGTCACGAAAGGAGCGACCGGCTTGCGCGCGGCGGCGGCGCTCACTAAAGTTGCGACCGATCGTACTGCAAGGCGATGGATATTGGAGTGCATCGGTGCGCGAACGGGCAAATTTGCGAGGCAGGAATCGAGTTCTGCGAGATCGGCGATTTCCCCCGTAACCGTGGAAGCGTCCTGAAGTTGCTCCTTGTCGATGACGATCATTTTGACCGCGATCCGGGTTCCGCTTCGTGAGAATGCGCCCGACAGCCGGACGTTGAGCAGCAGGGAAGCCTGATCCTGTTCCTCGACAAAAGCCATGGCATCAAAGCTGTCCGGGAGAATGGCCACGAGGCGACCTCCTGAAACGCAAATCCGCAGCGCACTGCGCAAGTGACGCATTGCAGTGCGGCCATCGACGCCCCGCTCGCGGCTTCGGGCGAAGGGTGGGTTCATCAGGATGACGCTGGGGCTTGGACCATTGGCGAGTTCGGCGATCAGCTCGCCATCATGTCCGGATAGACGGGCACAAGGGAAGATATGTGCCAGCGCATCTCGGCGCGCGCGATCGATTTCGTTGAGCGTCATCGAGCAATCTCGAACGCCGCCCCAGAGCGCAAGCGCGCCATTCCCGGCTGACGGTTCGAGAATGTGATCGGGGGACCTAAGCGACGCAGCCTTGGCCATGAGCCAAGCAAGGATCGGCGGGGTGGAGAATTGCTGCAATTCGACCTGGCCCTCACTGCGCACGTGGCGAGACGGCAAGGCTGCCTCGAGCCAATCAAACCGCGCTGCGGCCTCGTGGAAACCGGTATCGAGGTCGACGCGTGAGAATTCGCGGAGCCAGAGCAGGGCTCCGATTTCAACCGCGCTGTTGTAGTCGTCGATGGTCCACGCACTGCCCCAGTCCTGCACGCCGGTCCGAGCAGCGAACAACTCGGCAATGTCGGGTCGGGTGAGATGGCATCCATCCGCAAGTCGTAGCGAAATTTGCTCACCGATTGCGAAAGCGAGCGGAACCGTGCGTGATGATTCACGGTCGGGGAAAAATTCTGACTGGAACATGGCTCGTCGTCCTCCTGATTGAGGCATCGGGACATGCGCCCTCTGCCGGGTCAGGAATTCGAGAAGCTCTCTCTCCTCTTATCGACACGCCTTTCGGCGCAACCATGACTGGAGCTCGTCGTTCCAGTCAGTCCCGCGCGAATTGGGCCGTCGGACTTGGATGTGCCGCCCTTCACGAAGATAAGAATCGCGCCCACGTTCAGCTGCAAGGTCGCCGCCAGAATCGTGATCGACGAAGAGATGAAGGTCGCTCACGCTCTCCGGAATGGCAACCAGCCCGAAGCGTTCATTGCCGAGCGTTGCCCATGTCGGGATACCAGTGAGCGCATAGGCCGACATCGCGCTCTCTATGCCTTCGGCGAGACCGAGCCTTCCCTCGGCGGGTGCGAACAGACGTACTGCCGCCTCGCCGAGTGACCCCAGTGCGCGTTTCGGCTTGGCAAACGATGCCTGGGTATGGCCGGAATGCGACAGGAAAGTCCGGTGAACGGCAATCGGTCCTTCGTCGAGGCTGACTGCAGCGATCATCGCTGGCAGGAAGCGGGCGCGCCCCTTCGGACCAAGCGGCGTGCGCGGGTGAAACCTCAGCGCATAGGACGTGGCGAGGATGCCGCGCCGTTCGAGGTAGGCCTTGGCAGGGCTTGGGTGTAACGGCCGAGCATCGCGCCAGATGCGGACCGCTGCAGCCGATGGCTTGCTGGAATAGCTCGGCTGGACCGGGAACTCGTCGGAGGAGCCTGAGAATAGCGCAGAGGTCTCGATCCCCTCTCGAGCGAGGGCAGCGAGCACGCTGTCCTGATCACAGCCAGCGAAACAATGCAGAAGGATAGCCTTACGGCCAAGGGTGACACCTAACGAAGGCGTGCGATCGTCGTGTCCAGGGCAACGTGCCATGCCCTTGGTGCCAGACCACTTGCCTCCGCGGCTTTCGCAGAGCTTGCGAGCGGTTTCCTCAAGCGAAGGCCGGGAAAGGGTTGAGTTCGAAACGGACATACTGGCTCCATCGCCGCACAATTGCCCCTGCCGATTGCCCCCTCTCCTCTTGCCGTACGCGCAGGGGACTTTCCTACATGTTCTATTTATGTTCTACCGTCCATCCAGGCAAGCTAGGAGAGCACGCGATGAGACGAAAATGGGTAACTGGCGTGTGTTGTGGGCTTGCAATTGCAATCCCCGCCATTGCCCAGGCGCAGGAGTTCCGGGTTTTTGATCACCGACTTAGCGAGGTCGAAAAACCGGCAGACATAGAATTCACGCACGATCCTTCATTGGCGTTCGTTGGGAACGGAAGAGAGATTTCATCCCCAGCCCATCGAAGTTTCAAAGAGACGCTCTACGAACCCCTCATCCGCCAAGCTGAAGCAAGGTATCGATTGCCGCCTCGCTTGCTCCAGGCATTGGTCTGGCAGGAATCCCGTTTCAATCCAATGGCGATCAGCCCGGCTGGTGCAGCCGGTCTTGCGCAACTTATGCCTGCAACCGCACGAGAACTCGGCGTAACCAATCGGCACGATCCAGCCCAGAATATCGACGGTGGCGCGCGATACCTAAGGCAGATGCTCGACAAGTTTGGTGCAATCCATCTCGCACTGGCGGCCTACAATGCGGGGCCCGGCGCGGTATCGCGTGCAGGCGGAGTTCCGAAGAATGGCGAGACTCCGTCATATGTCAGACGAATCATCACGCGATGGGGGCAGTACATTCGTTCGAAATGAATGCGCCTCTGGGCGTGGACAGATTCAGATAGCGATTTTTGCTAGTGCTTCTTCCGCATCATTTCGGACGAGGTGACCATAGTGCTTTTCGATCATCGCGACACTCGTGTCCGACAGCTGTGCCACAGTCAGAATTGGCAGACCTCCACGCACCAGGTCGGTAATCACGCTATGACGCAGCGTATAAGCAGAGGCATCGCTCCGCAGGCCAGCCGCATAAACGGCCGCTTTGATGGGCTTCTTCCACTTATCCTTTGACCAAACGGCGCCGTCGGCTCGAGCGAACAGCCAAGCCGTTGGCAGTTTGCTAAGCGACTGAGCCATGAGAAAATCAGAAATCTTCTGAGGCACTGTGATCTGACGTGGCTGGCCATTCTTATCCGTTCCGATAGTCAATGTCCTTGTCCGCCTGTCGAAATCACCAACGCGCAGATTTGCGAGTGCTCCTGGCCTGAGGGGCAGCATGCACAACGCTCGGACAAATGGCTCGATGTCGGCATCGATCTCAAAGAGAAGGCGCTTACGCTCATCGAGATCAATGTAGAGATCCCGCTTGCGGTTAGCTCCTTTGATGGGCTTCAAGGCTTCTTGCCATGCTGCTTCAGTTCGAGGTGCGCCAGGCGTGAGAACACGCCACAACGCAGCTCTCAGGGGCACCATATCTCGATTTATTGTTGCAGCTGAACGCTGCTTAAAGCGTTTCTCTCCCTTTTTGCTCCTCGTCAGCAGGGCAGGAGTATCTTCAAGCCTTCTCCGCCATTCCCGGAGGTGACGCCTCCGCAGTTTAGCAAGCTTCACGCGTGCAATTGGGTCGCTAAAAACCTGCCTCCGGAAGACGCCTTCCGCAATTGAGCTAGGCTTTTCGTCAAGGTAGGCACGACAGGCATCGGCGACCGTTTCGAGTGGATCCGGTTGGATGCCTCCGGTTTCGACAACCTCTGCAAATGCTTCGGCCTCCTTTTTGGCCGCCGCGAACACCGTATGCCCCTTGCAGGTGCCGAAATGCCCCAAGTTCTTGCGCCGATATTTGCCGGCACATTCGTCATAAACGCGTGCGAACCAAGTGCCTCCTCCGCCACGTTGTGAAGGTCGAAACCCAAGATACCAACCAGACTGCAGGCGCTGCCAGTAAGGCTCCTTTCCCTTTCTGGGCTTGAGCCTTTCACGTTCACCGATCTTGCTTAGGTCCGCCAATCGCGCTGTGCTTTCGTATGAAAAAGTATGAAACGAGTATGAAAAACTTGGGTGGAGCGTAAGGGACGAGTATAGACTGAACTATCTGTTTTTCAAGTCTTTTTTGAATCCCAGATTTTCCCGCATTGCCCCGAAACCCATCGTTCACACGGGTGGGGTCGCAAGTTCAATCCTTGCCGCGCCCACCATTTCCGCCAGACGCTATCGGATCGATCCCCGCCGCAAATCCGGCTCAGCCGTGCTGGCCCAGCGCTTCGCGTAGCGGTGCGAGCCATGGATCGTAGGGCTTCCAGGCGTCCTGCCCGCTGCGGTTGATCGGTCGCCGGACCTGTTCGCTGCTTGCCGTGCGCACTGCCCGGCGGGTCTTGTGGAACTCGAGACACTGCTCCTCGAACGGCAGGCCGAGGTAATCGAGCATTCGCCGGGTCTGGCCTTCGAGGTCATCGAGCACGTCTTCGTGCTGCACCCTCAGCACCTTTCCCGGCAGCACCGTGTCCCAGTGATCCATCAGATCGACGTAATCGGCGTAATAGCGTCCCACCTCGGCGAGGCCGTAGGTGAACTCCTGCCCCTCGGCGAAGAGTTGCTTGAAGCCCGAGAAACAGCAGTCGAGCGGCGCGCGGCGCGCGTCGATGATCTTGGCATTGGGGAGGATCAGGTGGATCAGGCCGATGTGGCGGAAATTGTTCGGCATCTTGTCGATGAAGAACGGCGCGTTCTGCCGGTGCACCCGCGTATCCTCGATGAACTTCGCGCCAAAGGCAGCGAGTTGGTCGCTGCCGAGCTCGTGCAGGATTTCGGGATAGCGTGACTGGCCCGCCTTGCGCCCTCGCAGGCGGTGCGCCAGCGCGAGGATATTGGGCAGTTCCAGCGTACCGTCCACCTGGCTGTGACTGGCGAGGATCTGTTCGAGCAAGGTCGATCCCGCGCGTGGGAGACCCAGGATGAAGATCGGATCGGGCGCATCGTGCCCACTGCCGGCATGCCTGGCGAAGAGATCGGCGGTGCACAGCTCGCGCTGCTTCGCCAGCTCCGCTGTCATGGCGTCGGCGCTGTACCGGGTCTGCGCCCGTTTCAGCGTATTGCCGCGTTCATAATGCGCGAAACTGTCGGCGTAGTCTGCACGATCTTCCAGCGCCTTGCCCAGCGCGAAAGACAGGTGGACGCGGTCCATGAAGGCAAGGTCGGGCCGCCCGGCCTGTTCGCGCATGCGCACGATTTCATCGTCGGTAAAGCGATAGGTCTTGAGGTTCGCCAGTGCGTACCACGCATCGCCATGGTCGGGCTTGGCAGCAATGGCGGCCTGATAGCTGGCCACCGCGTCATCCTGCGCCCCGGTGGTCTTGAGCGCGTGGCCCTTGCTGGTGAGCGTCGCCGGATCGCCGGGTAGCTTGGCAAGAATGGCATCGAACAATTCGAAGGCCCGGTCGTAGTCGCTCGTCTGCATGCTTTCGATCGCCAGATGCGACTGGAACAGCGGGTTTTCGGGATCGCGCGCATGAAGGGCTTCGGCCTCGGTCCGCGCCTGGGCAAATTTCTGGCGGCGCCGCAGCGCGTCGATATAGTCGAGCCGGACCTGGATGTTGTCGGGCTCGAAAGCCCTGGCGCTGTCGAGCAGGAATTCGGCGTCATCGAGAATGCCCAGCTTGATGCCGATCTGGGCCAGCAATCGCATGCCTTCGACATTGCGCGGGTTGGCGCGCAGGAAATGGCGGCAGATCTCTTCCGCGCGCAGCAGTCGGCCCTCGTGAAGATGGTGCATCACCGCGACCAGTTCGCGCGGCAGGCGGGCAACACGCTCGGCCTGTGCGCGCGCCGCTTCGGCAGCGGTTGGCCGACCGGCCGCCTGTTCCAGCTCGGCCAGCGCACGCCAGCTGGCTTCGAGCGCGGGATTGAACCGTGTGGCACGGCCGAAGGCCGCAATTGCAGCGGCCCTGTCGCCCTGCGCACGGGCGAGATGGCCAGCCTCCTGCCATGCGCGCCCGTATTCGGGCATCGCCGCGTGCAACGCCGCAAGGTGCCGTTCAGCCTCGTCGAAGCGCTTGAGATAGCGCGCGGCGACGGCGGCCATGTAGAGCGCTTCGCTGTCGCCCGGATCCTCGTCCACCAGCGCGGCAGCGAGCGCCATTCCTTTCTCGAAGTCGCCTGCCTGCAGCGCCTTCTGCGCCTGCGCCAATCTGTCGTCGCGTGTCGTCATTGCCTGCGACCCTTACAAAGAGAAACGGCGGAGGCGAACCCGTGTTCGCCCCCGCCGTCCTGTTTCCCGGTGAACCGGATCAGTAGTCGTAGCCGACCCGGAAACCGACCGTCAGCGGACGGTTGGTGGTGATCCGCGCACGGTCATTGACGTAATTGCCCGAGATCTGCGCGCGCTCGTCGAACAGATTGTCGCCGAAGACTTCGAACTTCCAGTTATTCGACATGACGCCGGCAGCGAAATCCACGACGGTGTAGCTGTCGAGCTCGAGCTTGTTGATTTCGACCACATCGGTGAATTTCGACGCCGAATAGCTGACCTGCGGCTGGACATAGGCTTCCAGCGTATCGGAAAGGTCCCATTCGTAGCGTACGCGCAAATTGCCCTGGAAGGACGGGGCGAATGCGAGGTCCGAACCCGCGACGACGTCGTTGGTCGGGATCAGCACTTCGGTGATCTCGGTGTCGAGGATCGAGAATGCCCCTGCAACGGTCAGACCCGGCGCCGAATAGGGCGCGAAGGTGAAGTCCGCTTCCACGCCCTTGATCTCTGCATCCGCGGCGTTGGCCGAGAAGAACAGATTGGTGATCGAGGGGTCGAAGATGGTCGTCTGCAGCCGGCTGATGTCGACATAGAAGGCGCTGCCGTTGAAACGCACCTGACCATCGGCGAGATCGAGCTTCCAGCCCAGTTCGTAATTCTTGACCTCGTCGGTCTCGAGTTCGAACGGGACGGTGAAGCCGGCACCATTGGTCGCGCCGCCCGGACGGTTGAGCAGGCCGGGACGGAAACCTTCCGAATAGGTCGCGTAAAACAGCAGGTCCTGCGTCGGGGTCACGGTAACCGTGCCCTTGTAGATGAACCCGTCGGTCTTCGCCGCATCGGGAGCGCGCACTGCGTTGAAGACCTGCTGCGCCTGCGTGGGGGTCAGGCCCGCAGCCTGGATATCGGCCAGGCTGTCGTTCAGGTCGAAGGTCTGGCGCAGTGAAGCGTCGCACG
>Ga0208794_1001435_pt1 | contig 10594 bp, 9 predicted proteins | sample 32_taG_FD_184106 | JGI IMG/M metagenome (GOLD analysis project Ga0208794, IMG submission 184106) | Marine viral communities from the Gulf of Mexico - 32_GoM_OMZ_CsCl metaG (SPAdes) (version 2) | ecosystem: Environmental > Aquatic > Marine > Oceanic | place: Atlantic Ocean: Gulf of Mexico...
TTACAATATGGTCATTGCACCGGGTGTCGTGATTCCAGTCGGATCAAACAACACCAACAACCCTTCTATTCAACGTCTCGATACAGGATCGAACCTTGCTCTCGCGCAATTCGAAATCGTGGAGCTACAAAACGCTATCAAGTTGGCAATGTTCAACGATCTGCGTGATCCTGCTGGTCCTGTTCGTAGCGCCACTGAAGTTGCTATTGAATCCAGAGAGCTTGCAAAACGGATCGGGTCGGCCTTTGGGCGACTTCAGACCGAGGTACTCATACCAATACTCAAGCGTGTCGTCGCTATCCTGACTCGACGCGGATTGATCGTACCGATTGAGCTAGATGGCCGCGACGTACAGATCAAATTCACTTCACCACTAGCACGAGCGCAGGATGGTGAGGATCTGTTAGCGGTTCAGCAGGCCGTACAGTTTGTATTGGGTACGTCTGGCCCTGAGCAGGTATTGATGGCCTACAAAACCGAGGACTTCGGTACATGGGCGGCAGAGAAGACAGGAATGCCCGCTGAATTGGTGCGATCTGAGGTAGAGAAACAGCAGATCATCCAAGCTGGCGCACAGGCACAGATGCAACAACAACAACCAATGGAAGCTGAATGACTTGGGAAACAATTGAGGGCGCAAGCCCGGACGCCAAGGAACAGAAAGCCAAAGCACAAGAACAGATCAACGAAATGACCAGAGCCTACGCCCGATGCTTCGCTAGTGAAGACGGGCAAAAGGTTTTGGAGGATCTAACACGGCGCTTTCTCTTCGATAACTCCACATCCCTATCTAGCCAGAACGTCGCGTATGAGGCGGCGTACCACAATGGCGAGGCGGGTGTGATTCGCATGATTATCCACTACATACAGCAAGCGGAAAGACTATGAGCGAAGAACCTAAGAAGCGAACGCGCAAAGCAAAGCCTAAGTACGAGGTTATTTGCGAGCATACCGATCACCTTGACTCTATCGGCTGTCAGTTAAGCTGGCTTGACAAGCTGAATGAGAAGTATGGGTTTGAACGATTCGAGTATATCCACAAGTTCCGCGCCTTTCGGTGCTATCTGGATGGGCATCATGTTGACTGGGTAGACGTTAACGACCTTGCTCTGATCAATGGACACCGGAGGCTGGAAAACATCCTGTTACGACACGTACAGGTAGACGTTAAACGAGCAGTAATCAAATATCCTTGGAGATAATCATGGAAGAACAGGCCGTAGAAAGTAACGATACCCTGACATCATTAGTAGATGCCGCTGAACCTACACTAGGTGAGGGCGAATACTTTCTGAGTGAAGGAATCAAGGGCGTTGGCGACCTACCTGAGTGGTACAAAGCCGACAAATACAAGTCAATCGCGGAGCAAGCTAAGGCATACACTGAGCTAGAGAAGAAGTTTGGTGGTTTCACTGGCGCACCGAAGGATGGTTATTCAATCGTCGAAGGTGTTGAGGCTGAAGACGCGCTATGGCAGGAGCTTGTCCAGTTTGGCGAGCGCACCAACATGTCTCAGTCGGCATTGAATGACGCTTGGGCCATTCTTTCAGCGCAAGAGCAAGCGGTTGAAGAAGTCTCTATGGAGATGGAGCTTCAGAAGCTAGGCGATAACGGTGTTGAGCGTGTAAAGGTTGTCGAGCAGTTCATGAAGAACAGTCTCGATGGCGATACATACGAGCGTTTGCGTTATGCCGTAAACAGTGCTGAGGCGGTTGAGCTAGTCGAATCACTGATCAAAGCAACGGCACCTGCCAAGCTACCGATTGATGGCTATGTGCAACCCGGCGGAATCACATGGGAAGACATCGAAGCTGAGATGTTTAAGAAGCACGAGAGCGGTCAGATGCTTCGTTCAGTCGATCCTAACCATGAAAGCAAGATTCAGCGCATGATGAAGGAATATGGTGGTGATAAGCCATACGAGCGCATTATTGGTTAACACATTTCTTGTGGTATCATAGAGAGATCGGATACCCCTTTCACAAGGCCCGGTAGTTTTTAGGTTGAACGACTGACCGACTGCCGGGTACTCAGTCTAAAACCTCTTAATCATTGTTATACATTTGACATAGAGGAGACTGAATCATGTCAATTAATCTCTCCGCAGTAGCGGTAACTGAATTTGACAGCATGGTGAAGCACGCTTATGCGAACGCTGGCTTGCTCAAGAACGCTGTCACACTCCGAAACAACGTAGTAGGTGACACCTACAAGTTCCGTCGTATGGGCAAAGGTCTTGCTAACCAGAAGACTAGCTCGGCTGATGTTGATCCAATGGACGTAGGACATGCATTCAAGACTGCGACTCTCGCAAACTGGAATGCTCCTGAGTACACCGACATCTTCGACGCACAAGACGTAAACTTTGACGAGAAGCAAGAGTTGGCGACTACTATCGCTGGTGCCTTGGGTCGTCGTTGTGATCAGCTTGTCATCGACGCTATGGACGCTTCTACCCCGCTGACCACTCCTGTAGCGGCTGGTGGCACTAACTTGACTATCGCTAAGGTTAACTCAGCGCAGGTCGAGCTACGTGATCAAGGCGTTCCTAACACTGAGTTGTTTGCTGTCATCGAAGCTGGCGGTCTTGGCGGTCTTTTGAGCGACGAGAAAGCTACTTCTTCTGACTACCAAGCAGTCAAGGCTCTTGTATCTGGCGAGATCAACACTCTTGTTGGCTTTCAGTTCATCATCCTTGAGACTCGTGCGGAAGGCGGTCTGACTGAAGCGGCTAACGTCGTTGATTCTTGGTTCTTCCAGCGTCCTGCTGTTGGCTTGGCCATCGGTATCGACATGAAGACTGAGATCAACTATGTACCACAGAAAACTTCTTGGCTTACTAACGGTATGCTCAAGGCTGGTTCTGTTGTACGTGACGAAGGCGGTTTGGTTAAGGTCCAGTACGACAAGACTGCATAAGTCTTATCCGGCCCCTTCGGGGGCCATTCTATTTTTGGGTGGGTTATGGCGAGCAAGATCGACTTAATTAGCAATGCACTGATTCTGATCGGTGATACTCCTATTAACTCACTGACAGGCGGGTCGCGGCGCGAGACTGTTGCTAACAATCTTTACGACAACATCGTCCAAAACGAGCTAACGAAGCATCGTTGGGGCTTTGCACGTAAGCAGGCACAGATATCTCGCTTGACGGACCCTCCTGTAGATACAACACGCTGGAAGACTGTCTACCAGCTACCCACTGATTTGCTGTTTTTGATCACTGTTTCACCAGATTCCAACTATCAGGTGTATGGCGACAAGGTTTACAGTAATTCCAATCAGGCTTTGTACGCTGACTACATTGCCAACACGCCAGAAGATGAGTGGCCTGTGTACTTTGCGAAGATGATTGAGTACGCACTAGCCATGGACTTCGCCGCAAGCATTAGAGACAGTTCAGCGGCTAGAGGTGAGATGGCGGCGGCCTATGTTAATGCGTCCCGTATGGCGCGATTCACGGACTCTCAGCAGTACCCAACAGAGCAAGTGAGAAGTAACCCATTCGTTAATGTGAGGTACTAATGGCTAAGACTCGATTCATTCAGTCTAGCTTCGTAAGTGGCGAGCTATCTCCGCTTCTCAAGGGCCGTATTGATATCAACCAGTATTATCAGGCGGTAGAGACTGCCGATAATGTTGTAATCGTCCCACAAGGCGGGATGCGTCGGCGTCCGGGTACTGAGTTTATTGCTCAAACCACACGCAACTTGGTCAACTGGGCTTATACGGGGAGTATGCCAAACGGCGGAAACCCGTCTGTTCTTGAGAGTCCGACTGACTCACCGACAACATCTACCACGGTAGCCATAGGCACAACCGATGATTACGTGGTGATCAAGGCAGATAGAGGCGCAACTAACATCGCTGAGACTGAGTTTGTTGATATACGGCAGATCAGTCTATCAACCGGCACTTCCACTGAGTTTAAGGTTCAGTATTCAGCAGACGATGTGACTTATACCGACGGCGGTGATGTTCCACTGATCGGCACAAGCCCTCAAGACTTCCGCATCAAGATAGGCGTATACGCTCGCTACTGGCGTCTCGTGCGCTCTGGCACAACTGATCTAGGTTCAGCGACAGTTACGGCGGCGGCATTCACGTTGATGCAAGAAACAGGTGTTGACAGTGACGCGAAGCTAGAAGACTTCAGCGTTGAGGATGATCGTCATTACCTGATTGAGTTTACGCGGGACAATATCGCTATATTTCGCTCTCAGCTTGTAGGCTTTAACATCCAAACAACTAGGGTCGCGGACATCAAGCCCACTTACGACTCTAGTGTTGACGTATCGAGCGTAAGAACAGCACAGATAGAAAACGTCATGCTGGTCTTCGGCAACTTTGAGCCTATCCGCTTGGTGAATCTAGGTGCGGATGCTGACTGGGTGATCGACAACATCCCCTTCTTGAACGTCCCTCAGTACGATTTTGACGATGCACAAAGCCCTACACCTGTGAATGAGATACAGGTTATGGACATCGGGCATGGCGGCGGCGCGTGGAAGAAAGGCGAGCGATTTGAGTTTGATATTGAAGGCGTAACGTCAAAGTCTATTACGTTTGCGGGTGACGCGACTCTTGATGAGCAGGCATCGACTGTTTTTAACATCCAGAAGAATCTGCAAGAGATGCCAGTTTTCGGTGAAACAGGTGTATCGGTAGCAAGAACAGGCACCTTAACGTACACGATCACGATATCAGGCGAATCGACAAAAGACTTCGAGTTGTTTGCCGCGTATATAACGGAAGGCTCTACAAGTCACGAAATTGAATTCACAAAGACGCAATCAGGCTCCCCTCGTAAAGAGGATGTGTGGTCTGTCACCCGTGGATATCCTATCAGTGCGTGTTTCTACGAAGGTAGATTGGTACTTGGCGGCACTCAGTCCAAGCCTCAATCAATCTTTATGTCTAAGACAGGCGCATTCTTTGACTTTGACATTGACGACGGCGACGATGATGAGGCGATCTTTGCGACTATCTCTTCGCGCAAGCTGAATGACATTGTTGATGTGTATCCCGGTCGTAACTTGCAGATATTTACGTCTGGCGCAGAATTTGCAGTGACCAGCAGACCAGTCACACCATCCAGTATCAACATTCAGCCACAGACTTCACACGGCGCGAACAATGTTGAGGTCCAAGACGTAGACGGCTCGACCATATTTGTAGACCGCCACGGCAAGTCGCTCCTGAGCTTCCTGTATTCGTTCAACGAGGACGCTTACACCACGGACGATAGGTCGGTACTGGCCTCGCATTTGATCAACCAGCCGGTCGATATGGCGCTCCTAGCGGGTACTGCGAGTGATGACGCTAACTGGCTGTTTATCGTAAATGCAGACGGTACGGCGACCATCCTAAACACCTTGAGAAGCCAAGATATCAACGGTTTCACTAGCTGGAATACGAGCGGAGACATCAAGAGCGTTTGCGTAGTTGATGATCAGCTGTTTATGACGGTTGAGCGTGAAGTTGACGGCACTGGCAAACTATTCATTGAGCGTTGGGACTTCACCTATCTCATGGATTGCTCTATCAAGAGCGTTCAGGTTGGTGGTGTTATCGACGGACTGGACCATTTAGACGGTGAATCGGTCAAAGCCATCACACGAGAAGGCTATCTAGACAAGAACGAGGGCTATGTGCTGTCGTCTTACACGGTAGCTAGTGGCGAAATAACGCTTGATCCTAGCGAAACATATTCGCTGACCACATATGAGGTTGGCTTGCCGTTCGTTCCTACTATCAAGCCAATGCCACTGAATACAAACATCGGATCAGGTCAGAATCAGATGCGACTGAAGAAGATCGTACGCATGAACGTACGTGTCTACGAGTCTTCCGGCATCTATATCGACGGCATTCCTGTACCTATTCGCTCGTTTGGCGAGGCAGGTATCACGTCACCACTTACGAACGAGTCTATTGTCCCCACAAGTGGCATAATAGAGGACGTTTACGATATTAACGGATGGGGTAGAGAGGTCATACCGACGATTACGTGTCCTGATCCTACTCCCATGCACATACAGATGATTGAATACGAGGTCGAAGGTAACTGATGGCTCTCCCAATATTTGCAATATTAGCTTCCGCAGGTAAGGCAGTAGCTCCTTATCTTCCAACAATCTTGTCTGCAACAGGAACGGCGGCTTCTGTTCTTGGTCAGGTGCAAGCTGGTAAAGCTCAAGAGATAGCACTCAAAGAGCAAGCCAAGCAGGAAGAGCTAGCGGCTCAAAGCCAAGAGTTAGCACGACGCCAAGAATTAAACCGGGCGCTGGCGGCTAACGTCGCGGCACTCTCGACAGCAGGAATATCTGGGGAAGGTACGCCAGCCAGTCTGGCATTGGAAAGCGCGAAGCAAGCAGGTCTTAGCGAGATGACTATTGACCTATCAGAACGCTTGCGGAGATCGGCACTAGAACGACAAGCAAAATCAAACGCGGCAGACCTTGGGGCCGCTGGCTCATTGCTAGGCGGCGCAGTTAAAGCGTTGCAGTTATTGCCGAAGTAAAAGGAAACAAAATGGCTCAGAAGCGCATTGATTACTACGGCAGGTTTACACCAACAGGTGTAGATACGTCTCAGGCTAAACGCTTGCAGGCTCTTTCTGGCTTGGCTGAACAGGCCGGGGACATTGCGTTTGAAGTTGGTGGCCGAATACAGAAAAGAAAGGCTATTGAAGACGCATCGGCAGAAGCACTGGCGGCGGCAGAAGAAGGACGATCACCTGAGATCAAAGAGGGCTTGTTAAGTGCTATCAGCATATATGACCAGTCATTTAACCAGACCGTAGAAAACGCATACATCAATGAAGTTACCTCAGACATACGGTCGGCTGTTGATCGCATGAATGTAGAATCAGATGGTGACTTTGAGCAATTCTCGCAGAATGCCAACAAATACTTTCAAGGCTTATCGCAAAACGTCGATGAGCGATTCCAGCCAATGCTTCAGTCCGTTTACGATGAGGCGTTCGAGCGTAATGGCGTAAGAGTTGCAGAGCTAGGCCGCAAGCGAGCAAGGGCTGTTGCTGTTGATACCACTACCAACAACATCGACAACAAGTTATTACAGATATCAACTGAAGCCCAAGAAGGCACTGTTGCTCACGCAGAACAGCTTGGCATAGAGGCAGTCGCATCGGCTCGCGCTCTTGAAGATGCCGGAGATGTAAAGGCAGGTTACACCGATTCTATTACTAAGAGCGTAGAGCAAAGCCTTGCCACTGGCGCGATTATGCGCGAAGTCAGACAGTCTATGGATGCCAATGACTTTGGTACGGCATACGGCTTGATTGCTGGCGCTGAAAGACCCGAGCAATTTGAGACCAGCGAGTGGGATGCTTGGAAGGCCGCCACAGCGCAAACAGTATCACGTCAGAAGTCGATATTTGACGCATCAACAAAAGCCGCAGATGAAGCACTCAAAGAGCAGGTAAGCCAAGCCGCTACTGCAGTTTCACTTGGCATACAAGTTGACCCCGGCGAAATGAAAGAGCTTGCTACTGCTGTTGCTGGCACTGAATACGAAGATGAGTTTCAACTAGTCGAAGAGGCTGGAAGTTTTGCCCTAATGTCTGCGTCACAGCGATCCGCTGTACTAACTCAAGTTGAGGCTGTTGGCCTTGATGAAGTTGAAAGAGCGGAAATACTTATCAAGACTCAGAACGGCATCAACACTCAGCTTAATAAAGACCCCATGAGTTTTGCGATTAAGCAAGGCATAGTGTCTGACGCGCCTCTTGATATGAGCGATCCACAGTCATGGATTGATAGAGTAAATGAGGCCAAGAAAGCATCCATTCATTATGGCCGCGATATACCCGCAATGACTGACGCGGAAGCTGATGCGTTTAGCGATAGCCTCGAAGAGATGACCGTTAAAGACAAAACAAGCATAGCTCAAAGCCTCAACCAAGACCCAGCGGTTTGGGACACAATTAGTAAAGTTGGCAATCCGTTGTTTGCGGTAATTGGTGCAACCAATGATGTAACAGTGCAAAAAACAGCTTTCAAAGGTCAAGAAATGGTGGCAACAGGTCAGGCAAAGCTACCAACATTCCAGCAATACATAGGCGTAGCCGATGATTACTTGGGGCCAGTCGGTGAAGTTTACCCATCTTCAGATCGCGGGTTAGTAATTGAAGCCGCCCTAAATCATTACGTTCAAAGCAACCCGGACCCCAGTAAAGGGCTTCAATCAGGTGTATTTGAAGACTCATTGGCCGCTATTACTGGCGGCATTGGCACGTTCAACAAAGGCAAATATCAATTGCCGAGAGGTGTGACAGAGGATCAGTTCGAGAGGATGCTTGATAGAGTAAATGAGGATTGGCTTGAGGCATATGGCGGGATAGGCGGGATGACCACTAGCCAAGCTATTAAGCAAATTCAAAATGCTCGCGTTGTTAGCGTTCCAAACAACAAGAGTGAATATAACTTGGTTATTGGTAAAGGCACTAAACTTATCAACAAGAATGGCAATGCGTTTACCTTCAAGTACGATGAATCAGTTGTAACTCAAGCGATGCCGCAAAGGTCGCGGCGTAGCACTAGGCCAATGTAATGCCGTTTGTTACGGAAAAAGGTAAGCGAGAGTTTGATCAGTCATACAGGCTGTTTACGCCAGATGACTTGGTTATTGAGTCATCATTTGGCGAGGTCTTTGGCGCGTCTCTTGGTCTTGTGATTGATGAAGAATTGTCAATCTCTAGCGCGTTAAATAACGAGATGTATCGCGAGCGTCAGGCCGCATTACGTGGCATGGTCGATGATGGTTTTGATAGAAGCCCATATACCGACCGACGTGGCCGGATAGATTACGACCGTATAGCCAAAGACACTGGGTTGCTCGCAACCGATGATGAGCTACGCGAACGGCGTAATGAGAAGCTACGCAAGCGCAGAGAGTACGCAGAGGACGTTATAGCCCGTGGCAGTGGCATGGCCCAGTTCATAGGCTCTATGACTGCATTTATGCTCGACCCTATAAGCATTGTGACAATGGGGACAGGCGCGGTGCTAACAACCGCCCGAGGTTTAGGCGTTACCGCCAATGCAATGCGCGTTGCTAAGGCTGAAGCTGGTATTGCGGCGGCAACCGAGTTAGCCATACAGCCATTTGTATACACTCACAAGCTTGATATTGAATCACCCTACTCAGCACAAGAAGCGCTTGCAAACATCGCTACAGCCGCAGTAGGCGGCGCTGTGCTAGGGGGTATAGGCGGCGGTTTAGCTGGATACCTTAGAGCAGTCAACAATAAGGCCGATGAGCTTGGCGCTGTTCAGCCTGATACGCCAGAAGCAATGGTTCGAGAGGCTAATGAAAGGCTTATCGAAGACTTGGACATTGCTAGAGCGCGTGGCGACATTCCGCCTATTGACCGAGATGTTGTCCAAGCTGAGTTTTTGCGAGAAGTTACTGAGGAGCTAACCGCTACCGCTGGCAACCGATTAGAAGCTGGCGAGCGTAAGGCTCTTAGATCTGAGCTAAAAGACCTTGAGTTTAGGCTAGAAAGGATCTCAGACGTTCCTGAGGAAGTTATCAAGGAGCGTGGAGTACCTGCCCGAGTAGCGAAGAGACGCGCTATTGAGCGCGGTGAAGAACTTGCACAAGAGCAACGAGCAGGGCTGTCAGACCGTGTTACCCGCATTCAAGAGATGTTGCGCCAAGACGATATAGCGCGAGAGGCGTTTGGCGACTTAGAACGAATTAAGCAGGGAGTCATCCCGCCCTTGTATGAACGTCGCCTCAATGAGATTTTGATCGAACAAGAAATCAACCAAGACATACAGTTCCTTTCGGAGCGAGAAACTCGAAGCGAGATGTATGATCAGCCTTCAAAGATCCCAGCTAAGTACGAAGAGCCACAGCCGCAGAAGGCCGCACCACAAACGACTACAGAGCGACAGCGCGACATTCTTACAAGGAATGGCATTGCGGAAGACTTTGATGCTGATATAGAGGCATTCAATAACTTAGAGGATGCCATTGTTTTTGTAGATGATGACGTTGTTTCGGCTAGTGACGCGATGAAGCCGATTGACGATGAAATTGAGAACATTGAAAACGTATTGAGGTGCGCTCTTGGCTAACGGATTTGAAAGATGTGTCAATGAAGCGCTTGCACAGAATCGTCTTTCTAAAGACGTGGCGCAAGCAATCCTTGATTCTGATGACCCAAATCAGGCTATTGACGATGTGCTTGGCAATCTAACGCGTCAGAAGCGTGAGACAGCTATACAAGCCGTTCGCATATCTCAGGCATACGACGCGGTTAAATCTCATCCCGGCGGCATGTCTGCTGGTATTACCGCCTTGATGACTAAAGATCCCACTGGCAGGGCCAAGTATAAGAATGTTGAATATTTAGCTGAATATTACGAAGGCAAATTTCACGCAATAAACGCTGAGTCGTTAGCGCGATTTCGCTCTCGCATGTTTGGCATGGATCAGGATAAGGAAGAGCTTGTTAAGTTTGGCAAAGCTATTTATGGGGAAGAAGTAGATGACCCTGCATTTATGAGAATGGCAGATGCCTACCATGAGACTATTGAACAAACGAGAGTATTGTTTAATC
>Ga0208794_1001436_pt1 | contig 10591 bp, 9 predicted proteins | sample 32_taG_FD_184106 | JGI IMG/M metagenome (GOLD analysis project Ga0208794, IMG submission 184106) | Marine viral communities from the Gulf of Mexico - 32_GoM_OMZ_CsCl metaG (SPAdes) (version 2) | ecosystem: Environmental > Aquatic > Marine > Oceanic | place: Atlantic Ocean: Gulf of Mexico...
TCCCCTGTGCCTCCCATGCTACTAACATTAAGTCATAATTAGTTTGTGAGAATCCAATATTACCACTAAACATATTTGAAGCATCGGTTAGACTTGATATATTCCAGCTACTTATATCTGGATTAAATAGCCCTGTACCCTGGAACATACCATTCATTGTTGTTACTTTAGATGTATCACTTAATGTAACAGAAATTAACTGATTACAGTTAAGGAATGAGGCCGACATATTTGTTAGATTAGTAGTGGTCCAATTGATTGCCTGATTTAATTGGCCAGCTGCAAAAAACATATTGGATATGGTTGTTACTGATGACATATCAAAAGGAATGGGTTGATTGAAAACCGAGCAATACTTAAACATAGCATACATATCCGTTACATTGGAAGTATTAAAACTACTTACAGGTTGATTGAAGGCATAACAATACATAAACATCTCCCTCATATTCGTAACATTAGATGTGTCAAGAAAAGTAACAGGTAGATTCCATTGTTGAGCTGCAAAAAACATCCTATTCATATTTGTCACATTCCCAGTTCCTCCAATAAATGTTGGTGTAGTATTTAAAGCTGGGCAATAACTAAACATGTTTTGCATATTTGTTACATTGGTTGTATCTAAAGTAACATGACCATTAAATGAACCCATTTGAGTAAACATGCCCAATGTACTTGTAAGACTACTGCTATTTGTTATGGTGATATCACTAGTCATTGCAGATGCACTTGAAAACATATAGTCGCAACCTGTTGCTGCTAAAGAGCTTCCATCAAAATTAATCTCCTGATTGAATGCGAGTGCTCTTTTAAACATCTCCTGCATATTTGTTACATTAGACGTATCAAATGGTACAGGCTGATTGAATGCTTGAGCTTCCCAAAACATTTTCTGCATACTTGTCGTAGATGAGGTATCCCAGTCATCCATGCTTCCATTAAAGGCATAACAATATGAAAACATTTGGCCTAAATCTGTGCATACTGAAAGATCAGGTGTATCAGAATAGTTGGCAACCATATTAAAAGCTCCAAAGAACATCTGATAACATCTTTCCCATTGTATATCACCCCAATTGTCTATTGACAGTATTTTTTGAGGATCAACATATGCATTAACCATTCCTGTTATAGGAACAGAAGAAGCAATACTTATTTGATATGTACCTGATGCAGCGTATACATGAGTTAATTCAGGTGCATTATAACTGGTAATTGTCTCAACATTTCCATCCCCCCAATCTACAGTTATGTTAAAGCCTACAGTTTGAACCTGAAACTTAAGCTTAAAAGAGTCTGCTGGACCTCCATAAGATGAGGGGTAAGTAGTATCAATAGTCATTTTAAACTCAGGGGAACTACTGCTTATTATGAAAGGATCTATTAACATGTCTTATGCTCTTATACCATTTAATACAATTTGTAAACCTGCTTCTGTAGCACCTCCTGAAATACCTACAATATCAACACTAATCCTGTCTCCCTTGACTATGCTTGCTTGAGCAGGATCTATTACTAAAGGTGTTGTTGCAGTTAAGCTTGTAGCCTCTCCAAAATCAATAGTTGCTACGGTAGTCAACATATCAACTCCATTTTTTTGTATTTGTACACGAGTACCACCACTTGTAGTTCCTAAAACTCCAACTCCTGCGAATAAAGATTCTAAAGTCATATCGAATTCTGCAAACATCCCTGCTACATTAGAAGCAACAACTAAAGGAGTTGTTTGGTCTGAAGCTGCAAATGCCATTTCGGCTTTTGTATTGCCAGTAGTTAATTTTATTGCTCTTCCGTTAATATCTTTATAATAAAGTAAATTATCAGAAGCATCTTGATAAAGTTCTAAATTATCAACAGTCGCTTTAGAAACTTTACTTTTATTAACTCTTCTTATATTTCTTTGTGACATAATTAGTCTAATTTAATTTTATGAATATTTTTTATTTAAAACTTGTAATATATCTAAAATTGTAGAATAAGATAAAACATTATAATTAGTAGTATTATTTAAAATATCTCTAGGATTATAGTTATTTAAAACTTGCAATCCTCCCATAAATTCTTTTAAACAGTCTAATTCTTTTTCTTTTTTTATTCCATAAGATAAATTATCTATATATTTTTTAACTAAGTTACTGAATTTACATTGTAGTACCCAAACAGCTAACTTAAAACAAACTTCTTCATCATCTGAATAAACACTATAACCAGGTCTTGTATAATTATTAACATCTATACTTCCCCAATCATTAGGAAGAAAATCGGCTGCAGAGAGCTCATTAAATGTTAATTCGTTTATACTACTCATTATTTAATTTTTGTTAAAACTAATGTTGCACAATCTATAGTATTAGAAGGGTCTGCGACACTCCATTCTCCTGTAAGGTCTAAAATTTGTGGAACAGTAGTATTAAAAGTACTGTAAATATTTTGAATTTTATAAGACTCACTAGTTCCTGCTACGTTTGTAAGAAATTTAAATTCTCCTGTTGTAGAAATTTCTCCTGTTGTTCCTATTTGCCTTGTTGTTACTAAAATTTCTAAACTCCAAGTTTTACTTGTTACGGTTGGCATAACAAGAGCCCCTGTTCCTGCCACTTCTACTCCTCCTGCTTTAAAACGAATATTTAAATTTACAGGAGTTCCTACATTAATATCTCCAAAAGCTTGTAATTTATAAACAGAACCTAATTCAAATGTATCTGCAGGCCTGCTTAATGAACCAGAAATAGTTCCTTGAAAACTTGCCTCTACTGTGCTATTTACAATAGCTGTAGAAGTAGTAATATTAGAAGCTAAACCGATATCACTTCCTGCAGGACCTGCTGGACCTGTATTTCCTGTATTTCCTTTGCTCACAAAAGAAATTATACAAGGATCATTATCTGTAAAAGGACCATTTGATGTTACATATGTAACCGATAAAGTATGATAATTACCTGCATCAGTTTCATTAGTAATAATGCCCATCCAAAAAATATTAGGATCTGTCTTTTTACTAAGTCGAATTAAGCCAAAATTTCCACTATTATTGAATGCATCTAAAAATGCTTGCATATCTGTAGCATCAGAATTTATATCATAAACATAAATTTCTGATACTAAATTTAATGTTCCATTATTAAATCTAAAATCCCCTGTGCCTAATGTACCAGGAATAGTATCTGTACCATCATATGCCCACTCACTAGACCAACCACCATAGTTTCCTTGAGCTCCACTTGTTCCATTAAGACCATTTCTAACAAATGATACTATACAAGGATCATTATTAGTAAATGTGCCGTTAGACACTGTATGAGTAAGAGTAATATCATGTTCAGAACCTAAATCAGAAGCACCTGTTACTACTCCCATCCAGAATATATTAGCATCCGATTTTTTACTAATTCTAATTAATCCAAAATTTCCATCGGCACTACTAATTGCTGATAAAAATGCAGTAAGGTCTGTTGCGTCTGCATTTATTTCGTTTATAAAAATTCCTGTTACAGAAGAAAGAGTAATATTATCAAATCTAAAATCTCCTGCTGAAGTTCCTGTTCCAGTACCATTGTCAAATAACCATTCAGAAGACCATCCTCCATAAACACCATCTGCTCCATCTGCTCCAGGAGCTCCGTCTATTCCATTTGTACCGTTTGTTCCATTTGTTCCTGCAGCACCATCTTCTCCTCTAAATAATGTGATTTCACTACAATTTGTACATCCCATTTTTAATAATTTTTATCATCCACATCCAGAATTGCAGAGATTATCACAAATTGTCTTAGCACTTGCTATAAGGTCAATTGCAGTAGTAAAATCCCCACATGAATAAGCGGATTTAATTCCGTATAATAAAATTTCTAATTGATCTAATGTTTCTTTTTGTGATGCTAATTTTTTACTATCACATTCAGTAACTATTTTAGATTTTAAATTATCTATGCAATTACATAAATTGCAGGTAAATAATTTGTATTGTTTCGCATTTGTGTAGCCATCTGCAGGACTTGATGGAGTAATTACACTATATATTAATCGAAAAATACCATCTGCTTGAGACCATGTTTGGTCTGCTAAAGCTAAAAAGCTCCCTGGTGTAGGAGCTCCTGCTACTCCACTATATACAGTTGTTAAATCAAATGTAGCTAGTAAAGTTGTTCCTAAATAATCATAAATTTTTAAATCAGAAGCTGTAACATCGGCAGTTGTTTCATTAGGAGCTCCCCATCCTCCAGAATTAGTTGCAGCTACATAAGGACTAGTTTCTTCATAAATGTCTATTTTATCACATTTATTTTTAATGGAGATATCTATTTTGGGAACTAGAGCCATAGTTATTTAGTTTAATTATTATCAAAGATAATAATTTAAAAATTAATATTTAAAAAAAGTAGCCCACTGCTGACAGCAAAAGTTTGCAGCAGGCTACTGAGGTTGGAGAAAAAAATCTTAAGTAAAGTCTCCTGCTGCCCATCCTAGAGCAACTGCTACGGCTAAACCTGAAGGAGAACCTGAACCATCTTGTAAATACAATATTACAGAACTTGTTTCTGTATTTGCGCTTGTAAGTCCGTGAACTTCTTCATCAGCTGTTAGCATAAGAGCGTCATACTCTCCTGCAGTAACTACTGAAGATGTTCTCATTGTAGGAGGAACTCCTAACATTTCATTTTGTCCTTGGAAGCCCATAGACATATATTCGTCCATAGCTACTTTTTGCCAAACACCTACTCCATCTGATGCTCCTTGTACGTGTGTAACAAGTGTAGAATCATCAGAGAAAGTCGCAGTAAAACGATTAGAATACCAATCTCTCATAGCGTTTACGTCAAAATCAGATTCTATACCTGTAAGACGTACACCAAATTCTGCAGCAGCAGCTAAAGCAGCTGTGATATACTCAATAGCAATACCTGTACCACTAGCACTTTGGTAAGCAATATCAAGAGTTACAGTAGTACCAGCTAAAGCAGTTATTTTATAAACTGGGTCAGTTGTAGCACCCCCGCCTATTCTTAATAAATCTCCTACAACAAAAGTAGTAGCACCTGCGTTTAGTGTTCCTGTTTTAGAACCATAGTCAATGTCAATAGTTGTAGCAGTGGCATCAGCAGCACCAGCGTCATCACAAAGCGCTTCAAATTTCAAATACTTATTAGCAGGCTCATTTTCCATATTTTTAGTTCCTACTTTAACAAGACCAAATGCAAGTTCTTCTTGCGTAGCTGATGCATCAGTTTTAAACTGTGAAAATAGGCTAAAAGGTTGACTTCTGTTTCCTGCATCATTATCATTCTTACGAATTTTAATATAGTATGAAGTACTATTTGCTGATGGTAAAGAACCAGAAGTTCCATTATATCCAATAACAGTAACTTGTTGTACTGCTGCTGAGTATTGCGAAACTGTTCCTGGAGCAGGTGTACCTGAAGCAGGCATTCCTAATCTAAGTTTTCCTTTTGTCATAGCACAAGAAGATACTAATCTACCTCCAATATTTTGTACTATTCTTACTCTTGCATCTGATGCCAAAGCAGTATAAGCAGCTGCATTTAAAATTACATTCCCTTCATTTACTAAAGCTACTGCTCCTGCAGCAACTGTTGTTGGTGATGCAATACCTGCAGCTGTTGGAGCTGCAGCATCAGTATCTGCAATTGAAACATACGTAATGTTTTCCATTCTTCTAAAACTCATTTTGTTTTAATTTAAATTAATAATTGTTTTTATTTTTTATTTATTCTAAATCTTTAAAAGATTCTATATTTACTAATTCTTGTTCTTTTACTCTTTCCATCATAAGACTTGTTGCAATGTCTATGATGGTTGTATGAGTAGATTCATCTAATATACAATTTCTTGAATTAGATACAGTAGTTCTATCTACAATAATTCCTTTAGGATTTTGTAAATAACTAATTATATAATCTACTATGTTAAAAGTTCCATCTGTAACTAATTGATGTCTTTTAACTGAAGCAGAAGTAACGGGATCAAATCCATCGTCTTCTCTTGAATAAACTAATCTCCATACTTTTGCATCTCCATAAATCTCATAAAAAGGTTTTTTATATTTATTATTTTTTAACCTTGATATTTCATCATGTGCAATTGTAACAACTTCTGCTTCTATATTAGTACTTTCTGTATTACATTTAATTTTATCTATAGTTGATTCTTCATGAATTGTATACATAAAATCTTCAGGTAAATCATAAAAAGTACCATTAGTAAAAGTATCAGCTTGGTTTGCGGAAACAGAGAGCACAGCACTTTTTTTAATTAATGCACTGAGTCCCTGGTTCCTAATTTCTGTTTCTTCCAAACTTTCCCCTTTACGGTTATTTTTTTTGTCAATATATTTTTTAATGTACAAACGTTCAGCTTCAGTTAGAACACTTGATAATTCAAAGTCTTCATAACCAGGAGAACCAAAACTAGATGATCTATCTAATTTTTTCTCTAATTCATCTGCCATTTCGTTTGCAGTCATTTATTTATTTCTTTTTAAACATTTCTATTTGTGCCTTCACTCTTGCTTTTGCCTCTTGATGCTCAGGATCTTCAAAATAATTGATTACTGAATTAACATCTCCTAGCTCTGCTCCTCCATCTAAAATATATCTTTTATTGTTCATTCGTTTAAGAGCTCCTGCTTCTACCGCTTCTTGTACAAAGATTTTTGCTTTATAAGTAGGGTCGTTTACAATAGAAAGAAAATGATTTGTATTATTTTCTAGTACTGTAAGAACTTCTCCTTTTAGCCAATCTTCTGTATGATTAATAGGAATTGTTCTTCCTAAAGATTTAATAAATCCAATCATACTATCTTTGTTTGCCGTAACTTCAGCAAATTTACCATAAGCCGCAGCTTTTAAATTTGCTTCTTCTACTTTTTTAGTAGTAACTCTACCTTCATTTACTATCATAAATTCATATGTAGCTTTTAATTTTCTTTCATCATAAGATGGAGCTACAAGTAATTTATTTGAGCATAAAATTTTATACTTTAATAAATCCATAGAGTTATTAAGATTTAAAGTCAACCCTTTTTTTGTTAAAGTTACTCTTCCTCTTTTATCTGCTCTCCAAAAATTTTCATCTTTTGGTAAAGCAGGATTTAAATCTACTCCTAATTCTAATTCAAAGAACTCTTGTTCTGTTATTCCGTGTGGGTATTTTGCAATATATTTTTTAATAAATACCCTTTTAATATTATCTAAAATTACCTTAACTCCTCCTCCTTTTCTTTCACTGTTTAAAGGAACTTGGTAACTTCTTTTCACTTTATTATAAAGAAAAGGATCTTTTTTCATTTCCTGTCCTTTAACTAGTAAAGTCTGCCATTTTCCCGAAGATTCAATAGGTTTAACTTCTACTATTCTATCTTCTGTAAATGTTCCATAAATAATAGATTCTTTTTTTTCTACTATTTTTTTTGTTTTTGTTTTGCTGTCTGTCTCCATTATAATTTTATTTATTTTTTCTTTTTCTCCACCTTATTTTTAAATAACTCCTCCGTTATTTAAAACGGAGGAGTCAAGTTAGTTAGCTTTTATCTTTCAACTAATAATCGTAAATCAACAACTTTTGTTGGGTCTTCGATCATCATTCCACCCCATTTCTGTAAGTGAACTTCATATCCATCAATTGCAGATGCAACTAATTTTGGAGCTTTTTTACCTCCTGCTGAGAATGGATCTCTCATTCCAGGGATGTATGCCCAGTTATAATCTGGAACTCCTTTTGGCTTAATTCGATAAATTCCTGCATCATCACCATAATCAAGTGCTAAGATTCTGTGTGATTCTACAAGACCTAATCCATCAGGATGACGTTGTGGGAAATATACATCATCATCAAAGAAATCAAGAATTTCAACTTTGATAACAACTCCATTGTACCACTCGTAAACATTCCATTGAGGCTCTACTAAACCTTTAGTGTTTTTACCACCAATGCTTCCAGAGTTAGTATTTGACATTAAGAATTTATCAGAAATTACTGTAAATACTCCTGAACCTGATTTAGCTTGAATTTGTTTAGAGATTTCAATCGCACCAAATTCACCTGTTAGTAGATGGATAGTACGTTTTCCTCTTTCAATTTTTCCAATGCCCATATCAAGTAACAACTCAAGATGCCAATCTAAATCGTAGCTATTATAGTAGTGTACGTTAGAAGGAGCAATTTGCTCAAAGAAACCTGCACCTGATTCGATAGCATATTTCGTTTTATCATCTTTGTTCAAATATTTATGATCAGAAGTCCAGTTACGTTTACCATACATCAACATACGAGCAAACATTTCTTCACATTGATGATGTGCTACCATATCTTGATAGTTAATCCAAACTTTTTCTTCTTGTCCTTTGTATTGGAAACCAAATTCTAGAGGCTCATTTTTACCTTTATTAATTGTGTTACCTGCTACTTTATACTCCATACGAAGTGTAGAAGGACGGTTTTCCATTCTCCAAGGAGAAGTGAAGTAAGGTTCTGAACCTTGATAAGAAAGTGTAGATGGCGAAAGTGAATAGAATTTAGACCATCGAGTTCCTACTGCTAGTTCTTCAGAAGGAATAGTAGCGCTTTCATCAGAAGTAACTAATTCTACTTCAAATTTATAACGTGAACCTGCGTCCATTACTTTTTTAACTAATAGATGATATTCATCTGTCTCACCACGAAGAACATTTGATTCTTCAAATAATGGCTCATCAAAAATTAGATAAAATCGTTGGCCATTTGCCCCTACATTTGCTGGGAAAGTACCAGCTGAAATAGAAAGACCATCTACTGTTTCTGCATCTCCTAGAGGAAGATTCTTATCATGTTGCCCTTGCAACATCCAATTGTAGAATCCATTTTCTTGTTCCACCTCTTTCACAGGGAACCTATCAACGAATTCACGTAGTTTACCTTGAAGATTAGTTTTGTAAATCTCTTTGATTACAGAACTGATCAATTCAGGTTTTTGCATATAAAGCGCATGAAAATGGTTATCTGTTACTAAACCATTATAATCCATTGCCTCATACTTTTGTAACGGAAGTAATTGTGACATTTGTTTTTAATTTACTTGTTAAACGAATTTTTTAATTAATATTTATTTTCTCTTCCTCCCTCCTTTATTAGTAGCTCTTTCTAAGAAATCAAGAATTCCTTGAGTCTTTTCAGAACTGTTTGTTGAAGTAGCTCTACCTACTCCTCTTTCATTATTTGCGGCAATCACTTTATCAATTTCACTAACTGCTGCTGTCTTTGCTACATTTTTTAATTTAGAAATATCAGGTTTAAATGCCCCTTCTTTCGTTAAATTAAATAATCCTAATGAATCATAATAATTAATCAGCATTTCAAATTCTCCAGGATTTCTCATTTGTTTATACATTAAACTTGTATATTGTCTCCCTTCTTTATCTGTATATACTGGCGCTGTAATATTATTTTTTAATTTTTCTCTACTAACTTTATTTAAATTTAAACCTGGAATAAAAGATTCTTTTTCATCTACAGTTTTCATTAAATTATTAAAAACCTCTTTATTTCTTTCAGCAATAGCTTGTTGTTCTGCAGATTTTTGTTGTCTAGCGTATTCTACAATATCATTAGCGCCTTTTTTTAATTGAGGCAAAAATTTAGTAGCTTTTTCTGCTAATTTGTCAATAGCTTCTGCTTCTTCAATAGCTTCTGCTGCATCATTATCAGAAAATCCTTTAGATTTTAAATAATCATAGTAAATATTTTTCTGAAGATTTACATCTTCTGCAATATCTTCAGACGTTACATTTTCAAAGAACTCTAGACGCTGTGCTGCTTGGATAGCTTGATCCGCATCAGTAAAAGCATCTTCAATTTCTAAAAATTTCTTTTTGGCTCCTGAAAAATTATTTTTCCAATTTGCTTCTTTTGCTTTAAAAGCATTCTCTACAGTTCCTGTCATTAATTGCTTAATGGTATCTGCATTAGCATCTTTTAATAATTCATCTAATTCTTCTTCTTCACCTGCAGAAAGAATTCCATCTTTTACCATATCTTTAATAATGGCTGCATACATATTTGGTGCAGGTTCATCAGATGTAGTTTCTTCTGTAGTTTCTGAAGGAGCCTTTAGAATAGAATCGTTTGATTCTTCTAAGTCTTCTTTAGAATTGTTATTGTCAATAGGAGCAACAACAAGTTCATCACTTGTATCCTCCGTTTCCTGGGAATCGTTATCCCCATCAGTTGTTTCAGATACTTCTTCTTCGCTTATGGTTTTCTCCAAATCCTGGGGCGACATTATAGAAATACCTTCAAATAAATTTTCGTCTCTACTCATATTTTTGCTGTCTTTAATGCAATATTAAAATTATTTTTATAGAATATAATTATTTTTTATGTTTTAATTCTTTATAATTCTATAGCTTTATATTATTTTTTCTCTGTTTTCTTTTGTTCTAATTTTTGTTTGTTTTGTGTTTGAAGTTGTTTCGCTTTTAATTGCTCATTTGCCATATTTGACCTTTTCTTTTCTGCTAACTCTTCTTCTTTTAATCTAACTTGATTGTTTTTATAATTTTCATCTACTTCAGTACGTCTTAAATCTAATTCATCGTCT
>Ga0208794_1001438_pt1 | contig 10569 bp, 15 predicted proteins | sample 32_taG_FD_184106 | JGI IMG/M metagenome (GOLD analysis project Ga0208794, IMG submission 184106) | Marine viral communities from the Gulf of Mexico - 32_GoM_OMZ_CsCl metaG (SPAdes) (version 2) | ecosystem: Environmental > Aquatic > Marine > Oceanic | place: Atlantic Ocean: Gulf of Mexico...
GCTACGCTGCAGATAAGTTTGATGCAACCTTCTGCGGTGATTTCAATAAGCTATTAATGGCAACCGGATTCGATAAATTCGACTTCGCTATTGCCATGCTCACTGCTAACTTGATGCATGAAACTAACAGTTTCATCTGGCTTAAAGAGTTAGCTGATGGTTGGGCTTATGAAGGACGCCAAGACCTTGGCAATACAGAACCTGGTGATGGACCTAAGTTCAAAGGTGCCGGTGTTTTGCAATTAACAGGACGCTACAACTATACACGTTGCGCTGAGAAGTTACACGATCCTAAAATCGTCGAGCGCGGTTGTGATTATGTAGCTGAGCAATATCCGTTCCGTTCTGCTATCGGTTGGATCGAAGACAACAAACTCTTGGATGTTTGTATCCACGAAGGTTTTAGAGCTTGTTGTATTAGGATCAACGGCGGAACACGGGGCATGGATGATAGGCTCGCTAAGTACGAGATCTGCAAGAAAGTCTTTGGCATTCTCTAATAGCATCTAATGCAAGCTCTTTAGATTTAAATGAGCCAATATACTTTTGACGATACGTGGCAATCCATATATTAGGGTTTTGCGTTTTCTTAAAAACAGAACCCTTAATGTATGTACGTTTTCGCAAATTATCAGAATGTGTTAACAGTTGCAGATTTTCAATCGTATTATTTTTGCGATTGTTATCAATATGATCTACTTCAAGATTCTCAGGTATTTCTCCGTTAAAATAAATCCAAATAAGATTATGTAAATAGTACAGTTTTCTATTAATTGAAATGTGTGAGTAGCCATCAGGCCGAATACAGCCTGCTTTAAAATCAGCACTCATGCCACGCCTTGGTTCACGCCAATAAAGATTTCCGTTAAAATAATGAAATATATCCAGTAGTTCACTCTGGCTCAAAACATTAACACGAGGCACGTATGCAAAAGAAAAACAACATGTACTCAATGATACACTATACGAGGTAAAGTCTTTGGCATTCTCTAATCTTGTTATCTACTTCTTAACCAGCTGGGCCATTGCTTCTGTTATCTTAATCATCCTCGCTAAAGCACGATGAAAAAAGATAAAAGGATCCGTGTCAATATCTGCTGGGAATTAAAGAAAGAGCGTAAGTGTCAAACCTTATCCAAGGATGAAGCTTACGCTCTACGTAAATATGTAGAGGACAATGACGGCGTGGTGTTCTGGTTTTCTGCCTTGGATGATTAAGAGTCACTTAAAAACAAAAATGTTTCTGTTGTAAAATAGTAAAATGAAAAAGGTTATCGGTAATGGTTGCTTTTAATCCTCGCGCTTATCTCGACACGTTTAGAGATATTCGGCTTGCCTATGAAGATTTAGGTAAAAAAGGAAAGTATGATAAAAATAAAGGTGCATATCGTAAAGCATATAACAAAGGTTTAGGTGATGAAACCAACTGGGTAAAAAAGTTAAGTGATAGTACAGGAAGAAGAGGTACTGATATAAGTGATTATACTGCTGAAGAATTTGCCAAAGCGCACTATGAAAATTTCGGGAGCACACCAAGAGAAGACCGATTAAACCAACCGGGCTACGAAAAAAACTACGCTGTTGCAATTGGTGCGATAGAAGATCCAGATCTTGCTAAATACGAGAAAGGCTTTGATCAAGAACAGTTCGATACTCTATTAAAAAAACTAACCGGATCTAAAATTCGCCAGGGCCGTGCTGCTGGTATTCAAAATCGTGCTGGTACATACGCAGAAGGCCTCGCAAGAATGATGCGTAATTTTTAATTTCCATAAAAAGAGTAAGAATTACTTGACTTAAAATAAAAAAAAAACACTGAGAGAAAACAATGGCACTTGGTTTTGATTACGGCGCATACAATGCTGCTTATGGTTCAGATGATATATACAATCGTTTGAGAAGGAGGCAGGGGTTCACTGATGCACAGGTAAGTAACGTTGTAAGCGGACTAAATAAAGCACTGGGTACAGACAAAAAAAAGTTAAAGGATTTTAATGAAAGACAATTTGCCAAAGGCCGATTTCTCGGTCTTGCACCGAAGCGAGGTCCTGCAAAGCAACAAAAATATTATGACGCGTTAAGTAATAAATTCGGCGCAGGTACCGTAAATGAACGGCTTGCCAATCTTAATGCACAAGAAGCTTTCGGTAACTTCACTCCAGAGGAAACAGAAGACATCAGAGCCTCACTACTTGCGGAAAAGTATGAGAAGGCTTTTGACCAAGATCAATTCGATACTTTACTCGGAAAGCTTACGGCATCTAAAATCCGTCAAGGCCGTGCTGCTGGTATTCAAGATCGTGCTGGTACATACGCAGAAGGCCTCGCAAGAATGATGCGTAACTTCTAATTCTTATACAAAAAAAATATATTTAAATCTTCGAGGTATTCCCAAGGGAGATTCTCTCTGCCTATTAACCATTTCTTAAAAACTCTTAGTTGCTTCTGGGGCAATGAAGAGGTGCATTGAAATGCGATAGCATCACCCTTAGGAATATATTCGAAACAGCGTCGAGTAATTCTTGCTGCTTCAATTAAAGATCGTGAACCTACTGCTCCAGACAAAGAGTTTTTTAGTTTAGCCGCTCGCTTATTTTTCTTACAGCTATTCCAATCGTTGATTGCTCGTGTGGACTTGCTTACAGCAATAGAGAAATTCCAAATACAATAACCGTTCTTATAATTCTTCGGTAACAAAATAGCTTTTAAAAGCTGCCCGTTGCCAAAACGTTTGACAAAGGACAGCTTCTTTCGTTTTACTTTAGGACTCACGCTTTATGATTCTTTAATTTCATTGCGAGACGCAGCAGCACTTGAATAACACTGTTATCTCTTAAAGGAGATAAAGCAATTAATTCAGATGCGGCAGCGACTATAATCCACGTAATGGGGCTAGCTAAAACATCTTCCATGGATAAAATTCAAACTACTTTTTTATTCTAACGGTCGAATTCTTCTTCATCACTATCTGGAACAAAAACTTTGTAGTTTTGCTTTCTTTTTTGTTTCTCAGTCTTTGTTTCCCAAAAATATTCTTCTGATTCACCAAGCCGTCCCCACTTTGCGTTTGGATATTCAACCTGGAAATATCGCGTTGAGACTAAAAAGTCTGGGGTTTTAAGCTCCTCTGGAGACAAACTAGGGTCAGTGATTCGACATCTGTTGTTGGGATAAAGTGCGATTTGGCCATTTTGCAATGCAATAACATTAAACGATTTGTGTTCGTCGGGAGTCTCGGAGAAAGATAAATCAGTCCGAGAGCGGTCCCCATTAAAACTGTCAATACAGAAAAGATAATCACCGGAGATTGTACCGTGAGTTTTGGTTCTGACTTCCCAACCCATCGTGTAGGTAAGATTTTTTTCCAGAGTGGTAATGTCATAACTAAAGCAGTTCCAAAATTGGAGTTCAGGTAGTGGCAAATCTGGATCAGGTTTTTTAGGCTCGTGCGGATGATCAGGATCCCACATTAAAAATGCAGAGATGGGTAACTTATCAAATTTAGCACTGTACTCAGGTAGATACGTCTCGAAGTAGAAAGCCCGCCCTGGAATGGATTTAACAGAGACCCAATAACCAAGAACATACTCACCAAAACCATCACGAAGATCACGTAAGTACTCACGGCGGATCCACACCTTTACGGGCGGAATGTTAGTAATCAGTGTTGCCACTACTTAGCAGTCGTATTCCTTGCATTCTGCCAGCCATGGCTCAATTTCGCAACACTTTTTGAACTCCTCCGTAGGATTTAATTGTTCTTTTTTAGGTTCGCCGCTCCAATACTCTGAGATAAGATCGTCCTCTGTTGCAGACACTAAAACTTTTTTTGTCATTTGTAGATCCCTGACACTTTATTCTAACGGTTAAAATGTTTACCGTCGATTTACCAGCGGAATGAAGATCACCGGTAACTGATCTGTGGGTCGATTATCGCGTTGCCAAGCTGCCGTCCAGTCGGACAAAGAATGATCATGGAAAGTATCGAAAAATTCAGGAGGAGCTTCGCCCAGGAAGTTACCTGAGAACGTTCCACCTGAGCCTGGGTCGATGGTAATCAGCCATTGCTGAGGATTGGTGACCGTGACCTGTCCAGCGGGCGCTTCGATGGCGCAGAGAATGTTTGAGTAAGCGTTTGACCCTGAGGGTATTACCACCCCGCTGGTAACAGGAGATGGAATATTAAAGTTGTCAGCACCACCGAGTCGTTCTTCTAAACCAAGGTTAACAACAGGAGTGTCTTCACAGAGGATAAAAATGATATCGTCCTTAGGTTCGATCACCATCCCTACTTCGTAGGATCTTGGCTCATTTCGAGTCATCGAGATGCAGATCAAATACCTACCCACGGGAAGTGGATAGTACATTTCATCCCCTTTATCAAGACGATAAGCTTCGTAATTATTGTAAAGATCAGATCCAGTTGCTGCGACTGTATTGAAGTATGGATAATAATTAAAAGTTTCTCCTGATAACGATTGAGAAAAGTCGGTTAATGTTTTTAATTGCTCTGGAGGTAAAGAAACTGTCAATGATGCTGGATCAAACCTAAAGTTAGCGATAGCAACTTCCTGGCTAATAGTATCTTTCTGAAAAATAATCCGACCAGGCCTTTCAATTTTGTTGGTATCGTAGACAGAGATGTTGAGGTCCCTTGGTTTGTTGGGGCCTTTAGTGAGAATGATCCACGCTGGAACAGCTAACTCAACTGAATACCAATGATTGTAAGTGCCACCACCTATACCGCCGTTTGAAGTTAAAGAAGTGTCAGCACGTCCGATTGGTTTATAGACAGGCCCAAGATTACCTTCGATGATACGGAGAGACAATCGATCAAACGTGCCAAGGTTTGAAGGATTATTAACACTCCGTGCTGATTGAGGAGTGCTTGTTGTTCTACCGCGTGACATTATAATTGAACTAGTTTATTTAATTTTAATCGAAGATGTTTTCTGTCAAGTCTTGAGATAGGGACGGGTGTCTAATGTATTTTTTAAGCTGTGTATGGCGATATGCTTCAAGCATGTTCTTCTCTTTTAAGACACTGTAGTGCTTGATCTTTGCAAAGTTAAGTTCTGTATCTAAAGGATGAATTAATTTTGGAGCAACATCAAGATTTAAAACACACTCCCAGTGCAGTGGATTAACACAGTTATCAATCGCACAAACGTTTTTCTTTCTTGTCAGCCGGAGCGCACCGATGTCGCCCCAGGCTGCTGTATACATTATTTTGGAGACCATTAGATTCTCCGCAAAGCTTTTTGAAGCAGCCGACCGGTACGAAGGAAAGGTCATGCGCTTAGTTTTGATATCGCAGGGCCAGCACTCGTCCGGCCCTTTGATTTCTACATGCTTTAAAAATTCTAAGAAGCGTACTTTATATTCATGATGGAGATAGTTAACATCAAAGCCACAAGAGTTAATTGAAATCTTATGGGCGCAGTGGTAGCACCATTTGTCTTTGATGTTTCGAACACTGTGCCCATGAATGCACTCCATCCCTCTCTGAAGACCCAGTTGAATCAGACCTTCGTCATCGAGATTGTTGATGTCTGGATGAAAAGGAAGGATGAAAGGCTGTCTTCTTTCAGGCACTTTTCTTTTGCTGAATGGAACGATAACGGAGAGATTGACGACGTGCAATGCTGTTCACTGGCACCCCTTCCCAAAGCACTAAATCCTTTCGATTGTCTTTAGATTTGTTGGTGTCTGTATGAATCACGTCTTTGCCCTTAGGGTCCTCGCCGGTCCTTAAATAATAGACGATGCGATGCGCGTGGTACTGCTCGCCAAACAAACGGACAACATAGTACTCACCAGTGGCGTTCCATTTGCCGCACATGTCGCCCTTAGACCGCCAACCATCCTCAAGGACCCACTCAAGTCCGCTAGGATATTGTTCAGAAAGTTTTAAGTATTGCTGAGCGTGCTCAACAGAATCAAAAGGAAGAACTTTGTAGCTTCGGCGCTTTAGAGCAGGCATCAGAAAAACCGATTACACCTCTATTCTAATTAAGTAATAGGAAAACGTACACTAGGCAGAGTATAAAAAGCCCTCGATTAAGAGAGCTTTAACACTGGAACATCGTGGATTATTTTGAAACCAACACAGGAGCTGGCTCTACAACTTCTTCTGCTTTCTCTGGTTCTTCCTTAAGTACTTCCGCAAACAATTCTCGGAAGTTGTCTGCGACAGTATCCCACTGGTACATGGGATCCAGAGCACGTTCCTTGCATGCCAGACCGATTGCCTTGAGCTTCTCACGGTCATGGTAGAGATCATTCAAGATCTCAGTGAGATGCTTGGCACTAGGAATGGGCATCCTGCGGTTGAAATTCAGATCAACATCCACGAAAGCAGTGTCGATCAGAAGGCCCGCCCCCTCGAAAATTTCTTTCAACGAAGTGTGATTAGGCACGACCTGCGCCACGCCACAAGCTGCATGCTCATGGTTCACAAGACCATGGCCTTCTCCTTTGCAGGTATTCACGCCAACGTCGGCAGCGTTATAAATAATGTTCAGCATTTCTACTGGAACATTAGGCGGATGAGGCTTATTCGCTGTCATGATGATGCGTCCATTTGGATCAAGACCACGCTTTCTCATCTCTTGACCGAAGACTGACATGATGTCCCAGCCCTGATCTTTGAGTCCCATATGCATATAAAGCATTGCATCAGGCTTATCCACTGCGAAATCAGCGAAAGCTTCAATGGTCACATCTTGACGCTTACGGGCTTGATTCCTGTTGCCATTGAAGACAATAAACATATCTTCTTTCAACCCGAGCCGACGACGGCACTCCGCTTTGTCCAAGGTACTGAACTGAGTAGTCGTCACGCCGTGAGGGATGACTGCAATCTCTTTCGGGTAACCCGCCTTCATAAATTCTTCTGCCCCAAACTGGGTATAGATCACTAGCTGGTCCCACGCAGGGCTCTTATCAAGCAGGCCACCCGCCCACTCGTAGGAATCCATGGGGCAGTAAGCGACGAATTTAAATTTCCCTTGCTTGTGCAAGTCTTCAATCTGAGAATAGATTTGGTTAACAATCCAGATGTCGTTGTTAACAAAAACTAAATCTGGCTTCTCATTGGTAACGACTTCACGGATCCGCTGCACACCAAAGGGTTCTTGTTGGTGTCGATTCGAGGAAGGCAACATCCTGAATCGAGATTGCAAGTGTGGGGCTGGATCACCCCACCAGTTATTTCCAAGAACCGTAATCTCATATGTATCATCCAAGCGGGTAATTAGATTTTCTGTGACGCGAGCGAAACCAGTCATCGCGACGATATCGCCACTCCATAAAATCTTTTTCTTAGCCATTGCTACTACTTAGTGCTGCAATAGTGTACCCTATTTTTCATAGATGTTTTTGTACTTAGCCTTGTTATTTACATAATCCAGTACAGAGGGCCAATCGTTTTCTTTAGCAGTAGAACCTTCATTCCTCAGGCGAAGACCTTTGAGTCCTTTCGTACGTTTCTGGTCAGCTTTTGTCACATCTAAATTGTTTGTACGGCAGTACTCAATTAAGCTCGACAAAAAATTGTTCCGACTAGTAGCCTTCTGGCCGATGTTGGAACAGTGCTCGAGGTAACTCGGGTATAGCTTTAGGTTGTGCTCGTGATATTTGTAGTTACCTTCTACACCGAAAGGCTTCTCCCGGTTCACTCCAATACCGGTCCAATAGTTTGGATCGTAAATAACGTGCTCTCCCAGCCAATCATGGAGTGTTGACACCCGCCGATCACGATCACTTTCTTCTTTGTGGTAGCCATCGACATTCTCGGATGTGGCCATCAGATAATCTTTCATTGTTTCTTCTGGCATCGAGATCAACCAGTTGATTAATCCTGATAACTCTTCAGCAAAGTCTCCAATTGGCGTTCCACCCTTTGTAAATGAAATAAGATTTCGCTGTTCGGACGGGCGACCTTGGAACACACGATTAAAATATAAAGTAATGCGTCTTCTTTGAAGCCCAGTGCTCTTATCAGTGGATTGAATTTCGGCATTGGCAGTAATGATAATCATTCCCTTGTATTGAAACGAGGTGACATCAGCTTTGTTCTTGACCTCATTGCGGACCATGTCTCCGCCGCTGAGATTTTTCAGCACACCAACACTGCCACCGTATTTATCCTGGTCCGGTAAGACAATTAATTTTTTACCCGCGAAGTTCGTGAGCTCGAACTTGTTACTCTCCATCTCTTTAAAGTTAGTTGTCGCCATGTTGTCGCGACCGACAAGGGCTACACAGAGATTGGCAAAGGTTGACTTACCGGTTTTACCGTAGCCCACGATCTCGAGGAACCGCTGGACCTCATGATGCTGCAGAAGAACTGCCCGAAGGAATGCCCTCAGCAATTGCACGCGATCTTCTTTATCTTCCTGGGTCCAATACAACCACTTGATGATCTTTTCAGGAACAGCCTGTTCGTCATATGGGTAAGGCTGACGGTTAATCAGATAAAGATCATGGATAAACTTCCTGTTATTTTCAAACGTAATAAGTTTCTTCGAGGGTACATGTAAGACACCGTTGCTAAACAAAAGATATTCTCTGTCTTCATACCAATCAGTAAAGTTAAACGTGTTACTTAATAAATTCTTAAGATCATTAATCAGCCTATTGTCATAGCCCTCGATCAACCCTGACCTCTCGATGACATTAAGGCGACTCATGATGTCAGCGCCCATCCTTTGATCATCTAACAGAACCCAATGGCCTGTTGCTGGATCATACAATCGAAACTGTTTAAGTGTTTTGCAATACCTAAGATCATCATTGTAGGCTTGAACGAGCAAATCATGAATCTGATTCTGTCGTAATGAACCTTTTTGTTTCCTTGGCTTTGTCGCTTGGCTGTCTTTTTGAGGACGGAGTTGATGTAGTAATGTTCCTTCCCGAAGAAAGTTTTCCATCTCCTGTCCCAACGCTTCGATCGGATCTAACTCCTGTTCCATCTCGTGATTCTTTAGGTATTGTTCTGCAGCATCAAGCTCCTTGTCACTCACAGAATGAGCCTTATACTCTTGGCTCACACTGAAGCCATATTTTTTTGCCTCTTCGATCAGGGAGCCGAGCCCTGCGCCACCTTCGCGGTCAAATGTTTTCCACTTAGCAGCACATGCACCGGGCTTGTACTTATCTGATTGCTGACTCCACTTGTCCCAGATCTCAAGACAACTGTCATCGATTGAATGAAGAGCTTGCCCTGCAGAAATCCAAGACTCATATGTATCACAATGAGACTGGGGGAGAGCAAAGATGGCTTTCTCTGCAATCCGAATGTCACGCTCAACAGAGATCTCAGAGTTGATGGCAAAATTCATGCCAACATATCTTTGACGCTCAATGGTTGGCGTACCTTTCTTTTTATTCTGAGCAGCGATATGAGCAACGAGCCACTCAGGAACCTCGGGAAGATTGGAGCAGTGCTCAAATCCTTCACCGGGTAATGTATAAAACCCTTTGGTGTCAGGGTGTTTACCCATCAAGACTCCTTGGCGCTTCGACCAAAGAACCTCGAGCTGCTCCCCTTTTTCAGTATCTGCTAGCCAGCGATACTTTGAGCGAGCAAAGACATCGAAGTCAGTCTTTTTTACTTTGTAAAGTTTTCTAACACGTCCCTCGCGGCCACTAGAGATCGCCAATGTCTTTGGCAGTGCATGCTCAAATTTCTGCGTCGATAATGTTTCGACTAATTCGAATGCACTGGTGCCATCAACATCAACCCACACAAGACCGTAGGGCTCGTTACCCACTGGCCCAGAAATTAGACCGACTGCCTTAGCTTTATTCTCATAAATCTCATCGGCAATCTCAGAAACAGACAGAGGACTTCTCTGCCAGCCGACAATGTATGGCGCTTTATCTGCACCCAGCGGTGTCAGGGGCCATGAACTAGGGATGAGATCGAGACGAATCTCACCCGGTTTCAATTGAAAATCGACAGACATATCAGTTCTTTGCGTTCAATAATTGTACGCTGATCTTTTTATCTGGACATATATTCGACTTCAGTTCATCAAAGACATGCACTTGCATTGCGTAGGGCACAAGGAAAACGTCACCGTTGACTGCAGAACTGATCATTGATTTTAAGGCACGAGAAAATTCCGCCGGTTGAACGACGTATTTCATGGTTGGATTTGCAGCTGAATTAATTTTACGAAAGGTTATCTAATTGCGGTAGTTAAGAGTTATTTAAAGAGAAGGGGGAATCGTGCTGTTGCAAGGGATCTCAGCGGATGCCAGTAAAATAACGTGAGCCTATTTGTCAAGCAACTAGGCAGAGTTCATCTTCTTAAGGTCTTCTAAATGTTTTTGTGAGGTAATGTTTTAACCTTAAGAAATCTTTATGTGCCTTGTAGTAAAGGTACAAAAAGAAACCGGTGATGATTACTTTGGCACATTCAAACATTTCTTTTCTTTTTTCAGCAGACAGCTATCACACACAACGTGTTGCCCTGACTTGTAAGCCTCTAGTTTAAATTCAGTATAAGGCTTGTTAATACTGCAGGAGCTGCACATTCTCGTCCAAGTCATACTAGATCG
>Ga0208794_1001439_pt1 | contig 10569 bp, 2 predicted proteins | sample 32_taG_FD_184106 | JGI IMG/M metagenome (GOLD analysis project Ga0208794, IMG submission 184106) | Marine viral communities from the Gulf of Mexico - 32_GoM_OMZ_CsCl metaG (SPAdes) (version 2) | ecosystem: Environmental > Aquatic > Marine > Oceanic | place: Atlantic Ocean: Gulf of Mexico...
TGAACCAATATTAAATCCACAATTTTATAACCCCGCTAAAGCAAGGAATTATTTACCAATTACTGAAAAAAATGTAGAACTTTTAAACCGTATTAAAAATAATCCGCAAGAATTAGAATCTTTAAGACAATCTATTGAACAAGGCACTAAAAATCCTCTAGGAATAGATTTAAAATATACAGATTGGAGATATAAAAAAGAAGGAGGCTTAATACCTAAATTTCAAATGGGGGATAGTTTTAATTATTTAAATAATCAAAATACTAAATCAAAAAAAATACCAACAACAGATTTAGAAAAATATCTTGATTTAAAAGAAAAATTATTAAACACAGAAGTTCCATCTATTAATTTAGGATTACCAGAAAATAATTATAAACCATCAAATATATATAAATACGCATTCGTAGAGCCATCCCCAGAAGGATTTTTTGGATTAGCCACTTTAGGTAGCAATGAACTTGGACTAGAAGGTACAATAGGTGGATATCTACCATATGATATAAAAACCAATCCATATTTTAAAGGAGACTATTTTATAAATCTTCAAAAAAATCTTGGCAAATTTTCTATAGGAGCTGGAGCAAACAAACAAATATTTGGTTATCCTGACCAATCAGGAAATTTTACAAGAGTTTCTTCAGGGATATCTCCTAATTTTAATTTAAGATTTAACTTTCAAGGAGGGGGTTCAAAAAAAGAACATTGGAACTTTATTACAGATCCAGAATCAGAAGCTATCAGGGTTCATAATCTTGCGAAACTTAACTGGACTGGTTTTGATGACCCTGAAAACCCATTTATATCATATAGGATTCAAAAACCTTATTTACTCAAAAAACCAATTATCACAAAATATGATGATGATTCTGAAGAATATACTTTTGTAGAGAAAGGTACTGATGAATATAAAGATATTTTTAATAGAGCTAGAGAAGGTTTAAAAAATGATAGACTTACAACTAGAACTAAAAACATTTTAAATCGTGGTTATGGTAATAAAGAGTATATTCCTTCTCAAGAAGTCTTAGAAAGAGTTGCTTATCAAAAAGCAAATTGGGGCAAAGATAAAATGGGAGATACAGATATTTTAGAAAATATGATAACCAAAGATATTACTGGTAATGAATTTATAACAAATCCAAAAGAGGCTAGAAAAATTACTAGATATAATAAATCACCACTTGATATAGCTAAGTCATTGTTGGGCTATGACATGAAAAAAGGAGGTTCAATACCAAAGTTTCAAACTGGTGATGAAGTATATCAAAACTTACCTGAAGAAATTATTTATGCTACTCCAGAATCTAGAAAAAAATATCAAGATATTTATGCAAAAGCACAGTCTCTTTTAAAAACTTTTCCTAGAGCTGCTAAACTATTTTCAGAAAATAAAAGATATAAAAACAAAGGAATAGAAGGGCTTAGTGAATATGTAAAAGATGTAACAGATTATCAAAAAAATGCAGAAGATTATTATAGAGCAAGACAATCTGTAAAATCAGGTAGACTATCTACTGATGCTTTTAATAGAGCTTATCAAGAAAGAGGTTGGCAACAATATGATAATAAAAATGTTGTAACTTCACCAGAAGATCAAGAAAAATTAGAAAATATTTGGTATGGAACACCAGATGCAACAGGTAGAAGAACTTGGATGGATGATCCTAGAAATGTAGTTGATGTAGCTAAAACCGCTGCTGTTGGATCTATTGGAGCTGCTGCTGCACCTGCTATCGGAGCAATACTTGGTAATCCATTAGTACAAGCAGGACTAACTACGTATGGGGCACATCATGCAGTTACTAAAGATATTCCTGAAGCATATAAAGATTTTAGTCAAGGAAGATATTGGGAAGGTCTAGGTAATACAGGATTGGCTGCATTAAATCTAGCACCTATTCCTGCTTTTCGTAGTAATATTGTTAAAAGTTTACCTAGGTATGTAGATGACGTGATTGGCACTACTAAAATGAAAGGAAAGTTTAGTTTACCTAAATATCAAAACACTTATAGAATAGAACATCCAGGTGTTAACATATCTACAGCAGATGATATTACAGGCAGATGGTTTTTAAAAACACCAAATATTAATGAAACAAGTTTCTATTTACGAAACTTAAAAGACCCAACTGGTAAGGTAATTAAAAATCCATTGGATTTAAATCCATCAAGTGGTGTCTATGGTTTTAGCTCATTAGAAAATCCATCTAAAGTTAGAGTAATGACCCAAAGACTTCCTGAGTATAAAATAAATCAGCAGTTTGGTGCAGGAATGCCAGAAGAAGCTAGAATGATGAGTATGGGTAGAGGAAACATGACAAATACACAATTGGATGAAATACTTGGAGCAGGCGCAGGTGATAGATTTAGTAAAGGTAAACTTTTAGATACAGATTATAATGCAATGAAAACAGCTCCATTTTTATATCACCGTAATGAAGGAATTTTAAATGCTGATCAAGTTAATAAATTAAGAACAGGCAACACTGGAATTTTAAGTGGAGGAAAAAGTCAGGTGTTTGATGATCAAGCTGAGGCTTTAAAGTACCTTGTTAATGAAAGTAAAGCTGCTAAAAATATTTCAAACTTTAGACAACTTCTTCCTTTTCAAGAAGGTGGTTCAACAAACAATTACAAAATAGGAGATGAGGTAGATAAAGATACTTATCTTAGATTAAAAAAATTAGGTTACAAATTTGAATAATTATGAAAAAGACTTATAAAATAAAATCTTTACCTCAAACAAAAAAAAGTAATTTAATAAAAATAAACTTTAAAAAAGGAGGCAAAATACCAAAATATCAGGTAGGTGAAGAAAAAAATGGTGAAAAAGAAAAACTATGGAATTTTACAGAACCAGAATATCCATATGCTCCTTCAACTATAATAGATGATGTAGAAGTTTCAGAATCAACTGCAGTAGAAAATATCTTTAGACCTACTGAAGAACAAATAACAAAGGATATAGAACACATAAAAAAAGTAGGAGATTTAACAAAAGCTATAAAAGAAGAAACAGGGGTATCTCATAATCAAGCTGTACAGAATGCACAGATGATTATAGAAAATGAAATGAAAGGACAGCCTTCTATGCAAGCAATGCCTACAAGATTACAAGGAAAAGCACAAGAAGAGTTTAGTAAAAAGGTAATGGATGATTCTTGGACACTTTCCGATTATATGGCTTTACCTCTTGACTTATTGTCAACTTTTTCACCACCCTCTGATGAAACAAGATATCAAAGAAGATTTAGAAGATATAATCCTAACACTTCGGCTTTAGATAAATTAAAAGAATCAACCTCTGAAGCTTTAAGTTTAGCACCATCAGCTGCATTAAATGTAGGCTTAACTTTAGCTGCTATGCCAGGAGCTGGAGCTAGTACTATAGCTGCTGAAAGCATGTTACCTTTTTCAACATCTTTAAGCAAAGCTATACCTAAATTCAGTAAAAACTTAAGTAATGTAGGAAGATTAACTAAATCTACAGCAGAAGAATTAATACCTATATATAGAACAGCTAAACCTGGACAGTTAGATGAAACAATTAATTTTTTAAGAGCAGAAAAAAAAGCTAAAGAACTTGGAGTTGAGTCATTGACAGTAAAAGAGTTAGAAGCATTATCCGATTTTCAATCTGCTAATAAGGGCAGTATGGCTGGAACAGGATTTGGAAGAGGGTTTAGTAGCGATATAACTGATATAGGTTACTATGGAAGTCCACGCATAAGACAAACTAGAGGCTATACCGAAGAACCAGAAGTTTTTAGAACTTATTTAACAAAAGCAGAAGCTGATAAATATGGTATAAAAAACTTTAAAGATTATAAATCAGCAGCACAAAATAGAGAATTTTTACTACCACTTGAAAAATTAGAAAAAGTTGAAAGATTTAAATATAGCGATTATGATAGATTAAAATCTACAGCAGAAGAATTAATAACTCAAGAAGCTAAAGAACTAAATACATATGTAACAAATTTAAAAAAAGAAATAGAATTATTAGATAAGAATTTACCAGCTTTAAAAAAAGAAAACGCTAAAGTAAAATTTGATGAATATGGTTTTGGTCAGTTAGATAGAGTAAGTATAAATAAGCTAGATGAAATTAATTATAAAGTAACAAGAGATGAATTAGTAGAACGTTTAGGACGTTTAGAATCAAAAATAAAAAAAGGAGAAAAATTTCATAGGGAACCTTATAAAAATTTAGAATTTGATGAATCTGGCTTTGTAAAAAATATTCCAGATGAAATTTATCATGGATCAGAAACAGGTACTCCTATTACACTAGATCAATTACAATTAGATAGAAAAAAATTAGATCCTAGTCAATTTAAAATTTGGACAGAAAGTTCTCTTGATAGAGATTATGGTTTATTTGGAGCTAGAAAACTTACTCAAGGACGTAATCCAGCATTAAAATATTCTAAAACTGTTGAAAACATACTTGAAAGTATAGCAAAAAATCCAGAACAAAAAATACCAGAAAATATACATGGGGATTGGATGTCAAATATTAATTTATCTAAAGATGCTAAAATATTAAAGACAGACTCTAAATTAGGAAAGCAAATAGCTGAAGAGTTTAATATTTTACCTGGTACTAGTACATCTGGAAGAACTGGAATAACAGAAGATATTGCAAAACAAATAAAAGATAAATATAATGTTGATGGCTTTTATGATATTTCTCATGACGAATTTCTTATATTAAATAAAAATGCTATTTCAGATATAAAAAAGAGGCCTATAAAAGTATATGATTATGTAGACCCAATAAAATCTGATTTATCTGCAATAGACGCTTTAAGGAGGGATTTAAGAAAACAAGTAGACAGAGCTGGATTAACTGCTCTTGATAAATCTGGTAAATTCAATAAAGAGTATCTTGAAAATCCTTTTGATAGACCTGAAAACCTTCTAGTGCGGGATATTGATAAAATAAATACAAATTTACCTTTAGGATTTGACCCTAGTTATGTTAGTAGAAAAACTAGTGATTATTATAGAAACATGTTTTCACCATATTGGTATGAACAATTTATGAAAGTAAATCCTACTCATTTAAAAAAATACGGAGGCTCAATAAACGATTACAAATACGGAGGCTCAACACCAAAATTTAATTTTAAAAAAGGATATAGAAGAGTTTATGAGGAAGATTCAGGATCAACAGAATTTGGTAAAAAGAAAGTTATAGATGTATATAGACCAATGTTTGGAACAAGTAAAACTATAGAGAAAGATATTACATACGCATCTGATGATGAGCCTAGGAAAAAATTCACAGAAAGAGAAGTAACAAAAACTTTCAATGATGGTAGCCTAAAATCTTATAAAATGATAAGAAGAAAAGATGGTAAACTATTAAAAGAATATTCTACACCAAAACAAACATTTGAGAAAGGAGAAATGCCACATAATCTAATTCAAAAAATAGGATATCCAAAAATGTTTTAGAATAGTAAAAAAACCAATGTATTTTATTATTTATAATTAAATTATTACTTTTACAAATTATGAAAGAAAAGAGAATGCTAAATGCTTTAATGCAAGCTGGATACTCCTATGAAGAGGCATACCAATTAGTTTATGGTGAGTCTCCAACAACGATAGACCCTAATTTTGTAAGTCAGTACAAGAAAGAACAAAAACAATTTGACCAACCTTTTAACTTAAATTTATCTAACTTAAATTTACCTAACTTGAGAGGTTTATTTCAAGGTGTAAATGGAGAAATAACAGAAGAAGGTGTAAATGGAGAAATAACAGAAGAAGGTGGAGATGAGACTAACCAGCAAACAGCTTTCGATAGTTTTTTAGCAGGAGCCCCATTCTTTAATGCTTCTGGCATGTCAACACCTTCTGCTTTATATAATGCGGGCAGGTCTTTCGCATCAGGAAAACCAGGAGTAGGTTTAGCTGGATTAGGTTTAGCTGGATTAAGAGGTGCCGCAAACATACTCGCAGGAATTGGTGCCCAAAAAAGACAAGATAATACAATGGATTGGTATTATAACAATCTAAATAAACAATATTTCGAATCACAACCTCAATATAAAGATGATGCAACAGCATTAGGGTATGCTTTTGAAGATGGTGGTAGACAAGCAAGAAAAAACGAAAGAAAATTTTCTCCTGCAATGGACTTATTTGGAAGATATGGAGAAGTTAATTATTTAGGACAAGATTTACCAGAATACTCAGATATACAAAAATTTGGTTATGGAGATCCTGGAATTATAGGCTCAATAAAACATGCTATGGATATGAATAGAGATATTAGAGAGCTTAATAAAAGTTTACCAGAAGATGAAAAATTTGGTAAAGTTAGAGCACTAGCATTCACAGGCAGAAGACCAACTGAATCAGTATCTTTTGAGGATGGTGGAATGAAAAGATATAACTTCCTAAGAGCACTAAAAGATTCAAATGCTGATTTTACAGTTGACATGGAAGATGAGCTAGAAGATTTAAAAGAAGACTTATTCCCAGAGTTATTTAAAGCAGGTGGTAAAAAAGGAGGAATACCTGAAAGATACAAAAAAAGAGGATTCTCTAAAGTAGGCGTAAAGAAAAGAGCACCAGAAGGAGCTAAGCACAAATGGGAAGTATTAGCTAAAAAAGGAGATAGGTACAAAATAGTCAAAGGAGGTTATAGAGGGATGGATGATTTCACCCAACATAAAAACAAAGAAAGACAAAAAAGATTTTGGCAAAGAATGGGAGGTAAAAATTCCGCAAAAGCTAAAGACCCATTTTCACCTTTATACTGGCACAAAAGATTTGGAACTTGGGAAGATGGTGGAGAAATAGAAGAACAAATGGCACAAGATCAAGCTGTAGCTGAACAACAAGCAATGATGCAAGAACAACAAGCTATGGAAGATCAAGCAATGGTTCAACAAGCTGGTCAAGAACAAGCAATGATGCAACAGCAACAACAGATACTAGCAATGATTGTTCAAGCATTACAACAAGGTGCTACTCCTGAACAAGTTGTTCAAGTATTGGTTCAAAATGGAATACCAGAAGAACAAGCAATGCAAATGGTTCAAATGGTAATTCAGCAAATGCAAGGTACTGCTCCACAAATGAATTATGGAGGGTTATTTCAAACACCTTCTTTTTATCAAAATGGAGGAGGAAAAGATGGAAAAGCTGGAAAAAGTAATTCTAATCCTAATTCTAAATATCGAGGTCCTATAATTGAAGATACATCAGAAGTTGATGGATATTCTGCTAGTCTTTGGAATCTAGTACCTACAACTGGTTATAAATATTGGAGTGATTATGCTCAAGATTATTTAACAAGTGATGAGATTAGTGATCTTTATGATAATGTTGCAACTGCATATGGTAAAAATGAAGGCAATTCTGAAGAAAATAAAAAAGCTTTTGAAACATTATATCAAGATTATAAAAATGCTAGACCTCCTTCACATGAAATTACTGATATGTTTTATCCTGGTAGCTATGCAAATGCGCAAAGATTAGGGTATCTACTACCAAAAGCAAGAAATGCTTTTAATAGTATATTTGATACTAATTATAAGATGGGAGGTAACATGTATGAAAATGGAGGAATTAGAAAAATATATGATAAAGAAGGAAATCCACTTTCAAGTGTTGAAGGACAGGATACAATATATGTAGACAGTACATCTGACCCATACTATAAACAAAATAGAAATTGGTGGAATATGTATAATCGATTTCAAGAATTTGGAAAATCACCAAGTACAGAAGATTTAGAATCTATACCTAGTTATGCAATATCTAGGAATCCTTCTGGAGAAATAACATCTATAGCGAAACCACGTTTAACCTATAATGTATTAAAACCAAAAGGAGAAGATACATTTATGTTTACAAGAAGTGTTGAACCATTAACTAATTTAAAAATGGGAGGAGAAACATTTATGGGTAAAGGGCCAGGTGAAAAGATTTCTTTTAATTATGGTGGCAAGAAGTATAGTGGAACAATAGATAGAGTAGAAAATGGAAAACTATATTTAAAATAATATGGCTAAGGAGTTCGATATAGATAAAATAGAAAGAGCAGGACAAGAAGACTTACCAAAGTTAATGACCGATGCTTACACTAAGGAGCTTTCTCCAAAAACTGGCGTAGAACCAAATGCTGAAATTGAGAAGGGTGAGTATATAATGTATCCTGATGGAACAACTCAAAAAGCTATTGGAGAAACACACTCTAATGGTGGAATGATGATGAATTTACCTGAAGGAACAAGAGTGTTATCTAATTATTTAACAGTAGCACCAGAAACAAGAAAAGAATTAGAAACTAATTTTGATATGAAGGTCTCAAAAAAAGACACATATTCAAAAGTATTAGATAATTTCTTAAAAAAAATTGGTTATGAGAAAGTAGTTCAAGAGCAAGAAGAAGCTTTTGAAGCACTTAATAAGCTACTTAATAAAAAATCAATAGATAGAAACACACTAGCAGTAAATAGAGAATTCTTATCAAAAAAGATATTCGATATAGAAACAAAAAAACAAGAGCTAGAAGAATATAAAAAAGAAATGTTTGATCTTCTTTACAATGAACAAGAAGATACAAAATCTTTAAAAGAAAAAAATGAAGATGGAGAATACAAATATGGAGGACTAAAAAGAAGTAAGTTTGAGGATATTTGTAGAAAAAATGGTATGACCGTTGAAGAAGGCATGAGAGCACTTTCAGGCAAAAAATATGAATACGGAGGCAAAATACCAAAATATCAAGAAGCTGGTAAGCATACTATATCATCAGGAGAGACATTCTATGGAATAGCAAACAAATATGGTTTAAAGTTTGATGAACTAACAAATGCTAACCCAGGTATTAACATAGAAAAAATAAAAGTAGGCCAAGTAATAAATGTCCCACAAAAAGACGATTTCACTATTGACATGGACTACCTTAAAAAAGGTATCTCACATGTTGAAAGTGCTGATGGAGTTTTGATGAAAAATCCAAATTCCTCTGCCACAGGTTTATATGGTCAGCTTTTTAACGAGTTAACTAGCGATATTTATTCTGGAACAAGAGACCAATTCGCAAAAGATAAAGAGGCTCAAAACAAAGTATTTAATTATAGATATAACACTGGTATTGGAGGAAACTCATTAAAACAAGATGCTAAAGATATAATTAATGAATACCAAAATCAAGTAAACTTATCAGGTTATTCAAATGAAGACATTGTAGCCCTTGTAAACTTTTTAGGAAGGCAAGGAACAAGAAAATATTTTGGTAACATAGTAAGAGATAATAAATCTCTAGAAGAGGTATTCCCAAATCTATATGGAAAAAATGTAGAATCAAAAAATAAAACTCCTAAAGAATACTTAGAATCTTTTAGATCAGTAAAAAGAGATGGTGGATATATAAGAAAATATCAAGATGGAGACTCTATAGATTATGATATAGAGTACGAACAAAATCCTTTATATAAAGAAAATGTTAAAGGACAAAAACGTGCTGGAGCAGGGGGAGGATTTGGAGAAATTACAAATGCAGAAGATGCTTTAAATGCATTGTATACACAATTCCCAGATATTGTATTAGATGTTTTTGGAAGTGATGTAAAAGTTGAAGGGGGAAGATTAAAACTAGTTAATAAAGATATAAAATTAAATACAGTAAATCCAAAAGTAAAAACCTTACAAAAAAGGATGGACTCACGCATGAAATCTTCCGCTGATTTAATACTAAGTGGAAGAATAAACGCAAGTCAAGATGAAATAGATGCTGCTACAAAATATAAAGAAGAAGAAACATTTGTACCTGACACATTAGAAGAGTTAACAGAACAACAAAGAGTAAGACAAGTAGAAGGTAAGCTAGGAGAATTTACATCTGGAAGGTATTTACCAAATATAGACTTACTTACACCTGAAGAAATAGAAAAATCAAAGAAGAAAGGGTATACAACAGCTAAGCAAGTAAAAGCAGATGAAGAATTTTACAATTCTTTATCAGATGATACAAAAGCTAGATTTGATACATTAGGTGATTTAGGTGATGCAGACTTCTTTATCTCCGACTATGAAACAATAGTACCACCAGAGGAAGAGGAAGAGGATATAGATATAAATGTACCAAAGCCATATTTCCCTAGAATGTTTGCGTACCCATATCAATACGTTAGACCTCCAATGGGAATGCAAGCTACATTATTTCCAGAGGTTAGATTATCTAGATTAGACCCAATAAAATTAAGCCCTGAACAGCAATTACAGGCTATATCTGATGCTAGAAACTTCTCAACAGATCAATTATCTGATTTAAATCCTGTGCAAAGAGCATCTGCATTATCTCAATTAACTGGCACAGCTATGGGAGCTGAAGCAAAAGCAATCAGAGATACCAATGTAATGAATATGCAAAACCAAGCTCAAACTGATTTATTCAATGCAGGTCAAAGGGATAAAGAAAGTATGTTAAGAGCACAAAATGCTTTAGGATATGAGGCAAGAACTTTTACAGCATTAGATAAAACAGATAAAGATATGAGGGATTGGGAGCTGTACAATAACAAACAAGCGTTAGCT
>Ga0208794_1001440_pt1 | contig 10564 bp, 8 predicted proteins | sample 32_taG_FD_184106 | JGI IMG/M metagenome (GOLD analysis project Ga0208794, IMG submission 184106) | Marine viral communities from the Gulf of Mexico - 32_GoM_OMZ_CsCl metaG (SPAdes) (version 2) | ecosystem: Environmental > Aquatic > Marine > Oceanic | place: Atlantic Ocean: Gulf of Mexico...
GGGTTGACCCGGTCCATCGCCTCGCCGTCGGGCGACAGCGCCCGCCACCGCTCGAGCCAGGCGTCGATGCCGGCGAGGTCGAGCACGAGCCCGCGGACCGGCTCGGCGTCCCCCCGGGCCGCCGCCCCCAGCGCGCGGAACGCGGTCGTCCAGTCGACGTGGTTCGCCGCCATCAGACCGAGCAGGTCCTCCGCGAGCGCGACGACCGCACGCTCCTCGAGGCCGGTGGGCAGTCCGAGCTTGCCGCGCATACCGTCCGCCCACGCGGTGACGTACGTCGTCGCGAACCCCTCGAGCACCGCCGTCGCGATCGCGATCGCCTGCTCCTGGTCGTCGTGGAGCAGCGGCAGCAGCGCCTCGGCGAGGCGCGCGAGGTTCCACTGCGCGATGCCCGGCTGGTTGCCGTACGAGTAGCGGCCCTGGTGGTCGATCGAGCTGAACACCGTGGCCGGGTCGTAGACGTCGAGGAAGGCGCACGGCCCGTAGTCGATCGTCTCGCCCGAGATCGTCACGTTGTCGGTGTTCATGACGCCGTGCACGAACCCGACGAGCATCCACCGGGCGACCAGGCGGGCCTGGGCCGTCACGACCGCCTCGAAGAACGCCCGGTAGGGGTGCTCGGCCGAGGCGGCGTCGGGGTGGTGCCGGGCGATGGCGTGGTCGGCGAGGCGGCGCAGCAGGTCGGGGTCGTCCGTCGCCCGCACGTACTGGAAGCTGCCGACGCGCAGGTGGCTGCTCGCCACCCGGGCCAGCAGCGCGCCCGGCATCGGGGTCTCGCGCTGCACGACCGCGCCGGTCGCGACCACGGCCAGCGACCGGGTGGTGGGGATGCCGAGCGCGTGCATCGCCTCGCTGACGACGTGCTCGCGCAGCATCGGCCCGACCACCGCGAGGCCGTCGCCCCCGCGGGCGAACGGCGTGCGCCCCGACCCCTTGAGGTGCAGGTCGACGAGGTGACCCTCGGTGTCCGTGAGGTCACCCAGGAGCAGCGCGCGCCCGTCGCCGAGCCGCGGCGAGTAGCCGCCGAACTGGTGGCCGCTGTAGGCCTGCGCGACCGGCGTCGCCCCCGCGGGCACGTCGTTGCCGACGAGGAACCGGAGACCCTCCGGCGTCCGCAGCGCGGCCGGGTCGAGGCCCAGCCGCGTGGCCAGGGCGTCGTTGAGCACCAGCAGCCGCGGCTCCGGGGCCTCGGCGGCCTGCCAGTCGAGGGCCAGCTCGGGCAGGTCGTCGGCGAACCGGTGGCCGAGCTCGGGAGGGATCACCCCGTCGAGGCTACGTCGAGCGCGAAGGCGCCAGCTCGAAGTCGTCGAAGTCGAAGCCGGGCGAGACGACGCAGCTGACCAGGGCGTCCGCGGCGCCCGGCAGGGTCCGCTGCCAGACCCCCGCCGGCACCTGCGCCTGCGAGACCTGGCCGGCCGCCACGTCGACGCCCACCCGCACCGACGACCCGGGCGGGCCCGCCACCGGCTCCGGCCCGCTCCCACCGAGCTCGAGCGCGACGACCCCGGTGTGGGCGAGCCACAGCTCGTCGGAGGCGACCCGGTGCCACGCCGAGGACTCCCCCGCCGGCAGCAGGAACCAGATGAGCGTCGCCGTCGGGCGCACCCGGCCGTCAGGCAGCGTCACCGTCCGAGGCGCCGCCCACGTCTGGCGGAACCAGCCGCCCTCGGGGTGCGGAGCGAGGTCGAGGGCGTCGGCGAGCGCGGGACGGCCGGGAGCGCGGTCGGTCATGCCCCCGACCCTCTCATCGCCGGTCGACGTCGGCGTGCGTGGCGCCTCCGGAGAGCGTCGCGTAGCCCGGGCCGCGGTCGAAGAACAGGCTGTCGTCGCGCGTGCGGCGGGCGCGCTCGGCCGTGGTGGCCTCCGCGTCGTACCCGACGTCGTCGCTCAGGCCGTCGGGGCTCAGCGCGCCGGTGAGCACGACGCCGTACGACGCCAGCGCGGCCTCCACGGACACCTTGCGCCACCGCACGTCGCGCACGACGAGCTCGGGGTCGCGGTCGAGCGGGTCGCCCCAGCCACCGCCGCCGGTGGTGCGGATGCGGATCAGCTCGCCCGCCTTCACGGGCGCCGCGTCGGCGAGGGCGTCGACCTCGCGCTCGGCCGGCCCACCCGGGTCGATCGTGACCTGGAACGGCGAGCCCGCCTTGCCGCCCGCGACGCCCCAGCACGCGAGGATCGAGCGGTCGGCGATGGACATGAAGTGGGCGTCGGCGAGCATCCGGATCTGCTTCTCGTAGCCCAGGCCGCCGCGGAACTTGCCGGCCCCGCCGGAGTCGCGGGCGAGCCCGAGCGACTCGACGCGGAACGGGAAGCGCGCCTCGGTGAACTCCGTCGGCAGGTTGCGGGAGTCGGGCACCACGTGGATGGTGTCCTCCCCGTCGGCGTAGTAGCGGCCGCCGGAGCCGCCGCCCAGCACCTCGCGCATGAGGTAGGGCCGGCCGTGGAGGTCGTCGCCGTACACGCCGGTGTAGCGGATCGTCTCCTGGTCGGCCGGCATCCTGCCGTCCACCGCCTTGGCGACGACGCCGGAGAGCACGCCCAGCAGCCGCAGGATCACGAACGTGCGGGCGTTGGTCGGGGCCGGGAAGATCGGCGTGAGCAGCGTGCCGGGCTCGGGGAAGCGCATCTCCAGCAGCGGGACGACGCCCTCGTTGACGTCGAGCTCGGCCATGCGCTCCGGGGTGTCGGCGAGGTTGCGCAGGATCGGCGCGAGCCACTTGGCGAGGAACACGCCGTCGGAGTAGTCAGCGCAGTGGTTGATCGGCCCCTTGGCCTGCGGCGACGTGCCGTCGAAGTCGAGCACGAGGCGCTCGCCGTCCGGGTCGTCGGCGGGCGTGCGGGTGAGGGTGATGCGCTGGGCGTGCAGCATCGGCTCGTCGACGCCGTCGTGCTCCGCGTAGTCCTCCCACGTCCACGAGCCGACGGGGATCTTGCCGAGGATCTCGCGGCGGTACGTCGTGGTGGTGCGCTCGATGATCGCGTCGAAGCAGGCCTCGACGGCGCTCACGCCGTACCGGTCGAAGAGCTCGCCGAGCCGGCGCGCGCCCATGAGGCAGGCGGAGCACTCGGCGTCGAGGTCGGCGGCGAGGCTCTCGGGCATCCGGGAGTTGCGCGTCATGATCGCGAGCGCGGCGCGGTTCGGCACGCCGGCGTCCCACAGCTTGATCGGCGGCACCATGAGGCCCTCGGAGAAGACGCTCGTCGCGCCGCTCGGCATCGAGCCGGGCACGGCCCCGCCGATGTCGTCGTGGTGGCCGAACGCCTGGACGAACGCGACGACCTTCTCCTCGCCGTCGACGGTCGAGAACACGGGCACCGTGACGCAGAGGTCGGGCAGGTGGCCGATGCCGCCCTCGGAGCGGTAGACGTCGTTGTGGAAGTAGACGTCGCCCGGGCGCATCGAGTCGAGGGGGAAGTCGCGGGCCACGGGGTGCACGAGCGCGGAGTACGACCGGCCGGTGAGCTTGCGCAGCAGCCGGTCGTGGATGCCTGCGCGGAAGTCGTGGGCGTCGCGGATCATCGGGCTGCGGCTGGTGCGCCCGATGGCGGTCTCGACCTCCTGCTCGACCGCGGCGAGGCTGCCCTGGACGATCTCGGTGAGCACCGGGTCGGCACCGGCACCGTGGTCGTCGGTGAGGTGGCCGAACGGGAACTCGGTGGGGGCTCGGCGGCTCATGCCTGGTCCTCTCGGGTGGAGGTCTCGCGGGTGACGATCAGGTTGCGGTAGGCGTCGACGCGCACCGTGAAGCCGGGGTGGATCGGCACGGTGGAGCCGAACTCCTCGACGATGACGGGGCCGCTGAACGAGGCGCCCGGGGGCAGGTCCTCGCGGCGTACGACGGGGGTGTCGACGTAGCCGGCGCCCGCGTCGAAGCAGACGGGGCGGCGGGGCGGGTCCGCCGGGGCGGCGGCCCCGGGCACGAGCGGCTCCGGGTGCAGCTCCGGGCGCTGGATGGGCCCGATGCCCGAGACGCGGAGGTTCACCCACTCGACCTGCTGCGTCGGGTCGTGGGCGAAGTCGTAGCCGTAGAGGGCCCGGTGCTCGGCGTGGAAGGCGTCGGCGACGGCGTCGAGCGCGGCCTGGTCGACCGGCCCCTCGCCCAGCGGCACCCGCACCTCGAAGGCCTGCCCGAAGTAGCGGACGTCGGCCGTGCGGGCGAAGCGGTGCTCCGTGTCGGCGAAGCCCTCGCCCCGCAGCGCCTCGGCGGCCTGGGCGGTGAGCGCGTCGACGAGCTCGGCGACCTCGGCCGGGGTGAGCACGTCGTGCATCCGCACGTGGGTGCGCACGTAGTCGTTCTTGACGTCGACGGTGAGCAGGCCGAACGCGGAGACGTTGCCCGGGTTCGGCGGCACGAGCACGGCCGCCAGCCCGAGGATGTCGACGAGCCGGCAGAGCAGCAGCGAGCCGGAGCCGCCGAAGGTGGTGAGGGTGAAGTCGCGGACGTCGAGGCCCCGCTTCACGGTGATCTCGCGCAGCGCGTTCGCCTGGTTCCAGGCCGAGATCTCGAGCACGCCCGCGGCGCACGCCTCCGGGCTGAGACCGAGCGTCGCGGCCAGCTTCTCGACCCCGGCGCGCGCCGCGTCGACGTCGAGCGGGATCTCGCCGCCCAGCAGGTGGGGCGGGATCCGGCCGAGCACGACGTGCGCGTCGGTGATGGTGACGTCGGTGCCGCCGAGGCCGTAGCAGAGCGGACCGGGGTCGGCGCCCGCGGAGTGCGGGCCGACCTTGAGCGTGCCCTCGGGCGAGAGCCAGGCGACGGAGCCGCCGCCCGCACCCACGGTCACGACGTCGATCATCGGGATCTTGGAGGGGAACGCGCCCACGCTGCCCTCGGTGGTGAGGGCGGGCTCGCCGTCGAGCACCACCGCGACGTCGGTCGAGGTGCCGCCGCCGTCGCTCGTGAGCACCCGCTCGAAGCCGGCGACGTGGGCGATGAGGCCGGCGCCGAGCGCGCCGGCGGCCGGGCCCGACAGCACCGTCGTGATCGGCTGGTGGACCACCTCGGCCGCGCTCAGCACGCCGCCGTTGGACTTCATCACGTAGAACGGCACCTCGCGCCCGGCGTACGCCGTGAGCCGCGTCGAGATGTCCGAGACGTACCGGCTCAGGCGGGGCTTCACGGCGGCGTCGACGAGCGTGGTCATGGCCCGCTCGTACTCGCGGTACTCCCGCAGCACCTCGCTGCTCAGCGACACCACCGCGTCGGGGTGCTCCTCGGCGATCACGTGGCGCATGCGCTCCTCGTGCTCCGGGTTGGCGTAGGAGTGGAGGAAGCAGACCCCGAGCGTCATCACGCCCTGGTCGCGGAACCAGCGCGCCACGGCACGGGCGCCGGCCTCGTCGAACGGCCGCACCTCGAGGCCGTCGACGTCGAGCCGACCACCGACGGCCTTGACGAGGTCGCGCGGCACGATGCGGGAGGGCTTCACCCAGAAGTAGGAGTTGCCGTACCCGTCCGGCACCGACTGTCGCGCGATCTCGAGCATCGCGTCGTACCCCTCGGTCGTGATGAACCCGAGCGTGTCGACCTTGCCCTCGAGCAGCTGGTTCGTCGCCACCGTCGTGCCGTGGCTGACGGCGCTGATCGCCGCGCGCCCGTCGGCGTCGTCGAGGCCGAGGAGGCCCAGCACCTTGCCGATCCCGGCCATGAAGCCGTCGGCCGGGTTGGTCGGGGTCGAGGGTGTCTTCGTCGTCACCACCTCACCGGTGGCCTCGTCGAGGGCGACGACGTCGGTGAAGGTGCCGCCCGTGTCGATGCCGATGCGGATCCGACGGCTCTGCGCTGCGGCTGTCATGGCGTCGATTCAAGTCGGGCGCGACCGACCCGGGCGACGGCACGATCTGCCGACGGAACGGCGATCTGTTGGCAGAACCTGTCGTACGGCGCCGTGGGGTGCCGCCGGGCGGTCACGGGATGCTCGGCGCCCCCGCCTCGTTCGCGACGATGTCGCGGGCCAGGCCCTCCCACTGCGCGTAGGCGTCCGGGTAGGCCGACCGCTGCACCGCCTGGGCGGCCTGGGTGACCGACATGGACTGCCAGCCGGAGATGTCGAGCAGGCCGGGGTTGGGGGTGTGGGCGGCGACGCCGTAGAAGGCCTGCGACGCCAGCACGGGGTCGCTCACCTGCGCCTCGGTGCCCCAGCCCTGCGAGGGCCGCTGCTGGAAGAGGCCGAGGGAGTCACGGTCGCCGTAGTCGACGTTGATGAGCGTGGACTCCTGCATCGCCGTCGCGAGGGCGACCACCCAGCCCTGCTCGGGCACGCCGGCGCCCTTGCCGACCCCGATGATCGTGCGCGCGTGCGCCTTCTGCGCGTCGCTGAGCGAGTCGTACGACGTGCCCGGCGGCTGGCTGCTGCCGCTGCCGAACGCGGCGGTCCAGGTCTGCGGGCCCGCCACCCCGTCGACCGCGAGCCCGTTCGAGGACTGGAACGACCGCACGGCGGCGGCCGTCGCCGGACCGAAGTCGCCGTCGGAGGTGAGCGTCGCCCCGCGGGCGATCAGCAGCGTCTGCAGCGCCTGGACGGCGGGCCCTGAGTCGCCCTCGCGGACCGTCACGACGAGCGCGCCGATGGTCTGCGGCCCGGCCGCGCCGTCGACGGCGAGCCCGTTCTCCTGCTGGAAGGCCGAGACGGCCGCCTGCGTGCCCGAGCCGTACTGGCCGTCGGCCGTCGTCGCCTGGCCGTGGTGGGTGAGGAGGAACTGCACGGCGGTGACGTCCGGTCCGCTGGAACCGTTGCCGAGCGTCGGATAGGCCGCCTGCGCGACGCCCGGCGCGCCGACGAGGAGGGCGAACGCCGTCAGCAGGGCCACCAGCGGCGCCGCGAGGCGTCGTACCGGAGGCCGCGCCGTGGGCAGCGCAGCGTGGACGGAGCGAGTTTCCCGAGTCTCGACCATGCGTCCCAGGCAAGCACGGGACGGGCGGCGCTGTGAACCCCCGGACGCCGGAGTCTTCCGGGCGGTCGGGGGTCAGGCCCGCCCGTAGCGCCCGCGGCGGTGGGTCAGGCTGTCCGGCTGGCCCGCACCGTCGACGCCGTCCCCGGTGATCTCGACCTGGTCGAGCACGCAGGTCACGAGCCGCGACCAGCCGACGTCGACCGCCGACTCGAGCCGCACCCCCGCCCACACCTCGACGTCGGCGAGGCGCGGACCCCACGGGGTGTCGACGAACTCCGCCTGCTTGAAGAGACCGCCCGGGGCCGGGCCCATCCCCGCGAACATCTCGGCGAGGTCGCGGTGGTGCCAGCGCAGCAGCTGCACGACGCCCCAGCCGGTGTCCTCGAGCTCGTCGGTGAGGTCGGAGTCGGGGTCGAGGAGCGCGAGCACGCGGCCGGGCTCGCCCCCGGCGACCATGAACGAGCTGACCGTGAGACCGACGCGCGACGTGCCCTCCCCCGCGGTCCACAGCGAGACGGCGCCGCCGAGGCGCCCGCGGAGACGTCGGGCGGGGTCGCGGCCCGGCTCGGGGTCGGCGAACGGGTGGGTGCTGTGGATGGTCACGACGCGCTCCTCGGGACGGCCAGCTCCCACTCGGTGCCGAACGATCCGGTGGCGACCTCGGCGGTGCCGCCGAGGTCGGTGAGACGCCCGCGGATGGAGCCCGACACCCCCAGGCGGCCGTCGGCCTCGGCGGTCTCGAGACGCCCGGCCGGGATGCCCGGGCCCTCGTCGCGGACGCTGACGACGACCTGGTCGCCGAGGTCCTCCAGCAGCACCCAGGCCGGGGCGGCGTCGCCGACGTGGGTGGCGACGTTGTCGAGGCACGCCCCCGCCGCGGCGACGAGCTCCGCGACCGTGTGCGCGGGCAGCAGCACCGGCGTACCGGGGGTGACGACGGCGACGCTCGGACGGTCGCGGTGGCCGAGGGCCTCGACCGCCCCGGCGAGGTCCGCCGTCGCGTCGTCGGCGGACTCGGGGCCGAGGGTGTCCTGCTGGCGGATGAGCGCCCGCAGCGCGGCCTCCTGCTCGCCGGCGAGGCGGGCCAGGTCGACGCCCGTGCCCCCGAGCTCGGCACCGCGGCGCTGGGTGAGCGCCAGCACCTGGAGCACGCCGTCGTGCACGGCCCGCGCGAGCCGGGCGCGCTCGGCCGCGGCCGCGGCCTCCCGCTCCGCGGCGTCGCGCTCGGCGGCCATGCGCTGCAGCGACTCGCAGAGGTAGCCCACGATCGGGGCCCCGATCACGATGAGGAACAGGTGGCCGTAGTTGGTCTGGTTGAGCTCCGAGCGGACGGCGACGTCGGCGACGACCAGCACGGCGGCGGCCACGAGACCGCCGCGCCAGCGCCAGTGCACCGACCAGGCGAGCAGGGCGCCCATGATCCAGAAGCCCGGGATCGTCGCGCGCATCTCGTCGCCCTTGATCGGCAGGCTGACCAGCAGCACCGCCGCGGTGAGGGCGAGGTCGACGACGAGCAGCCAGGCCCGGCGGCGGCGGGGCTCGGCGTACGCCCAGACGGCGAAGCCCGTCCAGGCGACCATGACGGCGAGCACCGCCCACATGGCGCCCTGGTGGTCGGCGTTGTCGCGCCGTACGACGTTGAGGGCGACCGCGTTGACCAGCAGCACCACCCGCAGCACGGCGAGCGCGCGGAACATCCGGTCCTCGACCGCCACCGCGGCGGCGTCGCGCCAGCTCGGCGGGAGGAGGCGCAGCGTCACCCGGTCACGCCGCGCGACCGCGCCCGCGGGGCTCACGAGGCCTTGCGTCCCTCGGATCCCTCGCCGTCACGCTCGGCCCGCTCCGCGCGCTCGGCCTGCTTGGCGTCGGCCTTGGCGCGCGACGCGTACACGTCGACGTACTCCTGGCCGGAGAGCTGCATGATCGCGTACATGATCTCGTCGGTGACCGACCGCAGGATGTAGCGGTCGCCCGCGAGGCCCTCGTAGCGGGAGAAGTCCAGCGGCGTGCCGAACCGGACGACCGGCCGCGTGACCTTGCCGAACTTCTTGCCCGGAGGGGCGACCTCGTCGGTGCCGATGACCGCGACGGGGATGACGGGCATCCCGGTCTCCAGCGCGAGGCGGGCGACGCCGGTCTTGCCGCGGTAGAGCTTGCCGTCGTGGGAGCGCGTGCCCTCGGGGAAGATCCCGAACAGCTCGCCGCGCTCGAGCACGGCCTTGGCCGACAGGAGCGCGCCCTCGGCGGCGCTGGCGCCCGAGCGGTCGATGGGGATCTGGCCGGAGCCGGTGAAGAACGACTTCTGCATCCAGCCCTTGAAGCCGGTGCCGGTGAAGTACTCCGCCTTCGCCACGTAGCTCACGCGGCGCGGCAGCACGAGCGGCATGAAGAGCCAGTCGGCGTACGAGAGGTGGTTGCTCGCGAGGATCGCGGGGCCGTCGGACGGCACGTTCTCGATGCCGTCGCACCGGGGCCGGAAGACGAGCCGGATCACGGGGCCGAGGGCCACCAGCTTCAGGAACCAGTAGAACACCGGCGCCACTCTCCTTCGACCTAGTCCACCGGGCCGTCCGGGGCCTCGTCGAGAGCCGCCCGGACCACGCGTCCCGCCTGTCCTCGTCGAACCCTAGACCCTGCTCCCCGTGGTGCAGAATGCCGCCATGACGGTGAACCCGCACGCGCAGCCCCTCTCCGTGGCGCCCCGGCCGGAGCTGACCGGCGGTCGACGGATCGGCGTCCTGCTCAGCCACGGCTTCACCGGCTCCCCCGCCTCGATGCGACCGTGGGGCGAGTCGCTCGCCGAGCGCGGGTACGGCGTCGAGGTGCCGCGCCTCCCGGGCCACGGCACCTCCTGGCAGGAGATGAACGCGACCGGCTGGGCGGACTGGTACGGCCACCTCGACCGCACCCTCACGACGCTCGCCGCGGAGTGCGACACGGTCGTGCTCGCCGGCCTCTCGATGGGCGGTGGGCTCGTGCTCTCGCTCGCCGCGCACCACCCCGACCTCGTCAGCGGCGTGGTGCTCGTCAACCCGGCCGTCACGAGCGCCAACAAGCAGCTGCTCGCCGTGCCCGTGCTGCGCCGCCTCACGCCGTCGATCGCCGCCATCGGCGGCGACATCAAGAAGCAGGGCGTGACAGAGTACGCCTACGACCGCACCCCGCTGCACGCCCTCGCCTCGATGATGAAGGGCTGGAAGCAGGTGCGCGGCGAGCTCGACCGCGTGACCGCGCCCGTGCTGCTGTTCCGCTCCGAGACCGACCACGTCGTCGACCCCACGTCGGGCGCCTACCTGCAGGCCCACGTCGCCGGCGAGGTCACCGAGCGCCTGCTCACGAACAGCTTCCACGTCGCGACGCTCGACCACGACGCCCCGGCGATCTTCGAGGAGTCGGCCGCGTTCGTCGCGCGCGTGACGGCCTGATCCGTCCGCCCATCCCGGCCGCACCCGCACGGGGTGCGGATACGCCCCGTCGAGGGGACGCGCGATCACCGGGGAGGGCCTACGATCGAGGGGTGAACCGGCCCAGCGAGGACGAGGCGGCCTGGCGCGCGATCGTCGACAACTACGGGGCGCGCGCCGAGCTCGACGACGACGTCCCGGGGCAGGCGCCCGCCGACCGCGCGGACACCTCCACGACCCCGCAGGCCGCCGCGCACGACGT
>Ga0208794_1001442_pt1 | contig 10537 bp, 12 predicted proteins | sample 32_taG_FD_184106 | JGI IMG/M metagenome (GOLD analysis project Ga0208794, IMG submission 184106) | Marine viral communities from the Gulf of Mexico - 32_GoM_OMZ_CsCl metaG (SPAdes) (version 2) | ecosystem: Environmental > Aquatic > Marine > Oceanic | place: Atlantic Ocean: Gulf of Mexico...
TCGCATCGACAAGCTGTCGGACATCAAGCTGTCGGCTAACTGGATGTCCGCTGCCGGTCACCCCGGTGAAGACGCCCGCCTGTACGACACCGTCAAGGCAGTCGGCATGGAGCTGTGCCCCGAGCTGGGCATCACCATTCCGGTCGGCAAGGACTCCATGTCCATGAAGACCCGCTGGGACGAGTCAGGCAAAGAGAAGTCGGTTACCTCGCCGCTGTCGTTGATCGTCACCGGTTTTGCGCCGGTGCAGGATGTGCGCGCCACCCTGACCCCGCAACTGCGTCTGGATCACGGCGCAACCGACCTGATCCTGATCGATCTGGGCCGTGGCCAGAACCGTCTGGGCGGCTCGGCGCTGGCGCAGGTCTACAACAAGATCGGCCAGCAGGTGCCGGATCTGGACGACGCTGAAGACCTCAAGGCCTTTTTCGCCGTGATTCAGGGCCTGAACCAGGACGAGCTGCTGCTCGCCTACCACGACCGCTCCGATGGCGGCCTGTTCACCACCCTGACCGAAATGGCCTTTGCCGCCCGCTGTGGTCTGAATATCAACCTCGACGTGCTTGCGCAGGACACTGCTGCGCTGGCCGAGGTGCTGTTCAACGAAGAGCTGGGTGCGGTCATTCAGGTATCTCAGGACGACACCGAAGAAGTGCTGGCGCAGCTGTCTGCCGCCGGTCTGGGTGACTGCAGTGCGGTGATCGGCCAGCCGAGCAGCGAGCAGAACATCCGCTTCGAGTTCAACGGCAAGCCGGTACTGGAAAGCACCCGTGCCATCTGGCAACAGGCCTGGAGCGAAACCAGCTGGCAGATTCAGCGCCTGCGTGACAACGCCGAGTGCGCTGATCAGGAGTTCGAAGGTATTGCCGACGACGCCAACCCGGGCCTGCACGCGCTGCTCAGCTTTGACGTCAACGAAGACGTGGCGGCCGCCGCCGTCAGCAAGGGTTCGCGTCCGCGCGTTGCCATTCTGCGTGAGCAGGGTGTCAATGGTCAGGTCGAGATGGCCGCTGCCTTCAACCGCGCGGGTTTTAGTGCGGTCGACGTGCACATGAGCGACATTCTCAGTGGTCGCGTTGAGCTGGACGACTTCCGCGGTCTGGTTGCCTGTGGCGGCTTCTCCTACGGCGACGTACTGGGTGCTGGCGAGGGCTGGGCCAAGTCCATCCTGTTCAATCAGGTTGCCCGTGAAGCCTTTACGGCCTTTTTTGCTCGCCCCGACACCTTCGCCCTCGGCGTGTGCAACGGCTGCCAGATGCTCTCCAACCTGCGTGAGCTGATCCCCGGCAGTGACCACTGGCCGCACTTTGTGCGCAACCGCTCCGAGCAGTTTGAAGCGCGTGTCGCCATGGTCGAAGTGCAGCCCTCGCCGTCGATCTTCCTCAGCGGCATGGTCGGCAGCCGTCTGCCGATTGCCATCGCCCACGGTGAAGGTCACGCCGAGTTCGCCAACAGCGCCGCCGTTGATGCCTGTGAAGCCGCCAACGCGGTTGCCCTGCGCTACGTCGACAACCGTGGCCGCATGACCGAACGTTACCCGGCCAACCCCAACGGCTCGCCGCGTGGTATCACCGGCCTGACCACCCGCGACGGTCGCGTCACCATCATGATGCCGCACCCAGAGCGCGTGTTCCGCGCGGTGCAGAACTCCTGGCATCCGGATGACTGGAGCGAAGACGGCGGCTGGATGCGCATGTTCCGTAACGCCCGTGCCTGGATCGGTTAATCGCCAGCGCAGCACACAACAACCCCGGCCACGCGCCGGGGTTGTTGTTTATGGTGAGCGTCAGGCTGCCTCTCCTAGCCTAATGGGCTAGATACACCCGCAAAACCTTGACCTAAAACGTGTATATAGATTTGCGTGGTCCGGACATCGGCGTGGCCAAGCAGAGTCTGCACAGTACGGATATCACTGCCGCGACGCAGCAGTTCAGTAGCAAAGGTATGACGAAAGGTATGACAACCGGCAGGTTTGCCAATGCTGGCCGCGCGTACAGCGACCTTTACCGCGCGTTGCACGCTGCTCACATGCAGATGATGGCGCACGCTGTTGCCGTCCTCATCAAGGCAAATGCTCAGTGAAGGAAATAACCATTGCCACTCCAATGCGCGAGGCGCTGCAGGGTATTTACGCCTTAGCGCAAACGGCAGCGATACTGGCGCAGCATAGAAAACGTCTTGGGCCTTCCAAGCAGTGGCAATCCGCCGTGTTCTTTGACGTAGCGGCTCAAGCAACGAGCTAGGCAGCAACGTAGTGCGATCTTTCCCGCCTTTCCCGTCTCGAACGGTGATGATCTGCCGATCAAAGTCCAAATCCTTTATGCGTAGACGTGTCGTCTCAACGACCCTCAATCCCGCGCCGTACATGAGTGAGGCCGTCAGCTGATAGGGTTGTGTCAGGCGCTCTATGATGTTCATAGCTTCTGCATGCGTCAGCACCACCGGCAGCCTGGGAGGTCGCTTGACGCGCACGGTTTCACCAATATCGCCCAAAGGCTGTTCAAGCACGCGTGAATACAGAAAGACGATGGCATTGAGCGCAAGATTTTGTGTCGCCGCAGCGACCTGCCTATCCGTCGCCAACCAGCTTAAAAACGCATTCATCTCCTGAGGCCCAAGTTCCAAAGGATGGCGCATCTGGTGAAAGCGTATAAAGTAGCGAATCCAGTACCAATAGCTTTTCTCGGTGCGAATGCTGTAATGGTTGACGCGAATTACCGTGCGGAACTGCTCGCGCAACCGAGGCTTGATCGGGATTCTGTCCATGGCGTCCTTATAAAGCTGGATGGATGAACAGTAGCAATAGGGGCGTGAAGCCTCGAAGTCAAGCGAATACGGAATCAAAAAGCCATAAGCTAATTAGGTGTTTGTTTTTTATGGTTTTTTTTGCTTTTTCGTATGATGTAAAACCGACGTTATACTGAAAGCGCGGTTATGTATTAGCGCTGCGCGCTATCTAATCACTGTTAGGCATCTGATGAACCTAGTGCCATCTGAACCGATTTGCCCAGCCGACCACCGGGTTGATATATGACGTACTCAAGTACCGATCTAATGAAAATCGCAATAGAGGAGCACTTGAAGTGCTCTGAGTACCCAAGAGTCGGTGCGGTCATAGCCAAGGACGGGAAGATTCTCTCAACTGGTCATCGGGGGGAGATCAAATGGAAGCATGCGGAACGAGTTGCAATCGAAAAGTTAACTCGTGAAGAGCTAAGTGGTTCAACGATGTACACGACCCTGGAACCCTGCGTTGATCTGCACGATGACCAGACTGTTGAATGTTGCGCGGAGTTAATAATTTCCTCAGGAGTCAACGAGGTTTTCATAGGAGTTCTCGATCCGAACGGAACCATATACTCCCAAGGATTCAAGAGACTCTTAGAGAATAATATTAGCGTCAAATTTTTCAACCGGAAGTTGCGAGCAGCAATTGAAGAAGAAACGTTTGATTTCGGTAGCGTACATGCCGTGTATGGCAGCGGGAAGCGACGGGTCCCAGTCGTGCACAGTGGAACGGAGATTACTGTGCATTTTAGCGAAACCGACGCAAGGAGCATCCCCATAAAATGGGCGACATTGCAGCCTGGACACGGTTGCGTGGACCTGTCGAGTCTCAATGGCGCAGTGAAAGTAGCTGCCGGCGCACGGAGCTTCACTGACATTACTGACCCCACCGTATTCAGGTTTCCCAGCCATTATGCAAGGCTGCGGAAGGGCATGATCGCAGTAGTTCAACCCACCAACGCTGGATTCTGTGTTTTAGTGAAACTAATCGATCTTTATGAAAACGACATTCTCTTCCAGTGGGAAGTGCGTAAAAATGCCTAACAAATTCTTGCAGTCGGACTAAATCGTGCTGTCTTGCCTTTTGCGTCGCTTGCAAAAGGCACGACAGCACGATTTGGCCGCTGAAGGAAGGCGTTGGGCGTCAGTAACGACCGAGAGGAGAAAAACTTGAAGACAGTAGATGTGCATTGCCGTTGCGGCAAAATTAGCTTGGAACTCTCAGGGCAGCCGGTCGTGCAAGCGTACTGTCACTGTGATGATTGTCGGGCAGCCCATGGTGCCGCGTATGTTGCATCGTCCACTTACCCGGCGACGTCGGTTAAAGTGGTTAACGGAACTCCCACTCCTATCGTAGTGAAGACGACTCAAAGAATGCGTTGCGAGGCTTGCGGCACTCATTTGTTTTCGGAGATCACGCACGCGGGTCTTCGGAGCGTAAATGCGTTTCTGTTGCCGAAGGGGAAATTCAAGCCACAACTACACGTTCAATGTCAGCACGCGGTCCTGCCCATCGTAGATGACTTGCCTCACTTCAAGGATTTTCCATCTGAAGGTGGTGGTTCCGGCGAGCTGGTAGCGTGGTAAGTCCCGCCCAACAAGGCGCTGCACCTGACTGTTTTTCCGCTGCGCTCCAAAGCAGCAGGTGAGCTTTGGCGTTAGCTGCCCACACCATGACCAACGCGCCCGCTCTGATTCGAAAAATACATGAGGAATTTGGCTCCATTCCATTTCCAACTCATTGTGGCTTGTATGCGGCAATGGCGATGGATGATTGGATTTCTGACGAAACAGAATTGAGGAAGATTACACTTGAGAAGGATTACATAGGCGAGTGGTGGGATGTTCCACTGGAGCACCTGAAAGATTGCCTTCATTACTCGCTTTGCTACCTAGATTCGAGCGGTGTTGAGTTCTATCTGCCTGCGTACATGGTCGCTCTGCTTAGGTTTCCAGAGCAATTTGATTATCCAAAATGTTCTAGTGCTTGGAGTGTGATAATCCACTTCAGACTGAATGATGACGATGATGAGCTTAGGGAATACTCACGAGATAAGTTCTCTAGAATTGACGGTGGGAAGAAACGAGTTTGCCGTGAGTTTCTGCAGTACGTTGCAGCATGCCCGCTCTACAATAACCACGCAGCAGAACTTGCAAAGGAAGCCCTAGAGAATGATTTTTGGGCAGTTGACAACTAACAAATGGTTCAAGTCGCTCGCTTCGCTCACTCGGGACGGGCTAAAGCCCGCCCCTTAACCAAACGTTATGAATATCAAGGTGGTGCATGGATCACAGCCTGAGTGGCAAATGGATTGAGTACTATGTCACTGGAGATAAAGAGTTGTTCTGGGCTTGGGAGGCGCTTGATGACCAGGTCCGCCATACTCCAGAGCAGGCATGGCAACATATCTTGAACGTCTTGGCCGAAACGAATAGTGAATATGTACTTTCGAACTTGGCTGCAGGGCCGCTTGAAGATCTTCTCGTTCTCCATGGTCCCGCATTTATCGAGCGCATCGAAATTGCATCCCGCCAGATGCCTGAAATAGCGAAGCTTATGGCTGGGGTTTGGCGCAACCATATGTCAGATTCTGTATGGGAGCGTGTGCATGCGATCCAGACAAAATATTCATAACCAGTCGCACCAGTTCGCGGCCGGTGGCCGCCGGACGTCCCTGTCGGGCCGCCGCTGTGCTTCGCGTTATGACCTTATGAGGGAGTTATGGCAACGCCGATAATTATACTTTTACTGCTCTCCAGCCCGCTGGTTATAGCCTTTGTTTATTCAAAGGTTAGCGATAGACCTCTGAATACCACGAAATATGCCTGTTGGGGACTGGGAATAGCATTTATATATTTTTTCGTTGGGCACATTGTAAAAACGGCAGGAATGGTGGAAATGCTGCCTCCCTGGGTTCCTTTCCGTATTGAATTAGTCTATCTCACCGGACTCCTTGAACTATTAATAGGCATCGCTCTTTTTATACCACGCTATCAACCACTGGCTGCAAAGATTGCCATTGTTGTTTTTATTGTTTTCTTTCCGGCAAATATTTACGCAGCACTAAATAGCATTGGTCTTGGCGGACATGAATGGGGGCCTGTTTATTTATTGATACGCGGACCACTACAAATAATATTAATTGCATGGGCATATTTTCTGTGCGCAAAAGGCCACAGTAATTCAATGCAGCCGACGACTAAAGCGTCGTCTGATTGAGGCGTGAGGCCCAAAGGAAGCATTTATGACCGTTTCAAACGCTTTTGCCTTATTCATGCAAGAAGCCCCGGCTCATGCGGAGGCGTGGATGCAAGTCGCGAAATCACTTGATGCCGCCAGCGCACTTGACAAAAAGACCGGAGAGTTAGCGTACATCGCTGTTCTCGCGGCTACAGGCAATAACTCAGGCATTCCATTTCATGTGCTTTCAGCAAAGTCACATGGTGCAACGAGACAGGAAGTATTGAGTGCTGTTCTTGTTGGCTTGCCGGCGGTGGGTGCCGTTGTCACTAGTGCAATCCCTGCTGCGGTAGAGGCTTATGATGGGCAAAACGAATAAGTCCTGGCACCAGCAAAATCGCATGCCTAAAAACGCAACGCTGCAGCAGCGTATTGCATGGCACTTAGCTCATACTGAGGCTTGTGGGTGCCGTCCAGCCCCGCCATCCATACTCCAACTTATTCCTAAGAAAGATGGGCAAATTCTTGAAGCCTAACAAGGCCAGGCAACATCGTTCGCTGCGCTCTCTGGACAGCCTTTTCGTCGCTCGCTTTGCGCATGACTGCGCCATAATTACGCAAAACACTAAACAAAAAGTCTGCCGTTGTTGGCGGCGTTAAATATATCCATGAATAGCACAATGAAACTAGGCCTTCTTCTCTCACTCTTATCTTCCATGATCGGAGTCACAGCTACTTTTTCTGTACACGTATCCACTATACCATATTTTTATTTTAGCACTATCTTGTATGGTTTTCTTCTAGGGGTAATAGCACTTTGCTTTTCGACGGGCAACAAACACCCGTTACATGCTCTTGGCTACATTGGATTTATTTCATGTTTTATCCTTGGCTGCATCAACTTTCTGATTATACTTATAAAAAATGGGAAAGTCTGAAACATCTAACAAAGCCAGGCACAATCACCCCTTCGGGGCTGGACCCCCACACTGCGTGCTCCGGCCCGTGCTGGCGGCATTATACGGAATAAGCGATGCAGATCTTTACTGGCAAATGGAAGTCTGAGGCCGGTCAGTCGCTTTGGATTGCAAAGATTCCAGGGACTTCCCGAACTTACGCATTTTACAAACCAGTTAAAGGAAGGAGGATTTGGTTTCTCCCTTGTTACAACCTGGATGGTAATCACACGTTGCATATCGCCCTCCACATACTAGGTATTATGGAAGCGATGCTGGTATTGTCACCCGCATGCACAATTGACGATCGCAGTGATATATTGGTCGCGAAGCTGGAAGTCGGGTCCGAGACGCGCTGGGAGTTGACTGACTGGGGGTTCCCGTGGGTGTTTCCGATTAAAAATTTTAAAAGATGCTGATAATCACGCACAACAAGCCGCTGAAAGGCGTTTCGGCCACCAAAAGCGTCGCCTTCACTAGGACTCGCTTCGCGAGCCGTCTGGCGGGGCGTTAGCGGTCACCATATGATCCTACTATTGAAGTGGAAAATTTGGAGAATTGAAGCGGCCATTAGAAAGCTTGTAATAGCTGAGGGTTTCAACCCAATGGTCTGGTCTTTTGGTGTATATTACATCGATCCCAAGTATCTCATTTTTGTGGTCGGGGTGCCAACGGATGATGCAAAAGAAAGATTAAAATCTAATAGTTCTTTTACTGCATCGATGACAGAGTTGCTTTCAAAATTCAATTGGCCAATTCAGGCAAGGCATGAAGTCGTATTTGATATTGAGTCTCAAGAAACTGTCGACAGGGAAACTAACGGCAATTGGTGGCACCACTATAAATAGCACTGACAAGGCGCGCCAGTCGACAGTTTATTCCGTGGCTTTTTTGTGCTGGCCGCCACACTAGCAGAAGTCGCCACTCCACAAACTGCCGCTGTTGGCGGCGCTAAGAAGTCATCATCAGCCGATCAAAAATACTACATCTAATTGATCTAGCTATCGAAGCAGGCAGCAAAGGCGCCGCTGAGTTATCAGATGCATTTATAGCTCCGGATGATAACCTGGAAGCCGATGGTAAAGAGGGTACGCTGCGGCATTTCTTTGATTGCTGGTCTGATGCTTTAAATCATGATTTCGTGGTTTATCAAACAAAGAACCCATCCGAATGGGAGCATGCAGCAAGCGAGTTGAAATCTTGGTACAAAAACGAAATCGACGTCTTGTCCAAGCGCGAGCTATGGAATGAAGCTCTTCCAAAAGCCCCTTAACAAGCACGTCAACGAATCGCCCCTCCTCCAAGCCAACGCTGTCACCTTGACACTAAGTAACACCAGATCCAGATATTTTCATTAAAATCATGTCAGATCAGCGTTTCATCGCGCACGGATCTGATACCAATCATTACCCCTTTTCTCCTGCTACTAGCCAGAAGGCTTATTAAATGACTGTTTTTAAAGGCGGATGCCTTTGCGGTGCGGTTCGCTATGAAACAACCGCCGCCCCATTGAACCAGAGAGTATGTCACTGTCATGAGTGCCAAAAAGCAATTGGTGCTGCCTTTAACGCTCGGGTACTCATGCGCCTTGATGATGTATCCATCACCGGCCCAGTAAACACGTTTTACTCGTCCGACACCCTTGAGAGAGGCTCTTGCTCACGTTGTGGTTCGAGCATATTTTCCCGGCGCGCCGCTGCTGGTGTGATTGGTCTGACGGCAGGCAGCATCGATGACCCATCAGCTTTCAAGCCGGATATGCATTTTTGGGTATCATCCAAGCAGCCGTGGCTGGTAATAGCGGATGATCTACCTCAGCACTTGGAAGGTCCGCCCGCTAAAGGTTATTAATCTGGCGATTAGTGCCGAGGGCAGCCTGACCATTCGGCACAACGAAAATAGTTTGGTCCCGCCTGGGTTCATGGCGTCGTTACACCGCCAAGCAGACTCACCGACCGGGGCCGTAGACTGTATCGAGATACTGAGCTCTTATGCTATACATCTTCGGAGGACTCCCCGGAGTCGGCAAAACTGAACTATCCAAATTCTTGGCTCAGCATTTGTCAGCCGCCTACATTCGCATTGATACAATCGAGCAGAATTTGCGTGATGCGGGCCTTACCGACCTGTATGACGAGGGCTACAAGATTGCCTTTGCCCTTGCGCTAGAGAATTTGAAAAATGGCGTTCCGGTTGTTTCTGACTCGACCAACCCTGTTTCCGAATCCCGCAGCGCCTGGCGCAATGTCGCAGACGAAGCGTCATCGCATTATCTGGAAATAGAAGTCATTTGCTCGAACCTCGCGGAGCATCAGCGAAGAGTCGAGTCCAGAAGCACCGATATCCCTAACCTCATACCTCCCTCTTGGGAGAGCGTAACCTCGCGAGAGTACGAACCCTGGACTACGGCCAACTACGTGTTGGATACGGGCAATCGCTCTCCAGAGCAAAGCAAGCAAGAGCTTTTGTCTTTTCTTCGTAGCAGAAATCAAGCATAAAACGCATTGTTGGCGATCGCTTGAGCGTTAAAAGCGAAGAGCCGCTTGGCCGCTGCCACCCTTGCGGCGAAGCCCTCCCAGCCGCTGCAGGCCGCTACTATCCAACTGCTGGTGTGATACAAAGGACAACATCAATGAAGCATAGAGGCAGCTGTCTCTGCGGTGGTATTCAGTATGAGATCAATGGGCCGTTGACCGACGTGCTGAACTGCCACTGCTCCATGTGCCGCAAGCTCCACGCATCAGCTTTCAGGACGCGCGCCAAGGTTCAGGCTGCGGACTGGAAAACCCTCAAGGGTATGGAGTTGCTGACGTTCTATGAGTCGTCCCCGGGCGAGCACAAGGGCTTCTGCTCCAACTGTGGGTCTAGCCTTTACACCAAATTCGATGCCGCTCCAGAGGTCTATGGCTTTCCTCTCGGAACACTCGACACCGATCCGGGCGTCAAAGCCGGGCGTCACGTATTCGTTGGCAGTAAAGCGCCTTGGTTCGATATTACTGACGACCTTCCGCAGAGCTTGGAGTATGACTGAGGCGTGGCACACATTCTCGAGCGGCGCCGCCAAGCGCGGTGCATACCACGCTCCAGACACCTGACTATCACATGCCAAGGAAGCTAACGTGATTCAACTTCAGCACATCCGGCAATCACTGTTGAATGAGGACAGTCCAGGCTGGAGAAAGGGGCTGTCTTTCTCCTTCAGGCGCGCCCTGCTTGCGCGCCCAACAGACATGGCAGGGTATCCATGAGAACGCTTACATTTCTGCTCAGCCTAATGGGCTTCGGCGCCCAGGCACTCGCAGCAGGTGACGTCGGCAATGACCAGGAGCTGTGGATCATGGTTAAAACGGACAGCTTTTTCAGAGACAGGGATCACATCCAGCTTGTTGATCGCGTCACCAAGCTTGTCGAGTCGTCAGGGTTGGGAACCCTGGATGGACACAGCAGTGGCGGCCATCAGTTCGACCTCAGCTACTACGACGTTGCAAACTACGGCAAGGCCAAGTCAGTCATCGAGCAATACTTGAGCAGCAACTACCCCAATCTTGTCTACACGATCTCCGGCGACTACCAAACGACTTATGAAAATCCCTAGCGCCCGGACCACCCATGT
>Ga0208794_1001443_pt1 | contig 10537 bp, 12 predicted proteins | sample 32_taG_FD_184106 | JGI IMG/M metagenome (GOLD analysis project Ga0208794, IMG submission 184106) | Marine viral communities from the Gulf of Mexico - 32_GoM_OMZ_CsCl metaG (SPAdes) (version 2) | ecosystem: Environmental > Aquatic > Marine > Oceanic | place: Atlantic Ocean: Gulf of Mexico...
AACAATACGGATTAAATTATAAATCTGTTATACCAACTAACATATATGGGATTAACGATAATTTTGATATAGAAAATGGTCATGTAGTACCTTCTTTGATTCATAAATGTTTTATTGCTAGAGAAAATAATACACCTCTAACTATATGGGGTAGTGGTACACCACTTAGAGAATTTATTTATAATAAAGACGTAGCTAAATTAACTGAATGGGTTTTAGAAAATTATAATGAAGATGAACCTATAATTCTATCAACATCTGAAGAGATATCAATAAAAGAAGTTGTGGGAATGATTATAGATATAATGAATTTTAAAGGTGAAGTTAAATGGGATACAGATAAACCTGATGGACAGTTTAGAAAACCTAGTGATAATTCTAAAATAAAAAATTATCTACCCGAATTTAAATTCACACCTTTATACGATGGACTTAAAGAAACAATAGGATGGTTCGAACAAAATTATGAGAATGTTCGTGGAAAAAAGCCTATACATTCTAACCAAATCTAATATATTTTATTTATGAGTAGAAGAAGAAACAAAAAACTCTCTGAAGAAGAGTTAAGAGAGATTGAAGAATTTGTTTATAGTAAAAACAAAGAAGAAGATAAGTTCCTAAAATCAATGTCAGTTAATTACAAATGTAAAACTGAAAACCAAGGTAGATTAAGAGAATCCATAAGAAATAATGAAATCACAATTGTATCTGGATTACCAGGTACAGGTAAAACTTATATTGCTTGTGCGGAAGCCTTAAAACTAATTAAATCTAGACCTAAATATAAAAAGGTACTTTTGGTTAAATCTGTAACACAATTAAAAGGAGAAGAGTTAGGACATTTACCCGGTGATTTAAATGAAAAGTTTGACCCTTATTTAGGTTCTTTTATAGATAATTTTGAAAAGATTATCGGTGAGTCTTTAACACACAAACTTAGAGAATTAGGTCTAATCAATATCCAACCATTAGCCTTTGTTAGGGGTAGAAGTATTGATAATACTATTATTATTGTTGATGAAGCACAAAACATTAGTTTAGATAACATGAGAACACTTATGACTCGAATTGGTGATAATTCAAAGATGATAATCCTAGGTGATGTTAAACAAAAAGATATTAGAAACAAAAAAGAAAGTTCTTTAGAAGTTATTATTGAAAGATTTAATAACATAGAAGATTTTGGTTGTGTTGAATTAAGAGACCCTAACGATGTGGTTAGAAACCCAATTATTAAAATCATAGAGGATGTTTTTGATGACATGGATAACCCAATGAAGATGAAAAGACAAGTTTTGTTAAAAGGATGAAAATAGGAGTATCGATAGACGGTGTATTAAGAGATTTTTTAGGTCAAGTTAAAGAAACTCATTTAAAATATTTTCCTACAGAAGAAGGTAAGGATGAAATAGAAATACCTGATTATGAACTTGAAAAATGGGTTACGTTTCCCGAAGAAGAAGTTAAACAAGGTGAAATGGAATTTAACCCTGACTTTAACGAAGAAGATTTTTTAGAATCAGAGGATAATACGGAACTAGTTGAAGTTAAGAATAAAGTAACTTTAGATGAGTTTCTTTATGAGAAATGTACCGTAGAGATTTTTGGTTATGCTGAAGAATCTGTTAGTTCTGCTGTGGAAACCCTAAATCAATTAATAATCGATAACCCACGACATGAATTTATTCTGATTAGTAGAGAAGGTGGGATGGCAATACCATCTACTTTTTTCTTTTTAGCTAAAACAAAATCTAGTTGTCCTAATATAAAGTTTGTTAAAGAGTACTCAAAGGTTTGGGATTATGTTGATGTTATGATTACAGACCACCCAAAAATATTAAACACAAAACCTAACAATAAATTAAGTCTTGTGGTTGATAAAGAATATAACAAAAAAATAGTACAATCAGGTCATAGAATAAAAACCATAAAAGAAATTGATGAAAAAATGTTGGATAACTTTGAATATGCTTTACAAGGTGGTAGAGTAGATTGGGTTATGTAAGTGTTTACATATAAAAAATTATAATTAATAATTAATCATGGAATTATTTGATATAGCTGGTAATGAATTTTACTTCGATTTAGATGAAATAAGTGATTTTGTCAGAATTGAAGAAAAGAGTGGTAATGACTTGGAAGAGTTGTTAAGTAACTCAGAAGAAAAAAAAGAAAATAATGATACTATTGAACCACAAGGACCATTAATCGATATGACTAGATGGGACTTATTAAAGGCGATGATAGAAACTATATTAAGTGAAAACGGTGTTGTTGATGAAGGTATGGGTTCTACCATGTTAGGAAAACAACTTTCAATACCATGCCGTTTATCATTTAACACACTAATAAAACATAAATTAATAAAAAGAAATTAAAAAATGGAAAATGTTGAATCAATGGGTGGTGAAAAAACACCTGATTTAAAAACGGTTCTAGAAGAACAAATTAAAAATTTAGAAGAAAAAAAATCTTCTATGTATTTTTTTGTGATGGACACCAAAGGTAACCCAACAGCGGGAATGGCTAATATCTATAAACATGTTAAAACATTAATAGAATTGGGTTATGACGCTAAAATTTTACACGAAAAAAATGATTACACTAGTGTTGACTCTTGGTTAGGTAAAGAATATGGTGAATTACCTCACGTTTCAATTGAGGAACAACAATTAAAAGTAAAAGCTGATGATTTTGTTTTTATCCCTGAAATTTTCGCTAATGTTATGGAGCAAACAGCAACACTACCTTGTAAAAGAATTGTTATATCACAAGCTTATGACTACATCCTAGAGATGATGATGCCAGGAAAAAGATGGGCAGATTATGGTATTACTGAATGTATTACAACAACAGAAAAACAAGCTGAATACGTTAAGGGTTTGATGTCAGGTGGGTTAAAAACATATACAATACCAGTATCGGTACCTAAATATTTTAAACCATCTGAAAAACCTAAACAACCTGTTATAGCGATTCACACAAGAGACCAAAGAGATATGGTAAAAATATTTAAAACTTTTTATTTAAAATACCCACATTTAAAATGGTTTACTTTTAGAGATATGAGAGGGATGCCAATGGAAAAATTCGCACAAAATTTATCTGAGTGTTGTATTTCGGTTTGGGTTGATGAAATTTCTGGTTTTGGTACTTTTCCAATAGAATCTATGAAATGTGATGTTCCTGTATTAGGTAAAGTTCCTAATATGGTCCCTGAATGGATGGAAGATAAAAATGGTTTATGGACACACGATTTTAACGCTATACCCGATGTTTTAGCTAATTATGTACAAGCTTGGTTAGAAGACGCTTCACCTGAAGAATTATATGAAAAAATGGGAGAAACGGTAAAAAAATATACAGAAGAAACCCAAAAAGAAAAAATATTAGAAGTCTATCAACAAGTAGTAGATAATAGAATTGAGGAATTTAAATTTAAATTAGAAACATTACAACCAGTAAATAACGAACAATAAAAATATAATAAAATGGATAATGTAACAGTAATTTTACCTGTACACAGATTAGATGAAAAAGAAAAAGATTATTTCGCTAACGCTGTTAAAAGTATTACAACACAAAAAATAGAAAAAAAACCAAAGATATTAGTTGTTGTAACAAATGAAGAATTAAAAAAAGAAGTTGAGTCTTTTGACTATGACGAAAAAATAAAAGAAAATGTTAAAGTTTTAATTAATGACGGTGAAACAGATTTTTGTTCACAAATAAACTTTGGTGTTAAAAATATTGAAACAGATTGGTTTTCTATTTTAGAAATAGATGATGAATATTCTATGATATGGTTTTCAAAAGTAGAAGAATACATGAATCATTACAATGACGTTGAGGTATTTTTACCGTTGGTTTTAGATGTTTCCCCTGATGGTAAATTTTTACACTTTACTAACGAACCTGTTTGGGCACCTGAATTTAGTGAAAAAATGGGATTCTTAGATAACGATTCTTTATTAAATTACCCCAACTTCCAAACATCAGGAGCGGTTTATAATAAAGAAACTTTTCTTTCTGTAGGTGGTTTTAAAAAAGGAATAAAACTTCATTTTGTTTATGAATTTTTATTAAGAATGACTTATTATGATAAAACTATTATGACCATACCTAAATTAGGTTATAAAAAAATTAACATGAGAGAAGGTTCTCTTTTTTACGGTTACTACAATGAGGGTAGTGAAAAAATTAGGGTAGACGAAGCAAAATGGTGGTTTAACCAAGCGAAAAAAGAATGTTATTTTAAACAAGACAGAGGCATAACATACGAAGAAGAAGTAACAACTTAAGTTATGTCAGTAGAACCAAAGAAAAGGGGAAGAAAACCAAAAAAGAAACCTTACTTTGGTCCAGAAGAGGAAGAAGCAGTAAAGAGATATCTTGAACTTGGAAAAATAATAGAAGACCCGAATACACAAGACGGGTATAGATGGACTGGTACTACGAGCGAAGACATAGAAAGAAATAGACTCTATCTTCGCCACTTAAAAGCCCCACTAGATAAAATGGTAGAAAGTATTATTAGGAGGTACAAACTCTATTCTAAAACAATGGAGTTTGATGACCTTCACGCTGATACTTTAGGTTTTTTACATGTTAAATTTCATAAATTTAAACCAGCTAAAAACAAAAAATCATATTCTTATTATGGTACGGTAGCTAAACACTACCTTTTAGGGAAACTCATCAAAGAAGATAAAAAGATGAAACAAAATCTAAACTTTGATGAAGTTGCTCCTGCCGTTGAAGAAAAAGAAGATTTAATTTATAGAATAGATGATAATAACATTGATTTATCCTTATTAATAGAAAACATATCCAAATCGATTAAAAAAGAGATGGAAGAGAGAGTTTTAAACGAAAATGAGATGAAAGTCGGGAAAGCCCTAACTTCAATTCTAGACGATTGGGAAAATCTATTTGATGATGATAATGTCCCAGGTGGTAATAAATTTAATAAAAATTTAATTCTCTATTACATGAGAGAAATGACAGCTTTAAACACCAAAGACATTAGAAACGCTATGAAAAGGTATAAAATCATCTACAATGTCTTAAAAGAAGAATCTTTTTAAAATTAAATAAAAAGATATTTATAAATAAAAAACCATGGCAAGACCAAAGAAAAAAGAAGTTAAAATATCTACGGATAGTTTTTTGGGTATGGCTCAAGAAGCTTATAATGAACTAGTAGAACAACGTACTACCGCTATTAGACAAATCAATGAAAATAAAAAGAAAGTAGAGGTAGAAGATATGCATGATTTAGTTAATCTAAATAAAGCTAATACTGACTTACTTAAATTAATTGATAACACAATAGATAAAAAATTATCTTTAGTTAAACTAATGAGTACCCTAGTTTTTAAAGGTGATACTGGTGGTGATAAAGTAGAAGGTTCATTAACACCTGAAGATATGGAATTATTAAGGGACATGTTTGAACAAAAAGACGATAAGTAATGGGTTTCATTGAAGATAAAAATAATTTAGTACAACAAATAAATTTATCTGAGGTTTTAGGTGACTTACCTAAAGGCAAATCTATTTCTAATATAGAGTCTGTTAAATCAACATCCTTCAACCTAATACCTTTTATGTTAGATTTAATGTCTATAGCCTGTAAAGATAAGGGTAATGGTGGTAAAGGTTGTATACCTACTTTGGGTGGTGGTAGTAGTCAAGAAACAAAAGCTAGAAAAAAATGTGAAACAATAAGGATTATACTTGAAATTTTAGTTGATTTTTTTCCTGTTTTTATGAGAATAAATAAAGAGGGTATTATTAAGGGGATAAAAGCTGGTTTATTATGTCCCGCTAGTTTTAAAATACCTTCACCAGCGCCAAATGTCACATTAAAGCCAAATGAGTTTGATGGTGATAAATTAACCACTTTAGACCCAAACGCTTTTCCCACTAGTCTTTTTTTTGGTGATGAAGAAAATGATTTAAATGTTTTTTTAACTAATTTAATACAGGGGGGTGTTGGTACTACTGGTGTTTGGAAAAATATTTTAGATTTTGAGGTAATAGATTACCCTTTACCAAGTACGAGTACAACTGGTTTAAAAGTTACTATTAATAGTTCCTATATTGGTAAAGAATATGATGTATTTCTTAAAGATTATATCAATAGTATCGAACTTTTTAATTTTAGTAATTTTGTCCCAAATTTAATGGAAGAATTAAACGGTTCAATAACCGCTTTAGTAGGAGAAACTGATTTTAATGCCTCATTAAGTCTTGAAAAATCTGTATCTAAAGAAAAAGTTAATAGTATGGTTGAAAAAATATTAGATACTGACCCATGTGAGGAAACTTTTAATTTAGATGATAGTTTTTTTACTTTTGATTCCGATAGTTTATTGGATATTGAAAGTAAGGCACAAAATAGAAGACTGGGTATAAAAATGGTTGACTATAGTTGTACACCTACCGCTATAGAACCTGTAGCGTTAGATTCTTTTGAGGGTATAAAAGAACAAATAAAAGAAAACCCATCACAAGCAAAACTAATCACAAAACAGGCAACACAAAATGTATTAAATGAAATATCTGGACAAATAGGTGGTACACAAGAATTAGATGGTGAGGGTAATGAAAATGTAAAAAGGTCACTTAGTTTTGATTTGGCTTTAACTTTACCAAAATTAAGTACTAACGTTGTTTTTACACCCAAAATAATGGTACTATTCCAAGTCTCAAAAAAACTAATAACAAATACAATAGAAGACTTTAAAGATAATTTTGATTTCGCGGTAGCTAATAGAGTATACTTTGAATTTGTTGTTAGAGAATCGGGAGCAGCACTTTTAAAAATATTATATAATCAGTTAAAAGAAGAAATATTAAAAATTGTAGCTTGTATTGCTATAGAATTAGTCAAAGAAGCTATAGATAAAAAAATAAAACAAATAAAAAGTTTAGTGGGTGGATTTAGTGTTGGTGGAGGTTTGATACCGATAGAACTACCTAAGATAACTTAATATAAATTAAAAAAAAATAAAATGGCAAAATTAGGATGTGAAAAAACAGCTTCAGGAGAAATAAATTTCAAACAACCAAGGTCAATACTAAATGGGTTATTAAACTTATTTAAAATACCCAACACAGTCGATAGTTCTATACCTAAACAATTAATATTAGCCTCTAAAGGGAGACCAGGTTTAAGTGCGAAAAAAATCGCAGCTAGAGTAATACAAAGGCAAGCAGACGCTGGATTAAACGTTGGTCCTTTGGGTGACGGTAGTATTTCTCCGGCTGAAATTATGGAGATAATTAGAGCTGAAGAAATTGTTAATGCAATAACAACTGAAATGGGTATAGATTTAGCTGTAACACCCGGTGGAATATCAACTGTTACGGGTACAGCAGGACCAATACCTGTAGTGGGTAGCGCGGTAATAACATCAGTACTTGGTGGTTCAGCAGTAGCTAGATAATTGTGAAAGATTTAAATAATAAAACAAATAAAGAGTTGCAAGAATACCAGCAAAGTCTAAAAAGAGATTTTGAGTTGGTAAAAAGGGAATTATACATAAAAACAAAACATTTAGAAAAAATAAAAACAGAATATATTAAAGTTTCTGAAGAATTAAAATTAAGATACGGAATTAGATAAACAAAAATGACTACATTAAGGAATTATGATATCAATGATGGTACAACCAACAACAAGGAATACCAAAATTTTAACTTTTATTTTGGTCAAGTATTGACCGACCCATTAAAAGACGAAAATGGTGCTGGTAAATGTAAAATTTTTATTAGGATATTAGATAAAGAATTATTTGGTAAAGGTACTACTAATAGTGATGGTACATTAAAACCCGATGTTTTAAAAAGACCTGAGAATTATAGTGATTTAATAGATACCTTACCTGATTCATATGTTATGGAAACTAAATTTTTCTACTCTTTGCCAAAAGTAGGAGAAACTGTAATTGTTTTTTTAAATTTAAAAAACAACCCAAGGTTTAATAGATATTATATCGGTCCCGTATTACCCCAACCACAAGATTATGATGGTGATGGTAATGTATTGGGGATTTTAAAAGGTTTGTTTGGTTCGGGTGCTGGTTTATTCAGTTACCAACAACCTTGGTTTGAAAATAAACAATCTAGGTTAGGGGGGAAAGAAAGCGACTCCAATTGGAATTGTTTTCCTAGTCACCCAAAAGACCCAACTGATGTAGCTATACATGGCAGGGGTAACGAAGATATTATTTTAAGGAGTAGTAGTTATTATGATGAAATACTTTTAAGAACAGCAAAATATAAAAGAACAAATAAATCAGAATTAAATTTGATAAATCCTGGCTATATTTCTATAGTTTCTTATGAGTCTAGTAGGATACCTAGTTTAAATGAAGATTTGTCTACAGTTAATGTTGTGGCGGACCAAATAAATTTAATTTCATATAAAGGTTCCCCTTTGAATAGTACAACTAAATTAGGTGGTTTACCTGGTAAATCTGACGGTCTTATTTTAAACTCTAGTGAACCTGAAAAACAATTAAACTTACAAAATATTCATTTAAGACCCACTGTTTATGGTGATGTTTTATGGGATGTTTTAAAAAAACTGAGGTCTTGGGTTGAAAATCATAAACATTCTGGTGGAGGTGTCGCTTATACTGTACCATCTAAAGACGGTGGAACAAGAGAATTACTCTCATCTTTAGATGATGCTCTAGGTTCTAACCCATTAACAAAGATTAGTCCTAACGGAGAAGAATATCTAGAGTATCAAGGTAATTTAATATCAAACAATATTAAAATTAATTAATTTTCCTAGATATTTATTAGTAAAAGAAACTAATGAGTATATATAGAACTTATTTCGATAGGGATACTGTGATTGTTAGAAATTCATGTGCTAACACAGGCAGAAACCCAATAGCTGAATTATTTCACGGTGGTTCTTTAGATTCTGATAATATAACTTATTCAAGATATTTGTTTGGTTTTGATTTAACAGAGTTAATAGATAGGGTTAATAATAAAGAATATTCTTTATCTGGGATGACCCACAAAATCAATATCACAAATACTTCTTGTTTTGATTCAGAGTTATTTTGTAAAACATTTTGTTCTTCTTATGGTGAATCAACAAGAGCGACAGCTTTTGATATGATTCTTTTTGAAATCCCTGAAAAATGGGCAGAAGGAAACGGATATGATTATGTTGAAAGTAATCTAATCATACAACCAAATAAACAAAATAGAGTATTTGCTGATATAAGAGACCAAGCTTATTGTGAAGGTCCAGCAAATTGGGAAGACAGGTTATCAGCAACAGCATGGTCACAACCTGGGGTTTATAATGACCCAACGATGTGGTATTCAGGAAACACTTCAGGGTATACAGGAACAACAATAGATTTAGTAAAAGGTGAACAATACTTTGAAAAAGGTAGTGAAAACGTTTGTATTGATGTAACCAATTATATTAATGGGTTAATTAGTAGTGGTATTACAGAGGTTAATTTAGGTTTAGCTTATCTACCTGGATTAGAGTCTGCGCCACAAGAATCACTTTGTTATACAGGATTCTTCACAAGAGACACTCAAACAGTGTATGAACCTTTTATGGAGACCATTTATGACGATTTAATTCAAGACGATAGGTGTGAGTTTCACTTAGATAAGAGTAATAGATTATATCTTTACGTCAATGCGGGTGGAGAACGTGTTAATGCAACTATAGGGGGTGTTACAGTTTATGACCAAAACGATAATGTATACCAAACTTTTACAAGTAACGAAATTAATCAAACAACAACAGGTGTTTATTATATTGACCTATCTGTAAGTAGTAATCCTACAAGTGGTTACTGTGGTAATATACAATTTAGAGATGTATGGAATAATGTAACTGTTAATGGTAGAAACTTAGGTGATGTAGAGTTAGATTTTGTAATTAAAGATGATGAATCTTATTATAATATAGGTTCAGGTGATAAAAGTGGTAGAGGTGTAGGTAATTCTCGTAACATATCTATTTATGATTATCATTTTTCTTTTAGTGGTATAAAACGTAAAGAAAAGATTAAACGTGGTGATACTAGAAGGGTAGATATTGAAGCTATGTTACCTTATACAAATGACTATAAACCACTAGATAAAATTTCTTATAGAATTTATATTAAAGAAGGTGAAACACAGATTGAATATGTTCCATGGAAAGAAGTTAATAGAACTGATGACAGTAATTATTTCTTAGTTGATACTTCTTGGTTTATTCCTAATGATTATTATATGGAATTTAAAATAGAATCAGGTAACGAAGTTAGAACTTACCACGATATTATACAATTTGAAATAGTCTCTGAAAAGGATTGGTGTTAAAAAAGAAAAGGTCTGATTTCTCAGACCTTTTTTACTATTTACATAGTCGGTTCGCAATTTTATGTTGATAGGTATTGATTAAATCTTTATCTGTACCTAAACCTTTCATTTCTTTCTTTAAATCGTCTAGTAACTTCTCTATATTAGGGTCATCTTCTTTGGATACGTGGGACTT
>Ga0208794_1001444_pt1 | contig 10535 bp, 9 predicted proteins | sample 32_taG_FD_184106 | JGI IMG/M metagenome (GOLD analysis project Ga0208794, IMG submission 184106) | Marine viral communities from the Gulf of Mexico - 32_GoM_OMZ_CsCl metaG (SPAdes) (version 2) | ecosystem: Environmental > Aquatic > Marine > Oceanic | place: Atlantic Ocean: Gulf of Mexico...
ACAGGTCGAGCGAGGTCGCCGGCCCCTGCGGCGCGGGGGTCGCGTCGCCCGTGGGCGCGTCGTACCTCGTGCCCATCTCGGGCCAGGACGGCGCCAGCCGGACGGCCGCAACGCAGGCCGCGACGGCCAGGACGGCCGCGATCGCGGCGACGAACAGCCAGACGGTGTAGGTGGGGTCCGGGGTGTCGGCCCCCGGCACCGCCACCTCCTCGGCGACGCTGTCGGGCAACGTGACGGCGCCGGTCACGACGACGGCGACCAGGCCGAGCGCGGTGACCGCACCGAGGCCGGCCAGCACCCGCCGGAACCAGCCCCGGGTCACCAGGACGACGCCCCACGTGGCCAGCAGGACGAGGCTGAGCGCCGCCGCGAGCGGTGACTCGCCGATGTCGGTCGTCGTCGCCATGCCCGCGGGCCCGATGCCGGCCACCTGCCCGGCTCCGCCCTCGACGCTCACCCAGGGCCGCGTGGACGCCAGGACCGCGAGCCCGGAGGACGCGAGGCCCACCAGGACGACCGGTCCGAACGTGCGGCGCCGGCTCGGACGTGCGGGCCCGTCGACCGGGTCGCTCACCGGGCCGCTGACGGGGTCTCCCCCAGAATCGCTGACCGGGTCGTGCGCCGGCGTGGTCACGACGTCGGCAGGAGGTCGGCGTCGAAGCAGGTGCGGTCGCCGGTGTGGCAGGCGGCCCCGACCTGGTCGACCTTCAGCAGCAGGGTGTCGGCGTCGCAGTCGAGCCGCACCTCCTTCACCCACTGGTGGTGGCCCGACGTGGCGCCCTTCACCCAGTACTCCTGGCGCGAGCGGGACCAGTAGGTCGCACGCCCCGTCGAGAGGGTGCGGGCGAGGGCCTCGTCGTCCATCCAGCCGAGCATCAGCACCTCGCCCGTGTCGTGCTGCTGCACGATCGCCGGCACGAGACCGTCGACGGAGCGCTTGAGGCGGGCGGCGATGGCGGGGTCGAGGCTGCTCACCCCTCCAGTATCGCGGGCGGTCGTCGGCGCGCTCACGCGGTCGTGCCCTGCTGCGCGACCCACGAGGAGTGCAGCCCCGCGTACACGCTGCCGGCCTGGGCCACCAGCTCGTCGTGCGGGCCCTGCTGCACGACGCGGCCGGCGTCGATGACGACGACCTCGTCGGCGTTCTCGGCCGTCGAGAGCCGGTGGGCAATCGTGACCGACGTGCGGCCGTCCATCAGGCGCTCCAGCGCGCGGGCGATCCTCATCTCGAGCGCGGGGTCGACCGAGCTCGTCGCCTCGTCGAGCACGAGCAGGTCGGGGTCGGCGAGGTGGGCCCGCAGGAGCGCCACCAGCTGCCGCTCCCCCGCGGAGAGCGACTCGCCGCGCTGGCCGACCTCGGTGTGCACCCCGTCCGGCAGCTGGGCGAGCCAGTCGTCCAGCCCGATCTCGGCCGCCGCGGCCAGGACCTCCGCCGCGCCGGCGTCGAGGTCGCCGTACCGGACGTTCGCCAGCAGCGTGTCGTCGAAGAGGAACCCCTCCTGCGGCACCAGCACGACCTTGCGGCGCAGCGACCGGCCGCGGATGTCGCGCAGGTCGGTGCCGTCGAGCCGGATGGAGCCGTGCGTCGGGTCCATCAGGCGGGTCAGCAGCTTCGCGACCGTGGACTTGCCGGAGCCGGTCTCGCCGACGATCGCCACGCGGCGACCGGCCGGCCAGCTCAGGGACACGTCGCTGAGCACGGGCTCGCCCCCGGGGTAGGAGAACCACACCCCGTCGAGCTCGACGTCGACCGCACGGTCGGGGAGGTCGACGCCGGCCTCGCCCGGGTCGACGAGCTCGGCGGGCGTGTCGAGCAGGCCGATCACGCGCCGCCACCCGGCGATCGCGTTCTGGGCGTCGGTGAGGATCTGCGTGCCCATCTGCACCGGGCCGACGAAGAGCGTGACGAGGAACGCGAAGGCGAGGATGCCGCCCGCCGTGATGTCGCCCGCCAGCCCGAGCCACACGCCGACGACGATCACGCCCGCGTTCGCGAGCCCCGCCGAGATGCCGCCGAGGGAGAAGGAGAAGGCGGTGAAGCCCTGGGCCCGGACGCTGGCCCCGCGGTAGCGGTCGATCGCCCCGTCGATGCGGCTCTGCGTGCGGGCCTCGACGGCGTAGGAGCGCACCACGGCCGCACCGACCACCGGCTCGGCGATCGCGGAAAGCATGACGCCCACCTGGCGACGTACGACGCCGTACGCGGCCGACAGCTTGCGCTGGAAGTAGCGCAGCGACGCGAACAGAGGCAGGAAGCAGACCCAGACCACGATCGTGAGCTGCCAGCTGTAGATCGCCATCACGACCGTGGCCACGAGGATCTGGCCGATGCTCACCACGAACAGCACGCCGCCGAACACGATGAACTGGCTGACCTGGTCGATGTCGCTCGTGACGCGGGAGACGAGCGAGCCGCGCCGCTCGGTGTCCTGCGTGCCGAGCGGCAGGTCGTGCACGTGCCGGAACGCCTTGGTGCGCAGGGTCGCCAGGCCGCTCTCGGCGGCGAAGAACAGCCGCGCGGTCATGAAGTACGACGCGATGCCCGTGACGAGCACGGCCAGTGCGGCCAACGCGCCCATGAGCATCGTGAAGGGCACGTCCGGACCGTCCGGGCCGTTGATGCCGCGGTCGAGCGTCTGCTGCACCGCGACCGGCACGACCACCTGGCCGAAGGTGGCGACGACGGCCAGCAGGAGCGTGACGCCCACCCCCTTGCGCAGCTCGGGCGAGTAGCCCACGCCCCGGCGGATCGTCTCGATCGCACCGATCTCCTCGCCGGAGACCACGGCCGTGACGGCGCGTCCGCGCTCGCCACCGCGGCCCGGCTCGACGGTGCCGTCGCCCTGCAGGTCGGTGGCCTCGGTGGTCGTGCTCATCGCCCGGCCTCCTCGTCGGTGGTGGTCTCGGAGCCCGCGATGACCGCCTCGCCCGGGACGGGGACCACCGGGTCGACAGCGGCGACGACCGGGGCAACCGCGTCGTCGGCGGCGTTCTCGTAGGCGTTGACGAGCCCCGCGTACGCCGGGTTGCGGCGCAGCAGGTCGGCGTGGGTGCCGCGGTCGACGACGCGGCCGTGGTCGAGGTAGACGACCTCGTCGGCCAGCCCGATCGTGGCCTTGCGGTAGGCGACGACCACGAGCGTCGTGCCGTCGCCGGCCTCGCGCAGGCCGCCCAGGATGCGTGCCTCCACCTCGGGGTCGACGGCCGAGGTGGCGTCGTCGAGCACCAGCAGCCGCGGCCGGCGCACCAGGGCCCGGGCGAGCGAGAGCCGCTGGCGCTGGCCGCCGGACAACGTGGTGCCGCGCTCCCCCAGCTCGGTGTCGAGGCCGTGGGCCAGGCGTCGGACGAAGGTGTCGGCCTGGGCGACGCGCAGGGCCTCCCACACCTCGTCGTCGCTCACGTCGGCGCCGAGCGCGACGTTGCCGCGCACGGTGTCGTCGAAGAGGAAGGCGGTCTGGGGCACGACGGTGACGGCCTCGGCCAGCGCGCCGTAGGCCAGCTCGCGCAGGTCGACCCCGTCGACCCGGACGCCACCGGCCTGCGGGTCGACCAGACGCGTGAGGAGGCTGGTGAGCGTGCTCTTGCCCGACGCCGTCGGACCGACCACGGCGACCGTGCGGCCCGGCTGGACCTCGAAGTCGACGTCGTCGAGCACGCGGCTCGCCGGCCCGTAGCCGAAGCGCACGTGGTCGACCTCGAGCCGGGCGCCGCAGCGCTCCCGGGCCGCGCCGGCGGCGCCGCCCGGGCGGAGGCGCTCCTCGCCGTACACGAGACCGCCCTCCTCGTCGAGGACGCGGTGGACGCGGTCGTAGCCGACGACGCTGCGCGGCAGGTCGCCCAGCAGCCAGCCGATCGAGCGGATCGGGAAGGCGACGATCGTCAACAGGTAGGCGATCGTCACGACCGAGCCCGCCTCGGTGGTGCCGTCGAGCACGCGGGCGGTGCCGACCACCAGCACCAGCAGGACGCCGATGTTCGGCAGCGCGTTGAGCGCCGGGTCGAAGGCGGCCCGCATGCGGCCCGCGCGGATCGCGACGTCGCGCAGCTCGCGCGTGCGCTCGGCGAAGCGTGCCGTCTCCTCCTCCTCGCGGCCCAGCGTCTTGACGACCATGGCGCCGTCGAAGGACTCGTGCGCGATCTCGCTGACCTCGCCGCGCAGCTCCTGCACCCGCGTCATCAGCGGTGACGTGAGCCGCTGGAAGTAGAGGTTGACGACGATGACCGCCGGGAAGACGAGCAGTCCGATCACGGCGAGCACGAGGTCGGTGAGCAGCATCTGCGCGATCGCGATCACCATCATCGCGATGGTGCCCACCGCCATCGGCAGCGGCGCGACCGGCGTCCACGCCGCCTGCACGTCGGAGTTCGCGTTCGAGAGCAGGACGCCCGTCGGGTGGCGGTGGTGCCACTCCATGGGCAGCGTCAGGTACTGCCGCGTCACCGCGCGGCGGTAGTGCGCCTCCATGCGGTACTGCATGATCCCCGCGCCGAGCCGACGGGCGACGATGCCGACCGCCCGCAGGATCGCGACGCCGACGAAGAGCCCCACCACCGCCCAGAGCGCGCCCGCGCCGACCTCGCCCGTGTCGAAGGCGGGCAGCACGACGTGGTCGGTGGCCCAGCCCAGCACCCACGCGTCGGCGACGGTCAGCGCGCCGAAGAGCACGCTGCCGAGCGCGGAGACGGCGAAGACCCACGGCTCGCGCCGGATCGCCACGCCGAGCACGCGCAGGCCCGCCATCGTCGGTGAGCGGCGGGCTTCGGTCTTCGTCGACACGCGGTCGGGCTCCTCGAGGTGGTCGTGGCCGGAGGCCGGGGAGGGTGGTCGGGGACGGAGATCCAACCTAGAAGAGGCCACCGACATTCCCCGATTCCTGCCCACCCGTCCTCCCCGGCACCGCTGCCGACCACCCCGTAGGGTCGGGACGTGCCGTCCTCCCCCTCCCTCGCCCGCGCCGAGCGCGAGGCGCTCGCCGGTCTGGCCCTCGAGCTCGGGCCGGGTGCCCCCACGCTCTGCGGCGACTGGACCGTCAAGGACCTCGTCGTGCACCTCCTCGTGCGGGAGCGCAACCCGCTGGCCGCGGCCGGCGTGATGCTCCCGCCGCTGGCGCCGGTCACACGGCGCGTCACCCGGCGATGGGCGCGCGCCGACCTGCCGCTCCTGGTCGACCAGCTGCGGCGACCGCGGCTCACGTGGGCGGCCGTCGGGCCCCTCGACCGGCTCGGCAACACGGTCGAGCTGCTCGTGCACCACGAGGACGTCCGTCGCGCGCAGCACGACTGGGAGCCGCGGCCGCTCGACGACGCCACCCAGGACGCCGTATGGCGCCTCGTGCGCCCGTTCGGCAAGGTCGCGGCACGCAAGGTCGGCGCGCCGCTGGTGGCCGTCGACGCCCGGACCGGGGCGCGGGCGACCATCCGCGGCGGCGTCGGTCCCGCCGTGGTGACGGCCGCGCCGCTCGAGATCCTGCTGTTCCTCCTGGGCCGCGAGCAGGTGCGCGACCTCGAGGTCACCGGCCCCGATCTCGCCGTGCGCCGGCTGCAGAACGCGACGCGCGGCTACTGACGCCGGGCTACTGACGCCGGGCTAGCGACGCACGGGTCGACCGGCGTCGGCGAGCGCGCCCTTCACGTCGCGGATCCGCAGCGTGCCGAAGTGGAACACCGTCGCGGCGAGCACGGCGTCGGCGCCCGCCTCGACCGCGGGGGCGAAGTGCTCGAGCGCTCCGGCTCCCCCGGACGCGATCACCGGCACGGTCACCTCACGTCGTACGGCGCGCAGCAGCTCGAGGTCGAACCCGTCCTGGGTGCCGTCGGCGTCCATGGCGTTGAGCAGGATCTCGCCCGCGCCCAGCTCGGCGGCACGCACCGCCCACTCGATCGCGTCGATCCCCGCGGAGCGGCGTCCGCCGTGCGTCGTCACCTCGAAGCCCGACGCCGTGCCCGGGCCGTCCGCCGGGACGCGGCGCGCGTCGACCGAGAGCACCAGCACCTGGTTGCCGAAGCGGTCGGCGATCTCGGCGACCAGCTCGGGGCGACGGATCGCGGCGGTGTTGACGGCCACCTTGTCGGCGCCGGCGCGCAGCAGCCGGTCGACGTCGGCGACCGAGGAGACGCCGCCGCCCACGGTGAGCGGGATGAACACCTGCTCGGCCGTGGCCGAGACGATCTCCATCGTCGTCGCGCGGCCCTCGTGGGAGGCCGAGATGTCGAGGAAGGTCAGCTCGTCGGCGCCCTCCGCGTCGTACGTGCGGGCCAGCTCGACCGGGTCGCCCGCGTCGCGGAGCTCGCGGAAGTTGATGCCCTTGACCACCCGGCCGCCGTCGACGTCGAGGCACGGGATGACACGCACCGCCAGCGACACGGCTCAGGCGCCCGTCGGCAGCGTCAGCGCGAGCGCGTCGGCGAGCGTGAAGCGACCCTCGTAGAGCGCCGTGCCGATGATCGCGCCCTCGACCCCGTCGGGGACGAGGCCCTGGAGCGCCTCGAGGTCGGCGAGCTCCGTGATGCCGCCCGACGCCACGACGGGGCGGTCGGTGGCGGCGCAGACGTCGCGCAGGAGGTCGAGGTTCGGGCCCTGGAGCATGCCGTCCTTGTTGACGTCGGTGACGACGTACCGGGCGCAGCCCTCGGCGTCGAGACGCGTGAGGACGTCGTAGAGGTCTCCGCCCTCGCGGGTCCAGCCGCGCGCGGCCAGGGTGCGTCCGCGCACGTCGAGGCCGACCGCGACCCGGTCGCCGTACGTCGCGATCGCCCGCGCGCACCACTCCGGGTTCTCGATGGCCGCGGTGCCGATGTTGACGCGACGGCACCCCGCGTCCATGGCCGCCCGCAGCGACTCGTCGTCGCGGATGCCGCCGCTCATCTCGACATTGATGTCGAGCGTGCCGACGATCTCCGCCTGCAGCGCCCGGTTGTCGCCGCGGCCGAAGGCGGCGTCGAGGTCGACCAGGTGCAGCCACTCGGCGCCCGCCTCCTGCCAGCGCAGCGCGGCCTCGACCGGGTCGCCGAAGCGCTTCTCGGAGCCGGACACGCCCTGCACGAGCTGGACGGCCTGACCTCCCGCGATGTCCACGGCGGGCAGCAGCTCCAGGTACGACGACATGCGGGCGGTTCTCCTCGATCGACGGGGTGGTGCGGGGTGCGGGTCGGCCGGGCGGCGACCCGGCGGATCAGGCCCGGACGGCGACGGGCAGCGTCGCCACCCAGTTGCGCAGCAGGGCCGCGCCGGCGTCGCCGGACTTCTCCGGGTGGAACTGGGTCGCCCACAGCGGACCGTTCTCGACGGCGGCCACGAAGCGGTCGCCGCCGTGCTCGGCCCAGGTGACGAGCGGTGCCTTGGTGCGGTTGTTGGTCTCGAGCTCCCACCGGCGCACGCCGTACGAGTGCACGAAGTAGAAGCGCTCGCCCTCGATGCCCGCGAACAGCTGGGAGCCCTCCGGGGCCTCCACGGTGTTCCAGCCCATGTGGGGGACGACGGGCGCCTCGAGGCGCTCGACGACCCCGGGCCACTCGTCGCAGCCGTCGGTCTCGACGCCGTGCTCGATGCCCCGGGCGAACAGGATCTGCATGCCCACGCAGATGCCGAGCACCGGACGACCGCCGGCCAGGCGCCGGCCGATGATCTCGTGGCCCTTCACGGCCCGGAGGCCGGACATGCAGGCCGCGTAGGCGCCGACCCCGGGGACGAGCAGCCCGTCGGCGTCCATCGCCGCCTGCTTGTCGCTGGTGAGCACGACGTCGGCGCCCGCGCGCTCGACGGCCCGCACGGCGGAGCGCAGGTTGCCCGAGCCGTAGTCGAGGACGACGACGGTGGGACGGCCCGCAGGGGCGCCGGGCGTCTCGGTCACAGCGTGCCCTTGGTGGAGGGCACCCCGGTCTCGCGCGGGTCGATCGCCACCGCGTCGCGGAACGCCCGGGCGAAGGCCTTGAACTGGGTCTCCACGATGTGGTGCGGCTCGCGGCCCGCCAGGACGCGCACGTGCAGCGCGAGGTGGGCGTGGAACGCGATGGTCTCGAAGACGTGCTTCGTCAGCGACCCGAGGTAGGCCACCCCGGAGCCGCCCAGCTGCACGTAGACCTGGCCCTCGGGCTCGCCCGTGTGGACGCAGTAGGGACGGCCGGAGATGTCGACGACCGCCTGGACGAGCGCCTCGTCGAGCGGCACCGTCGCGTCGCCGAAGCGCCGCGTGCCCGCCTTGTCGCCCAGCGCCTGGCGGATCGCCTGGCCCAGGACGATCGCCGTGTCCTCCACCGTGTGGTGGGCGTCGATCCAGGTGTCGCCCTCGGCGCGCACCGTCAGGTCGAGCAGCGCGTGCCGGGCGAACGCGGTGAGCATGTGGTCGTAGAAGCCGACGCCGGTGGAGATGTCGTGGCGACCGGAGCCGTCGATGTCGATCTCGACGACGATCTTGGACTCGCTCGTGGTGCGCTCGAGCTTCGCCGTACGGCTCATGCGCCGGGCTCCTTCGGGGTGGTCGGGGTGGTGGGGAGGATCGGGGTGGAGGCGTCGACGAGGCGCGGTGCGTCCTTCGCCACGACCGACAGCGCGTCGCGGAACGCGGCCATCTCGTCGGGCGTGCCGACGGAGACCCGCAGCCAGCCCTCGGGGCCGGTCTCGCGGATCAGGACGCCGCGGTCGACCAGGCCCTGCCAGACGGCGTGCCGGTCGGCGAAGCGCCCGAAGAGGACGAAGTTGGCGTCGGACGCGGCGACCTCGTGGCCCTCCTCGGTGAGCCACGTGACGAGCGCGTCGCGCTCCGCCCGCAGCGAGGCGACGTTGCCGAGGAGCTCGGGGGCGTGGCGCAGCGCGGCCAGCGCGGTCGCCTGGGTGACGGCGGAGAGGTGGTACGGCAGCCGCACGACGCGGATCGCGTCCGTGATCGCCGGGTCGGCGGCGAGGTACCCGAGCCGGGCGCCCGCGAGGGCGAACGCCTTGCTCATCGTGCGGGTGACCACGAGGTTGCGGTGGGTCGGGAGCAGCTCGAGCGCGCTCGGCACCCCGGCCCGCCGGAACTCGCCGTACGCCTCGTCGACGACGAGCAGACCGTCGTGCTCGGCCACCGCGGCGCAGAGCGCCCCGACGGCCTCGGGCGGGAGCGCCGTGCCCGTCGGGTTGTTGGGGCTGGGCAGCAGCACGACGCTCGGCCGGTGCTCGGCGACCAGGGCGCGGGCGGCGTCGAGGTCGAGCGAGAAGTCGGTCTCGCGTCGCCCGGCCACCCAGGTGGTGCTCGTGTCGCGGGCGTACTCCGGATACATGGAGTAGGTGGGCGCGAAGCTCAGGGCGGTGCGGCCCGGACCGCCGAAGGCCTGCAGCAGCTGCAGCATGACCTCGTTGGACCCGTTCGCCGCCCACACCTGGGCGGGGAGGACCGGTGCATCGGCCGGGACGTCGCGCGAGAGGTACGCCGCGAGCTCGGTGCGCAGGGCCGTGAACTCACGGTCCGGGTAGCGGTTGAGCGTCGTGGCCGCCTCGGCGACCGCGGCGGCGATGTCGGCCACGCAGGCCGCCGAGGGCCCGTAGGGGTTCTCGTTCACGTTGAGCTGGACCGGCACGTCGTCGGTCGACATCTGCGGGGCGCCGTACGGCGCGATGCCCGCCAGCTCGTCGCGCAGGGGCGGGAAGGTCATGCGAACCGCACCTTCACGGCCGTGCCGTGGCCCGGCAGGTCCTCCGCCTCGGCGAGGGTGACCACGTGGTCGGCCACGTCGGCCAGGCCCTCGCGGCTGTACTCCACGACGTGGATCGACCTGGTGAACGCCCGGACCGAGAGACCGGACGAGTGGCAGGCGCACCCGCCGGTGGGCAGCACGTGGTTGGAGCCGGCGCAGTAGTCGCCGAGGCTCACGGGCGCGTAGGAGCCCACGAAGATCGCCCCGGCGTTGCGGACGCGCCCCGCCCAGGACGCGGCGTCGGCCGTGTGGATCTCGAGGTGCTCGGCGGCGTAGGCGTTGACGACGTCGAGGCCCTGCTCGAGGTCGTCGACGAGCACGGTGCCGGACTGGCGCCCCGTGAGCGCCGTGCGGATGCGCTCCTCGTGGCGGGCGGCGCCGACCTGCGTGTCGAGCTCGACGTCGACGGCAGCGGCCAGGCGCTCGCTCGGCGTCACCAGCACGGCGCCGGCCAGCGGGTCGTGCTCCGCCTGGCTGACGAGGTCGGCCGCGACGAACGCCGCGTCGGCCGTGTCGTCGGCGAGGATGGCGATCTCGGTGGGCCCGGCCTCGGAGTCGATGCCGACCGTGCCGCGCACGAGACGCTTCGCGGCAGCGACGTACACGTTGCCCGGCCCGGTCACGAGGTCGACCTGGCGGCAGGGGCCCGCGCCGTACGCGAACATCGCGATCGCCTGGGCACCGCCCACCGCGTAGACCTCGTCGACGCCGAGCAGCGCGCAGGCGGCCAGGATCGTCGGGTGCACGGAGCCGCCGAACGCCTTCTGGGGCGGGCTCGCGAGCGCGATCGACGGCACGCCGGCGGTCTGGGCGGGCACGACGTTCATCAGGACGCTCGACACGAGCGGCGCCAGACCGCCGGG
>Ga0208794_1001445_pt1 | contig 10534 bp, 17 predicted proteins | sample 32_taG_FD_184106 | JGI IMG/M metagenome (GOLD analysis project Ga0208794, IMG submission 184106) | Marine viral communities from the Gulf of Mexico - 32_GoM_OMZ_CsCl metaG (SPAdes) (version 2) | ecosystem: Environmental > Aquatic > Marine > Oceanic | place: Atlantic Ocean: Gulf of Mexico...
CAACGCATTTCCTGGTGGTTTGGTGGAACACATTTTAAAAACTACAAAATATGCGATAGGTATTAATAAATTATTACCTGAAAATTTATCAGTTGATGCTCAATCCATAGTAAAAGTTTGTTTTCTACACCAAATAGGGAAGACATTTCTTTATAAGTGGAATGAATCTGAGTGGCATAGAAACAATCAAGGTAAGATGTATGAATTTAACGAAGAATTGGTATCTATGAAAGTGGGGGAACGTTCTATATATTATGCAACTAAATACGGTGTTGATTTATCAGAAGAAGAATATCAGGCGATTATCAACTACGATAAAACAGAAGATGATAAACAATCTAAATGGTATGGTAGTACACTATCAACCATTTTAAAACAAGCTAACGAATTAGCAATAATAGAAGAAAAAAACAATTAAAATGGAAAACGAAAGACCAAAATGTGGATGTGGACAAACATCAGACCCAAATGGATATTGTGATGGAACACACACAACTTTAACAGAAGGAGAAAAAAAATAAAAAATGAGTGATTTAAATAACGAAGAAAAAGATTCTATCGAAAATGAATTAGAAGATTTACAGAGACTTATGAAAGAATTAAGTTCTCTAGGTGGTGAAGAATTTAAAAATGATGGTTTTGAGATGCCTAAGTTTGAATTACCCGATTTTTCCCAGTTCACAGATTTTAAAATAGAAACTAAATTTACTAACGACTCTAATAATTCAGACCCTGAGTATTCTAAAAAAGGTGATAGTGGATTTGATTTAAGGGCGTTTATCTCTGAACCAATTACTCTTAAACCATTGGAGAGAAAATTAGTCCCAACAGGTTTAAGATTTGAACTATCAGAAAATACCGAATTACAAGTTAGACCAAGAAGTGGTATGGCGTTAAAGTATGGTATTTCTGTTTTAAATACACCCGGAACTGTAGATGAAGGGTATAGAGGTGAAGTTGGTGTAATTGCAGTAAATTTAAGTAATGAAGATTATACGATACAACCAGGTGAAAGAATCGCACAAGGAGTGATTATGAATGTTGTAGGGCAAGGTATAAGTAAGTTAGTTAAAGTTAATAACCTATCTGAAACCGAAAGAGGTGAAGGTGGGTTTGGTTCAACAGGTAAACAATAAATAATAAAATATGACGAAAGAAAGAACATTAAACGAAATTAGACAAGTTAAAGACAGTGTTTATACACCACCTAAAGTTGTAAATGAATATTATAGAAAAGTTAATTTTGATTGTCAATATGTAGTCGATTTAATTAAGGAATACCCAAATAATGAAGAGTTGGGTAGACAAATAAGAAGTTATTATGATAGTTTAAAGGATGAAAAGATTAACAAAAATTCCTAGTGAAAGTTTAGAAAATGTATATTTTGATATGTGTCTAGAATCTAACAGAGGGTGTAATATTGTTGTAGATGGTAAATACTATAACGTTTATATAAATAGTAGGGGTGAATACGTCACTAATGAATTTAAATTAGATTATGAACTAACAAAAGAAGAATTTAATAAATTAAAGAATGATTAGTATTGTATTCTCAACAAGAAAAGAAAATACTGAATACCAAAACCATATTAAAAAAACTATAGGTGTTAAAGATTATCAAATAATTGAGATAGTTAATAACGGACAATATTCATTAACTGAAGCTTATAATAAGGGTTTAAAAGAATCTACTAATGATATTGTTGCATTTATACATGATGATTTGATTTTACCTAATGGGTGGGGTAAAAAAATGTTAAATCATTTTAATAATTCAGATTATGGTATCTTAGGTGTAGCAGGTACTACTGATATGTCAGAAAATGGTCAGTGGTGGAAAGATTCTACCAAAATGGTAGGTATTGTAAAACATTCTCATAATGGTAGAACTTGGGAAAGTAAGTATTCCGCTAGTTTTGGTAAAGAAATATTAGAAACTATAATAGTAGATGGTTTATTTTTTGTTGTTAATAAAAATAGAATCAAAACTAATTTCTCTGAGGATATTAAGGGGTTCCATTTTTATGAAATAGATTTTACATTTAATAATCATTTAAATGGTGTTAAAGTAGGTGTTGTATTTGATGTTAGGTTAACACACAAATCTATCGGACAAACAAATGAAGAATGGGAAAAAAATAGAATAGATTTTGTAGAAAAATATAAAGATAAATTACCTTATAATATTAAACCTGAAATAAGGTTTGAAAACAAAGAGGTGAAATTAAATAAAAAACCAAAGGTAGGTGTTATCATACCCACAAAAGGTAATATTGATTTATTAACTAATTGCGTAAATTCTTTATGGGATAATGACACCTACGATAATATGATTGTATATATTGCCGATACAGGGTCTTCTGAATATGAAAAAAATCAGATACGTGAACTAATAGACAGTTATACACAAAAAACTGATAAACATAGACACACAAAGTTAATAGAATATGACTACTATAATTTTGCGAAAATTAATAATGATGTAGTTAAAAATTATATAGATAATGACACCGAATTAATATTATTTTGTAATAACGATATAAAGTTACTTAATAATGGTATAAGTCAAATGGTAAATGTCTATAATAGGAATAAAAAAACTGTAGGTACTATAGGTGCTAGACTACATTTCGGTGATAATACAATACAACACTCAGGTATGACTTTATTTTTGAGTGAAAATAATAAAAAATATAGTGTAGGTTTATCTCATTTTGGTTTAAGGTCATACTACAATTACCACAACCAAATAAAAAATGTTGTAGGTAATACAGGTGCGTTTTTATTAATTAGTAAAGACTTATTCAATAAAATTGGTAAATTTAGTGAAAGTTATTTAGAATGTTTTGAAGATGTTGAACTAAATTTAGAATGTTTAACTAGGAATAAAAAAAATATTTTTGTTAGTGATGCAGTTTGTTATCATTACGAAAGTCAGACAAGAAATAAAGATGAGGACAAGTTGTTAAGAGAAGGAAATGATTACAGAAAAATAATACCTAAAATAGTGAATAATAAAAAAACTTATGAATATTTTAGTAATGTTAATAAAACAATTTTAGAACAATTATTTAAAAATGCAAAAACCGTTAATTAATATTTTAACTAGAACATCTAATAGACCTAATGGTTTTGATATGTGTGTAAATTCTATAAAAAATCAAACATATGAAAATATAAATCATATAGTTTCTTATGATGATGATTTAGATTTAAATTATATTAATAATTACAATGTTAGTAAAATAAAAATTAATAGAGAAGAAATAATAAAAAATGATAAATCTGTAAACCCTAATAATCCTAATTTTTGGTTTTCACCACACAACTTATACTGTAATAGTTTATTAGATGAAGTAAAAGATGGTTACATTATGTTTTTAGATGATGATGATATGCTATTACACGAAAATGTAATTGAGGTTATTGTTAATAACATAGTAGATGAAGATACTATATTAATTTGGAAAATGCAATATCCTGATGGTAGACTTTTACCCGATAGTAATTCATTTAAAACAAAAAGTATAAGATTAGGTGGGATAGGGTCACCTTGTTTTCTTTTCCATAGAAAATGGAAAGATTTGTATAGATGGGATGCATATAAATGTGGTGATTATAGATTTTTAGAAAAATTATATAAAAAAATACCAAATAATAAATGGATAAACTCACCTTTTATTAAGTTAAATAATAGTGGTGGTTTAGGTAAAAAAGAAGATATAAAAAGTTAAAATAATAAAACTTTTGTAAAATTATATTATTTATAAAAAAAACAAAACTATGGGAAAAGAACAAAATAACAATTATTACGATGAAATATACAAAAGAGGGGGTAGCAGAGCTTTATACTTCGAAAGAGCTGAAAATATAAAACCCTATTACCCTACGTGGAAATATGCTTACAAATATTTATTAGATAATAATATAAAAAATGTTATTGATTTAGGATGTGGTCCGGGACACTTCTCCTCCCTATTTGACATAACTGATGAGATAATATACACTGGATATGATTTTTCAGAAGTGGCTATAACTCAGGCTAAAGATAGGAACAAAAATAACCCTAATAATACATTTATAACACAAGACTTAAGTTTTATTAATTTATCCAATATAGATAGTTTTTACACTTCTTTTGAATTTTTTGAACATATAAGTTTTGATTTAGAAATTTTAAAAAAAATAAAATCGGGTAACCATATACTATTTAGTGTACCTAGTTATGATGACCCTGGTCATGTCAGATACTTTAAATCCTATTCTGAGATTGAGAATCGTTATAACAATATTTTAGATTTGAATTTAGTGCACGAAGTGTCAACAAGTAAAACTAATAAAATTTATTTATGTCATGGAATTAGAAAATGATTTAAAAATTTTAAAACTATACCCAAGTTCTGATGTTACTTATCCTAATTTTTTAGGGAAAAAATACAATTATCATATAAACTATGGTGTATGGGATAAAATTGAGGGTGACAAAATTTTATTAGAAAACACTAATGTTAATTTGACTAAGTATGATGTTGTATTTTTACCTATGGTTAAACGGTGGGAAAATCCACCTAATATTAGAAAGTTTATAAATAAAATAAAAGTTAGTGGTATTAAAACAGTTTTATTTGATAATGATAGTTGTTACAGAAGTTTTAATCAAGATGTCTATGACAAAATTGATTTAATTTTATATAGAGATTTAGATAAAAACAAAAATAAACCAAATACCGAAAGTATGTGGCACCCTTGGAGTATAGACACCTCATTATATACACCTGTTTATGGAAATAATAATATTAGTTTTAATTGTAGTGTTAATCGTTATTACCCTTTAAGACAACAAATTAGTAAAATAATAAAAAATACAAATTATCAAGGAAAAGAATATATAAAATGTTTACAAAATAGTGCTGCGAGTATACATACTGATAGTACATTAGTACCTATGGTTAGAGCAAAAGCTTTGGAAATGGCAGCTTGTGGGGCTCAAATAATATCTAATAGAACTGAAAAAATGGATTATTTTTTTCCTGACGATTTAATACTATACTTTAATGGTATTGAAGATTTAAAAAAACTAATTTCTAATTATACCCCTAATGTTGAATCCCAAAAAAAATTAAGACGGATTGTGGAGACAAAACATGATAATAAAATAAGGGCAATGGAAATCATTGATGCTATTAAAAAAATTTTATAAAAAATATGAGTAAAGTTTCAGTAATAACAAGATGTTATAATAGATTAGAGTATACTTCTATGTGTATTAGAAGTATTAGACATTTAACTGATTATGAAGATTATAATCACATAATCATAGACCAAGGTAGTACTGATGGTACACAAGACTTTTTAAATTCATTAATAAAAGAAAAATTTTATAATTTAAAAGTAAAATATAATAAAACCAATAGTGGGGATGCTGGTGGTATGTTAGATGGTTATAAAATGATAGATGATGATTGTAAATACCTATTCCAATTTGACAATGATTGTGAGGTAATCACTGAAAATTATATGGAAAAATTAGTTAAAGTAATGGACTCAAATTCAAAAATAGGGATAATAATGCTTAAAAGAAATGGTGTGATAAATAAATTGAAACCATCTAATTTAAGAAAAATAAACGATATTATGGTAGGTGATATAGGACAAGCCACTTGTTGTATGATTATTAGAAGAGAATTGTTAGATAAAATAAATGTATGGTTTACAGAAGAAAAAATTCATTGGGGGTTTACTATTTCTAGAGAAATAAAAAAATTAGGATACTCAATACTTAAAAGTACTGACGTACAAGTAAACCATATTGATGGTGGTAACGTCAAACACAAACAATCTAAAAAATACCCATCATATGTAAATTCAATAACAAAAAAAGGTAGTAATTATAGAAAAATAAATTATAACAAAAAAAAATAAATTATAACAAAAAAAAATAAATTATAACAAAAAAAAATAAAAATATATGGAAAGAAATGAAAATTTAAATAGTTGGGCAATACCCGAAGAAATGTTTGATTGGATTAAAGATAATCTTGAAGAAGGGAAAACTATATTAGAATTCGGTAGTGGAAAAGGAACTATAGAATTAACTAAACATTGGAAAGTATATTCCGTAGAACAAAACTCAAAATGGTTGGGATTAGCACCTGATTCTAATTATATACACGCCCCATTAAAAGGTAAGTGGTATGACGCAGATATAGTATTTACTAAAATACCAAAAGAGTATGACTTAATATTGGTAGACGGTCCTATGGGTCCACATTTTAGGTCTGGGATTGATAAGTATTGGGACAAATTTAATACTAATGTACCTTTATTATTTGATGATACTCATAGAAAGTCAGATAGAGACCATGCAATTCGTGTGGCTAATTTATTAAAAAAAGAATGGAAAGAAATAAAGGGGTGGCAGAAAAATTTTATTGTAGTGTTTTAATAATAAACTTTAATTTTTATAATTATATAATAAATTTATTATATGAGTAGAAGAAGAAACAAAAATTTATCTGAAGAAGATTTATTAGAAGTACAAGAATTTGTTTATAGAAAAAATCAAGAAGAAGATAAGTTTATGAGTTCAATGTCCGTAAACTATAAATGTCGGACACAAAATCAAGGAAAATTAAGAGAATCAATAAGGAATAATGAAATTACAATAGTATCTGGTTTACCAGGTACAGGTAAAACATATATTGCGTGTGCGGAAGCACTTAAACTTATTAAATCAAAACCAAAATATAAAAAAATACTTTTGGTTAAATCTGTAACACAATTAAAAGGTGAAGAGTTAGGACATTTACCTGGTGACTTAAATGAAAAGTTTGACCCTTATTTGGGTTCTTTCATAGATAATTTTGAAAAGATTATTGGTGAGTCATTAACTCGTAAACTTAGAGAATTAGGGTTAATCAATATACAACCTTTAGCGTTTGTAAGAGGTAGAAGTATTGATAATACTATTATTGTTGTTGACGAAGCACAAAATATTACGTTAGATAATATGAGAACTCTTATGACACGTATAGGAGACAACTCAAAGATGATTATTTTAGGTGATGTTAAACAAAAAGATTTAAGAAATAAAAAAGACAGTTCTTTAGAAGTAATTATTGAAAGGTTTAAAAATATGGGTAACTTTGGTTGTGTAGAATTAAGAGATCCAGAAGATGTAGTAAGAAACCCAATAATTAAAATAATTGAAGAAACTTTTGATTTATTAGAAAATTAAAATGAAACAATATTTTTTAAAAACTAAAAAAGGTGAGGTGGTTAATAATACAAAACAAATATGTTTAGGTGATGCAATAGAATATTTTTCACTTATTAAAAAGATTACACAAAAAAAATTATTAGAGATATTTAATGTAGAAGAAAATGAGGATTGGAATAACGATTGATGGTGTACTTAGAGATTTTATTACTAAATTTGAGTCTGTTTATGATAAATACCATCCAGTAGAATTAGAAGAAGGGGAAGAACCTTTCGAAAGAAATATAAAAGACTTAGATCTTTTAAAATGGTTTAAATTTACTGGTGGTACTGAAGAGCTTAATAAATTTATGTATGTTGATTCATCCTTAGAAATATTTGGGCACGCTGGCGAAACTAGAATTAATTCAGTAGAACACTTAAACCAACTACACAATTTAATAGAAGATATGGGACATACACCTATTATTATCAGTAAAGAACTTAATAATAGTAAACCCGCAACATTATTCTTTTTATCTAAATTATCGTGTAAAGTAAACACAATAAAATTTGTTAGAGACTATGATAAAAAATGGGATCATGTGGATATTTTAATTGCGGCATCGCCAGATACTTTACTATCAAAACCTTTAGATAAAGTTTCTATTAAGGTAATTAATACTTATAATAAGATGTGTAATTCAGATTATACTATTACAGATTTAAAAGAATTATTAGACGATAAAAAATTACTAAGTAAGATATTAGGTACAGAAACTATAGAGTTTGAAGACATTTAATATTTACTTATACGTACAAACGTATTAAACTTATAAAAAAAATTATATGGATAACTTACTATTAGAAATTGGGGGTAAAGAACTATACCTCGACATCGAAAGGTTGTCAGAAATAGTTAGGATTGAACAAGAACCGCCACCAATAACAGTAAATGAAGGTAGTGATAATATAGAAATTTCACAACCATTACCTGACACAGGTGGTTTACATATTGACGTTACTAAATATGAAATGTATAGAGAGATGATTGGTGGGATTATGATGTATAACGAAGAAGTAGACAATAAAATGGGTATGGTTGCTTTAAATAATGCCACAATACCCTTTAAGATAGCTTTCAATACGTTACTAATGAAAGGAATTCTTAAAGAATTATAATAATAAAAACTAATAATGTTATGAGTGAACAATTAGACAGAATTAAGGATAGTATCGAAAAAATTAACAAAAAAGATTTCGGTATTTATTTCTTTACTATTGACACCAAAGGTAACCCAACCGCAGGTGTCGCAACAATTTACGAACACGTAAAACAGTTAAGGGAATTAGGGTATAATGCTCAAATTCTTCATGATAAAAATGATTACAAACTTAGAGAAGATGAAGAAGGTATGGGTATCGCAGAATGGTTAGGAGAAGAATATGCCAATCTACCACACGTTTCAATCGAATCCCAACAACTACAAGTTGGTCCTTCTGATTTTGTTATTATACCAGAAGCGTTTGCGGGTATTATTAAACAAACTGCAAAATTCCCTTGTAAGCGAATTGTGTTTTTACAATCGTATGAATATATTTTTGAGATGTTAGAAATAGGTGAAGGATGGGAACAATTTGGTATTAGAGATGTTATTACGACTAACCAAAACCTCGCTAACTACTCTAATTCGGTATTTAGGGGTATGAGAACAGATATTATACCTGTAGGTATACCATCTTTCTTTAAAAATAGTGATAAACCTAAAGTTCCTACCGTATCAATGGTTTCTAGAGACAAAAGAGAATTACTAAAAATTGTGAAAGTTTTTTACCAAAAATACCCACATTATAGATTTATAACATTTAGAGATATGTCTGGATTACCTAGAGAATTATTCGCCAAAGAATTAAGTCAGTCTTTCTTAGGGGTTTGGGTTGATGAATTATCTAGTTTTGGTACATTCCCGATAGAGTGTATGAAATCTAATACGCCTGTGATTGGTAAAATTCCTAGAATGGTACCAGAATGGATGGGTAATGTTGATCAAAACGGAAACTTAAATTTAAATGATAATGGTATTTGGACACCTAATATGAATGCAATTCCTGATATTATTGCAACTATGGTAGGTCTCTATTTAGAAGACGCACTACCTGAAAATGTAATGAATGGTATGAAAGAATGGACAGATAAATATACTACAGAAGAATCTAATAAAATTCTTTCTGAAGTTTATGATGGAATCTTTAAAAGAAGGGTGGTGGAATTAGAAACTACCTACAACCAGATTAAAGAAGAAGAAGTAACAAGTGAAAATACTGAGACAAATGGCTAAGATAAATGAAAATATGTATTCTCCCAACGGTAATAAAAAGAGAAAAGGGATACATGCTAAAACTAAAACAAGTAAAACTAAAACTAGTAAACTTTATAAAAAAACATATAAAGGTCAAGGTAGATAACAATTTAAAAAATAAAATATAAAATGGCAAATATTACAGTAATAGTACCAGTACACAAATTAGAAGAAAAATATATTAATGGGTGTATAGAAAGTATTAAAAACCAAAAAGAAAAGCCTTTTGAAGTATTGTTTATTACATCTGAAGATGAAAAATTAAACACTTATTTAAATGGGTATGATTTTGGTGATTTAAAAGATGTAACTAAAATAATTAAAAATGAAACAGGTAAATACGATTTTCAGTCACAAATTAATTATGGTGTAGAACAAAGTACAGGAGATTATTTTACTTTTGTTGAATATGATGATGAGGTTTCACCTATTTGGATTAAAAATGGTGTAGAATATATTAATTCATATCCTGAAGTGGGAATTTTCCTACCAATAGTATATGAAACAGATGAAAATGGTAATTTTATTTCGTTTACAAATGAAAGTGTTTGGGCGAAAGATTTTTCAGAGGAAATTGGTTATTTGGATAATAATACATTACAGAGAGTACAAAATTTTAACTTCGATGGTATGATAGTTAAAAAAGAAATTTTCTTAGAAAATGGCGGTTTAAAATCTAATATGAAATTAACATTTACATATGAATTCTTACTAAGAATGTCATATCTTTCTATTCCTATTATGATTATCCCTAAATTGGGTTATAAACATACTAATAATAGAGAAGGTTCTTTATTCGTAGAATATAAGAGTAATATTGATGTTTTAGAAAGTCAGTTTTGGGTAAACAAAGCCAAAAAAGAATATTTTTTCACAGAAGATAGAGAAATAACATATGAGGTATAATATAAAATAAGATGTCAGAAGAACCCAAAAAAAGGGGTCGAAAGAGAACATCTAATTTATATTTTGGAC
>Ga0208794_1001446_pt1 | contig 10530 bp, 12 predicted proteins | sample 32_taG_FD_184106 | JGI IMG/M metagenome (GOLD analysis project Ga0208794, IMG submission 184106) | Marine viral communities from the Gulf of Mexico - 32_GoM_OMZ_CsCl metaG (SPAdes) (version 2) | ecosystem: Environmental > Aquatic > Marine > Oceanic | place: Atlantic Ocean: Gulf of Mexico...
CCCCGACGGCGGCTCGTGCCCGGACTGGTCCTGATGACGCTGGGCGCGGTGGCCGCGGCCGTCGGCGCCTACCTGCTCCTGACCGCCTGAGGGCGGCGCCGCACCAGCACCAGTCCGGCGCCGAACGCGACCAGGCCGCCGGCGAGCAGGGCGCCGCCCGTGACGTAGCGGGCCACCGACGCACCCGCACCGCCGACCTCGCCGGCCGCAGCCGTGACCTCGTCGGCCGACTCGCCCTCGGCGAGCAGCAGGGGCGGGTCCTCCGTGTAGGCCGGCGGGTCGTCCACCTCGCCGTCCACCTCGAGGCGCAGCGTGTAGTCGACGTCCACCTCGACGTCCTCCTCGCCCTCCTCCAGGCTCGAGTCGGCGGCCACGGACAGGACCACCAGGTACTCACCGGGGAGGAAGGGACCACTCAGGTCGTCGAACCGGTCGAGGTAGCCGACCGGGCCCGTCAGCGCCTGGGAGGTCGTCGGGTCCGCGCTCAGCGACGACGACGTCGTCTCGGTGCGGGCCGCGGAGAGCAGCGGCGAGAGCACGGTGACGCCGAACGTGCGGCCGAAGCCGACCTCCTCCACCTCGTCGGCCGAGAGACCGCCGGCGACCCCCTCCGCGACGAGGGTCTGGCCCCAGCCGAGGCGGACCCGGTAGGCGACCTGCTCGCCCGTGCCGACGGTGCCGCGCAGGATGCCGGGCTCGACCAGCGGAGCGTCGACGACGCCGCGTCCGCCGGCCTGGGTGACGGGGTCGCCGTCCACGTCGGCGCCGCGCACCTCCGCACGCTCCCGGGCCCGGGGCAGCCCGTCCAGGTCGTCGACCGGCGACTCCTCGACGACCCGCACCCAGATCGGCGACGTCTCCTCGACGGTCGTGGAGGACCGGTCGACGGCGACGCGCACCTCGGTGGTGTCGGCGCACGGCGGCGCGGACGTCTCGTCGGCCGCCGGGTCGCCGGCGCCGACGGCGAGGGCGACGTTGAGCAGCGTCCGGTCGCCGTTGAACCGGGTCGCGCTCTCGGTGCCGCAGTCGTCGCCGTCGGGCGCGGAGACCTGCACGCGGAACTGGTCGTCGGCGCCGAGGGCGTAGCCCGGCGAGGTCACGGAGACGTGCACCGTGCTGCCGGGGATCTCGCGCCGGTAGCGGTAGTAGAGGCTCGACTCGTCGCTGTCGGTGGGCCCGAGCTCGGCGCGGCTCCAGCCGGCGACGAGCGCGGCCGGTGCACCGAGGTCGTGGCTCTCGACGACGGGCGCGTCCCCCGGCAGCACGAGCTGGCCGTCACCCGTGCCGGCCGCCGTGTCCACCTCGTCCGCGTGCGCGGGACCGGCACCGAGCCCGACGAGGAGCACGGGCGCGGTCAGCAGCAGCGCGGCACCCGCTCGTACGGCGCGGGCGGCGGCACCGACGACCGGGGAGGACGGCCGACGGGAGGGGCGGCGGAGCGGGGAGGGCGTGGACATCGCGCTGATCGTACGAGGTCGCGCGCTCAGAAGTCGCCGGCGTCGCGCCGTACCGGCGCCAGCAGCTCGGAGAGCGCTCCCGGCCCGTCGGGACCGAGCGCGCCGAGGGCGAAGTCGGCGGCGACGAGGTCGGCGGTGGCCCGCTCGACCAGCGCGCGTCCCTCGTCGGTGATGGCGGCCAGCACGCCCCGGCCGTCGTCGGGTCGCGGTCGACGCTCGACGAGGCCCGCCGACTCGAGCCGGTTGACGATCGACGTCACCGAGGTCGGGTGCACCTGCAGCCGCTCCCCCATCTTGCCGAGCGGCAGCGAGCCCCGCGACGAGAAGACGAGCAGCACGAGCGCCTCGTAGCGGGCGAACGTGAGGCCGTGCGGCTTGAGCAGCGCGTCGAGGCGACCGATGACGAGCTGCTGCACGCGCATCAGGGACGTGACCGCGTGCATGACGTCGGCGCCGTCCCACCGCTCGCGCCACTGCCGCTGGGCCTCGTCGATCGGGTCGAAGGGCAGGCTCACGACGCGCTCACATCATCTCCGGACGACGACCGCGCAGCCCGGAGCGCTGCACCACCCGCTGGATCGCGAGGTCGCGCTCGTCGGGCCGGGCGACGAAACGGATGTCGCGCAGGCCCTGCGCCTGGGCCGCGGACTCGAAGACGAAGTGGCCGTAGCCGAGCACGCGCCCGATCAGCGGCTTCTTCACCGTGATGTCGAGGATGCGCTGCAGCGGCATGGTCGCGAGCTGCTGCGAGAAGACGCCGTGCACGCGGTAGACGCGCATGTTGGTGATAACGAAGCGGTCCATGTGCACGGTGAGGGCCTTGTAGACGCCGTAGAGGCCGACGACCACGGCCGCGACCAGCGGCGCCCATCCCCAGTCGAGCCGGGTGAACGGCACCACGACCAGCAGGAGCAGCGCCACGACCAGGATGAGGCCGGGCACGATGTAGGAGACCCAGTGGTGGCGGACCTCGTCGACGACGTCCTCGCCCTCGTCGCGCAGCAGGTGCCGCCCGATGTCGGGGTCGGTGAACGCGGCGATCAGACCCATGCGTCGCTCACCGGCACGGCCGGACCCTCAGAACAGCTCACCGATGAAGCGGATCACGGCCTGGAACATGGTCACCAGTCCGTTCCACGCCTCGCCGCCACCGTCCCGGGCCATCTCGGCCAGGCCGTTGGGGTCGGTGAACATCCAGAAGCCGAGGAACACGACGAGCAGCAGGAGCAGGACCTTCTTCACGTGTGCGTCGCTCCATCCTCGTCGGGGGTGTGCACCGTCCCGGGCACAGTGCGCCCCCGTTCCTACCAGGCGCCGGGGCGCCCGTGGCGCAGGCGCGCCCGCTCAGGCCGTGTCGAGGGGGTCAGGAAGGGCCGCCGGCGTCGTCGGTCGCGGCCAGCAGGGCGTCGGCGGCGGCGTACGGGTCCCGACGGCCGGCGACGACGTCGTCCGCCAGGTCGTCGAGCCCGGCGGCGCCCGAGAAGCCCGCCCACGTACGGCGCAGCTCGGTCATCGCGAGGGCCTCGACCTCCTCGCGGGCGCGCCGCCGTCGTCGTACGGCGCGCTGCCCCGACGAGTCCAGCCACTCGCGGTGCTCGACCAGCGCGGCGACGACCTCGGCGACGCCCTCGCCGGTCTGGGCGGTGGTCGCGAGGATGGGCGGACGCCACGCGTCGGCGGGGCGGTCGGCGAGGGCGAGCATGCCCCGCAGCTCGCGGCGCACCTGGTGGGCGCCGTCGCGGTCGGCCTTGTTCACGACGTAGAGGTCGCCGACCTCGAGGATGCCGGCCTTCGCGGCCTGGATGCCGTCGCCCATCCCGGGGGCGAGGAGCACGACGGTGGTGTCGGCGAGCCCCGCGACCTCGACCTCGCTCTGGCCGACGCCGACGGTCTCGACGAGCACGGTGTCGAACCCGGCGGCGTCGAGCACGCGCAGCGCCTGCGGGGTGCTCCAGGAGAGCCCTCCGAGGTGCCCGCGCGACGCCATCGAGCGGATGTAGACGCCGGGGTCGGTGGCGTGGTCGCCCATCCGCACGCGGTCGCCGAGCAGGGCACCGCCCGAGAAGGGGGACGACGGGTCGACGGCGAGCACGCCCACCCGCTGGCCGGCGCGCCGCAGCTCGGCGACCAGCGCGCTCGTGGAGGTGGACTTGCCGACGCCCGGGGCGCCCGTGATGCCGACGACGTGGGCGTGGCCGGTGTGCGGCGCGAGCGCCGCCATGGCATCGCGCAGCTCGGCGGTGCGGCGCACGCCGTCCTCGACCAGCGAGATCAGCCGCCCGACCGACCGTGCCTCGCCGCGGCGGGCACCGGCGACGAGGTCGGGGACCGACACCTGTCGGCGTCGGCCCCCGCTCGTCGTGCGGTCGTGCTCCGTCATGCGGGGCTCATCCGTGGCTCCCGCGACGGCCCCCGCGACGGCCCCCGCGACGGGTCAGCGTCACGCGGGGACGCGGATGATGAGGGCGTCGCCCTGACCGCCGCCGCCGCACAGCGCGGCCGCACCGATGCCGCCGCCGCGGCGCTTCAGCTCGAGCGCGAGGTGGAGCACGATGCGGGCGCCCGACATGCCGACCGGGTGGCCCAGGGCGATCGCGCCGCCGTTGACGTTGACCTTCTCCTCGTCGATGCCGAGGTCGCGGGCCGACTCGATGCCGACCGCGGCGAAGGCCTCGTTGAGCTCGAAGAGGTCGATGTCGGAGACCTCGATGCCCTCCTTCGCGGCGGCCTTGCGGATCGCGTTGGCCGGCTGCAGCTGCAGCGTGGAGTCGGGGCCGGCGACCTGGCCCGACGCGCCGATCTCGGCGATCCAGCTCAGGCCCAGCTCCTGCGCCTTGGCCTTGCTCATCACGATCACGGCAGCAGCGCCGTCGGAGATCTGCGAGGCGGAGCCCGCCGTGATGGTGCCGGTCTTGCTGAACGCCGGGCGCAGCTTGCCGAGCGACTCCGTGGTGGTGTCGCCGCGGATGCCCTCGTCGTCCTTGACGACGACCGGGTCGCCCTTGCGCTGCGGGATCTCGACGGGAACGATCTCGTCGTCGAACACGCCGTTCTTCTGCGCGGTGGCCGCGCGCTGGTGGCTGCGGGCCGAGAACGCGTCCTGCTCCTCGCGGGTCAGCTTGTCGACCTCGACGTTGCGGTACTCGGTGAGCCCGCCCATCGGCTGGTCGGTGAACTGGTCGTAGAGCGCGTCGTAGGCCATCGAGTCGACGAGGCCGGTGTCGCCGTACTTGAAGCCCTCGCGCGACTTCTGCAGCAGGTGGGGCGCCTGGGTCATCGACTCCATGCCGCCCGCGACGACGATCTCGTGCTCGCCGGCGCGGATCAGCTGGTCGGCCAGCGCGATCGCGTTGATGCCCGAGAGGCACACCTTGTTGATGGTGATCGCGGGGACGTCCATCGGCACGCCGCCCTTGACCGCGGCCTGGCGGGCGGTGATCTGGCCGGTGCCGGCCTGGATGACCTGGCCCATGATCACGTAGTCGACCTGCTCGCCGGCGACGCCGGCCTTCTCCAGCGCGCCCTTGATGGCGACGCCACCCAGGTCGGCGCCGCTGAGGCCCTTGAGACCGCCCAGCAGGCGGCCGATCGGGGTGCGCGCTCCGGCGACGATGACGGACTCGGACATGGGTGCCTCCAGTGATCGGGACGCTCGCGGACCCACCCACCTGCGGCGGGCCGCGACGTACGGCTTGCCGGCCAAGATACCGACGAGTCACATCGTGGACGAGGGGTGGACCGCGAGCAGTGCTGTTGTCGTGCGGGTCACACTGCGGGACGCAGTGTTGCACCCACGATGCGATCCGGCACGATGCCCTCATGTCTGCAGCGCTGGAGATCCCCGAGCACCTGTTCACCGCCATCGACCACGTCGGCATCGCCGTCGCGGACCTCGACGCGGCCATCGAGTTCTACGAGACCACCTTCGGGATGAAGGTCGCCCACCAGGAGACGAACGAGGAGCAGGGCGTGCGGGAGGCCATGGTCGCGGTCGGCGACTCGGGCTCCTTCATCCAGCTGCTCGCCCCGCTCACGCCGGAGTCGACGATCGCCAAGTTCCTCGACCGCTCCGGCCCCGGCCTGCAGCAGCTCGCCTACCGCGTCACCGACGTCGAGGCCGTCTCCGCGATCCTGCGCGAGCGCGGCGTCCGCCTGCTGTACGACGCCCCCCGCCGCGGCACCTCGGACTCCCGCATCAACTTCGTGCACCCCAAGGACGCCGGCGGCGTGCTCGTCGAGCTCGTGCAGCCCGCGGCGGCCGCGCAGCACTGAGGCCTGCCGGACGCCCTCCCGGGTCACCGGCGAGCGGCCGCTCAGGGCTCCCGGTGGTCGTCGTCGCGGGCGTCGGTGACGAGCATGTGGCCGGGCGCGTGGGCGATCGCCAGCGCCGGGCGCGACTCGACCACCGCGGCCTGGGGCGTGACGCCGCAGGCCCAGAACACCGGCACCTCGCCGTCGCGGACCGTCACGGCGTCGCCGTAGTCGGGCGCGGCGAGGTCCGCGATCCCGAGCGCGCCCGGGTCGCCGACGTGCACCGGAGCGCCGTGCACCGCGGGGTAGCGGGCGGTGATCCGGACGGCGTCGGCCACGCGGTCGGCGGCCACCGGCCGCATCGAGACCACCAGCGGACCCCCGAGGGCGCCGGCGGGCCGGCAGCGCCGGTCGGTGCGGTACATGGGCACGTTCACGCCCTCCTCCCAGTGCCGCATCCCGATGCCCGCGGAGACGAGGGCGTCCTCGAAGGTGAACGAGCACCCGATCAGGAACGCCACGAGGTCGTCGCGCCACCACCGGGTGACCTCGGTCGGCTCGTCGACGAGCTCACCGTCGACGAACACCCGGTAGCGCGGCGCGTCCGTGCGTACGTCCCCGTCGAGGGTCGGGCCCGAGACGGCGCCCGGCTCGAGCACGTCGAGCACGGGGCAGGGCTTCGGGTTGCGCTGGGCGAACAGCAGGAAGTCGAACGCGTCGGCGCGCGGGAGCACGAGCAGGTTGGCCTGCGTCCACCCGGCGCTCCACCCGGCGGTCGGGGTCACCAGCCCGTCGCGGAACAGCTGCCTCGCCGCGTACGGCGCCAGCCCCGCCGGGTCGGTCGGCACCCGCGGGTCGGCGGGCCCCCTCGCCCTCGCGTTCATCGCGTCACCCATCGGAACCGCACCTCCTCCCCCGGCCGCACCTGGGCGGCCAGGTCGACGTCGGCGTCGACCACGACCGCGACGACGGGGTAGCCGCCGGTCACGGGGTGGTCGGCCAGGAACACGACCGGCTCACCGCTGGGCGGCACCTGCACCGCACCGCGGCACGCGCCCTCGCTGGGCAGCTGCCGGTCGCCGTGGGCGGGGGCGAGCAGACCCTCGTCGCGCTCGAGGCGCACCCCCACCCGGTTGGAGCGCGACGACGTCGTCCACGAGCCCGTCACGAGAGCGTCGACGTCGTCGACCCAGTCGTCCCGGGGGCCGCGCACGACGCGCAGCTCCACCGCCCCCGCGCCGAGGGCGGGCAGGGGCACGGCCTCCACGAGCGGCTCCCCCGCGACGTCGTCGCCCACGGCGAGCTCGTCGCCGTCGGCCAGGGGGGCCGGACCGAGACCGGCCAGCACGTCGTGGCTGCGCGATCCGAGAGTCACCGGGGCGTCGACGCCCCCGCGGACTGCGAGGTAGCTGCGGAGGCCGCGGGGCGACGTACCGAGACGCACGACGTCACCCGCCCGGGCCGCGACGACGGCACCGGCGCCGACCTCGCGGCCGCCGACCTCCACCGTCACCGGGGCCCCCGTGACGCAGAGCCACAGCACCCCGTCGCCCGTCACCTCGAGCTCGAGGCCGCCGAGCGTGACCTCGAGCGCCGCCGCTCCGGGGGCGTTGCCGACGGCACGGTTGGCGAGCGCGTGGGCCGCCCGGTCGGCCGCGCCGGAGCGGCCGACGCCGATGCCGGCCTGGCCGGTGCGGCCGCGGTCCTCGACGTACGTCGGGCCGCCCACGCGGCGCACCCGGAGACCGACCCGGGCGCTCACGGGCGGGCTCCGACGTCGACGAACCGCACGACCCCGCCGGGGCGCAGGAGGGCCGGCGGGTCGCGGTCGAGGTCCCAGAGGGCGAGCGCGGTGCGGCCGATCAGCTGCCAGCCGCCCGGGGAGGCCCGGGGGTAGACGCCCGAGAACTCGCCGGCGAGGCCGACGGACCCGGCGGGCACCTCGGTGCGCGCGGAGTCGCGGCGTGGCACCTCGAGCCGGGGGTCGCCGCCGACGAGGTAGCCGAAGCCCGGGGCGAAGCCGCCGAACGCCACCCGCCACGTGGACGCGGTGTGGGCCTCCACGACCGCGGCCTCGTCGAGCCCGGTCAGGCGGGCGACGTCGGCGAGGTCCGGGCCGTCGTAGGTCACGGGGATCTCGACGACGTCCCCGGGGTCGGCGACCGCGTCGGAGCGGACCGGGGCCGGCTCCACCCGCGCGAGACGGGAGCGCAGCGCGTCGAGGTCGTGGCCCGGCCGCAGCGTCACCAGCACGGTGCGGGCGGCCGGCACGACGTCCTCGACTGGGCCGTCGTGGCCCACCAGGCCGGCGGCGAGCAGTGCGTCCGACCAGGCGACGACCTCGGCCGCGTCGGCGACCTCGACGAGGACGGCCCGGTCGCCGTACGGGAGCAGGCGGGTCACACGAACGACCGCAGCTCGACGCCGGCGTCGGTCAGCCCGGCCCGCACGGCCTGCGCCATCGCGACCGCGCCGGGCGAGTCGCCGTGCACGCACACCGAGTCCGCGGCCACCGCGATCTCGCTGCCGTCGACGGCCGTGAGGCGCCCGGTCGTCACCAGGCGCACGACGCGCGCCGCCACCTCGGCGGGGTCGTGCAGCACCGCGCCGGGCTCGCGCCGGGAGACCAGGGTGCCCTCCGGCGTGTAGGCCCGGTCGGCGAAGGCCTCCGTGACGGTGCGCAGCCCGGCGGCCTCGGCCGTGGCGAGCAGCACGGAGCCGGGGAGGCCGAGCAGCGGCAGGCTCGCGTCGTACGCCCGCACGGCCGCCACGACCGCGGCGGCCTGCGCCTCGTGGTGCACGACGGTGTTGTAGAGCGCGCCGTGCGGCTTCACGTAGGCCACCCGGCCGCCGGCCGCCCGGGCCATCGCCTCGAGGGCGCCCACCTGGTAGAGCACGTCGTCGGCCAGCTCGGCCGGCTCGACGTCGATGAAGCGCCGCCCGAAGCCCGCGAGGTCGCGGTAGCCGACCTGGGCACCGATGACGACGTCGCGCTCGACGGCCCAGGCGCACGTGCGCCGCAGCGTCGTCGGGTCGCCGGCGTGGAAGCCGCAGGCCACGTTGGCGCTGGTCACCTGCGCGAGCACGGCCTCGTCGTCGCCGAGCTGCCAGCGGCCGAAGGACTCCCCCACGTCGCTGTTGAGGTCGACGGTGATCCCGTCCGTGATCTCGTTCCTGGTCATCGCGGGTCCCCTCAGAGCTCGGTGATCGGCGTGATCGAGTTGTAGGCGAGGTAGAGCGTCAGCAGCCAGGCGAGCAGGCCGATGCCGAGCAGCCACCTCGGGTAGCGGTAGCCGTGCAGCAGGTCGCGACGGCGCCACGCGATCCACAGCAGGATGCCGAACCCGATCGGCAGGATCATGCCGTTGAACGCCCCCGCGAAGACGAGCAGCGTCACGGGCGCCTGCTCGATCAGCAGGTAGATCACGGTGGTGAGCACGATGAAGCCGACGGTCAGGAGGTTGCGGGTGCGGTCGGAGGTGCGCGAGGTCGTGATGAACGAGACCGAGGTGTACGACGCACCGATCACCGACGTCAGCGCCGCGGCCCAGAGGATGAGCCCGAAGACGCGGAGGCCCACCTCGCCCGCGGCGGCCTCGAAGGCGCTCGCGGCCGGGTTGCCGGCGTCGATGGAGGCGCCGCCCGCGATGACGCCGAGGATCGCGAGGAAGAGGACCACGCGCATGAGGCCGGTGACGAGGATCCCGACGACCGAGCTGCGCGAGATGTCCCGCACCGCCTCGGGCCCCGTGGTGCCCGAGTCGAGCAGGCGGTGCGCGCCGGCGTACGTGATGTAGCCACCCACCGTGCCGCCGATGATCGTGGTGACGGCCAGGACGTCGAACTCGGCCGGTGCCACGACGCTGGTGAGCGCCTCGCCGACCGGTGGTCCGGAGGTGAGGGCGATCGCCGCGGTGGCCACGATCATCAGCAGACCGAGGAGCACGACCACCCGGTCGAGGGCCATGCCGGCCCGGTGGCTGAGGAAGATCCCGGCCGCGAGGGCGGCGGAGATCGCGCCGCCGATCTTCGGCTCCAGCCCCAGCAGCGCGTCGGTGCCGAGGCCGCTGCCGGCCACGTTGCCGATGTTGAAGACCAGGCCGCCGACGACCACGAGGCCGGCGAGCACCCAGCCGGCTCCGGGGGCGACGTCGCCCGCGAGCTCGTGGGCGCGCCGACCGGCGACGCCGATGACGCGCCAGACGTTCAGCTGCACCGCCACGTCGACGAGGATCGAGAGCACGATCGCGCACGCGAACGCGGCCCCGAGCTCGAGCGTGAAGGTGGCGGTCTGGGTGATGAAGCCGGGTCCGATGGCGCTGGTGGCCATCAGGAAGATGGCGCCGAGCAGGGCTGATCGACGACTCGCCGAGGTGACGGCGTCCTTGAGGGGTGGGGTCTCGCTCATGGGTGGGGGCCTTCCTGGTCCGAGCAGCAGGATCGGTTCACCGTAGGGATTGTTCAACAATCCCGCAATCCCCTGTCGCTCCCGGGTCGTTAGGGTCTGCTCGTGCCGACGTCCGAGCTCGACCCCCTCCTGACCTCGCTCGCGGACGCCCGACGGGCCCGTCGCACGGTGATGAGCACGTCCGCCGACCGCGCGGCACGGCTGCTCCGCGAGCAGGTCGTGGAGGGCGCCCTCACCTCGGGCACCCGGTTGCCGGAGGTCCGGCTCGCCGAGGCGCTGGGCGTCTCCCGCAACACGCTCCGCGAGGCCCTGAGCCAGCTCGTGGCCGAGCGCGTGCTGCGCCGCGAGGAGCACCGCGGTGTCGTCGTCGCGACCCCGTCCGTCGACGACGTCCACGACGTCTACGCGGCTCGC
>Ga0208794_1001447_pt1 | contig 10525 bp, 7 predicted proteins | sample 32_taG_FD_184106 | JGI IMG/M metagenome (GOLD analysis project Ga0208794, IMG submission 184106) | Marine viral communities from the Gulf of Mexico - 32_GoM_OMZ_CsCl metaG (SPAdes) (version 2) | ecosystem: Environmental > Aquatic > Marine > Oceanic | place: Atlantic Ocean: Gulf of Mexico...
AGCATCGGTCACCGGCGTGGGGTAGCCACCCGCTTCAGCCTTGTCCAACACCTTGATACCCTTGGCCCGGCGCAGCACATTGATCACCTTTTGAGCCTCCAACGGCTCGGCGGTGGTGACCTGCATCATCTGCGCTGTTCCGTAGAACAGCGGCACCATGACACAGTTGGCCAGCACCGGCAGGGATGGCAGACCAAGCACCTCACCAATGCCCGCCACCAGATCCCGTTCCTCGCGACTGGCGCCAGCCTCATCCAGATCGCTGACACACGGCTGCAGGTTAAAGGCCGACTGCTTGGCCAGCGCCCCACCCTTCTCGATCGGCTGCCCATTGAGCAGTCGCCCGGTCTCCATGGCCAGACCTTCAACCGCCGCCTTGCCATGGGTCGACATCGACTGATAGGTGGCAATGCTCACGCGCTGCACCGGCGACATGCCATCGAGCACTTTGAGCACCAGCGCACTTTGCAGCACCTGGCTGTCCGGACAGGCAACCACCCTTCGCTGCACGGCATCAGCCAAGGTTGCCGGATTCACTTCGGCGACAACAGTGACGCCCTGGCCGGTCAGCAAACCGGTGGTGTCGATCACCAGCGCACCCGCGTCGCGGATTGCCGCGATATGCTGCAAGGCAACATCGCGATCACCCGCGACAATGGCCAGCTTGACGCTGGCGAAGTCGAAGGTGCTTAGCGCTTCGACACGCACGCTCTGGCCATTGATCATCCGCCGCTCGCCAGCCTCGTCATCGATATCAACGAGCCGTACCTGGCCAAAGGGATAACTGTGCTCTTCCAGCACATTGATCAGCATGTCACCAACCAGGCTGCTCGCCCCAACAATTGCAATATCCGCTACGTTGCTCATCGTCCTGCCCTGCATGTTCATGTTGCACAAATACAAAGGGCACCCCGCCAGCGACGGGGTGCCCTGATTAACCTCGGCCGCGCACGACCTCAGCCTTCCTGCAAGATCCTCAGCATGCGGCGCAGCGGCTCGGCGGCGCCCCACAGCAACTGGTCACCCACAGTAAACGCCGACAGATACTGCGAGCCCATGTTGAGCTTGCGCAGGCGGCCAACAGGCACACTCAGCGTACCGGTAACGGCGGTCGGGGTCAGGCCCGCCAGGGTGTCTTCCTTGGTATTGGGGATCACCTTGGACCAGGGGTTGTGCTCGGCCAGCAGTGACTCGATATCCGCCAGCGGCACATCTTTGTTCAGCTTGATGGTCAGCGCCTGGCTGTGGCAGCGCATGGCACCGATACGCACGCAGATACCATCGACCGGGATCGGACGACCACTGCGGCCGATGATCTTGTTGGTCTCAGCCTGCGCCTTCCACTCTTCACGGCTCTGACCGTTAGCCAGCTGCTTGTCGATCCAGGGGATCAGGCTGCCGGCCAGCGGTACGCCGAAGTTGTCAACCGGGAAGGCGTCGCCACGCAGGGTCTCGGCAACAGTGCGGTCGATGTCCAGAATGGCACTGGCCGGGTCCGCCAGCTTGTCGGCCACGGAGGCGTTGATCGCGCCCATCTGGCTGATCAGCTCGCGCATGTTCTGGGCACCGGCACCACTGGCTGCCTGATAGGTCATGGCGCTCATCCACTCGACGAGGCCTTGCTCAAACAGCCCACCCAGCCCCATCAGCATCAGGCTGACGGTGCAGTTACCGCCCACGTAGGTTTTGACACCATCACGCAACGCCTGATCGATATTACGACGGTTGACCGGGTCCAGCACGATGACGGCCTCATCTTCCATGCGCAGCGTGGACGCAGCATCGATCCAGTAACCTTTCCAGCCCTCGGCACGCAGCTTGGGGTACACCTCGCTGGTGTAATCACCGCCCTGACAGGTAATGATGACGTCCATCGGCTTGAGTGCTTCAAGGTCAAAAGCGTCCTTGAGCGCAGGAATGTCCTTACCAATATCCGGACCCTTGCCACCTACGTTGGAGGTGGTAAAAAACACCGGATCGATATCGGCAAAATCATTCTCGTCGCGCATGCGTTGCATCAGCACAGAGCCGACCATGCCACGCCAACCAACCAAACCAACTTGCTTCATAACAACAACCCCCGTGGGGTAACAGATTCAAAGACACATACGCCCGGCCGAGGCCGGGCGTAAATGGATAATCGGACAGATTACAGGTTTTTCAGTGCTGCGACCACGGCATCACCCATTTCCGCAGTGCCCACCTTGCGGCAACCTTCAGACTGGATATCACCGGTGCGCAGGCCCTGGTCCAGCACCTGGCTGACCGCCTGCTCGATGGCATCAGCAGCCGCCACCTGAGCAAAGCTGTAACGCAGCATCATCGGGACCGACAGGATGGTCGCCAGCGGGTTGGCAATGCCTCGACCGGCGATATCCGGCGCACTGCCGTGACACGGCTCATACATGCCCTTGCTGTTCACATCCAGCGACGCCGACGGCAGCATGCCGATCGAACCGGTCAGCATGGAGGCCTGGTCGGAGAGAATGTCACCAAACATGTTGTCGGTGACGATCACGTCGAACTGCTTGGGCGCGCGGACCAGCTGCATGGCAGCGTTGTCGACGTACATGTGCGACAGCTCGACGTCCGGGTAATCCTTGGCGACCTCCTCGACCACTTCGCGCCACAGCTGGCTGGAGGCCAACACGTTAGCCTTGTCGACCGAACACAGCTTCTTGTTACGCACCATCGCCATGTCGAAACCGACCTTGGCAATACGGCGCACCTCGCTTTCGCTGTAGGGCAGTGTGTCATAGGCCATGCGCTCGCCGCTTTCCAGCGTGGTGCGCTCGCGCGGCTTACCGAAGTAGATACCGCCGGTCAGCTCACGGACGATCAGGATGTCCAGACCGGAAACGACTTCCGGCTTGAGCGTAGACGCTTCAGCCAGTTGCGGGTACAGAATCGCCGGGCGCAGATTGCCGAACAGCCCCAGCTCGGAGCGAATCTTCAGCAGCCCACGTTCGGGGCGCAGTGCCGGATCAACGGTGTCCCACTTGGGGCCGCCAACCGCACCCAGCAGCACCGCATCGGCAGCACGGGCGCGCTCCAGGGTTTCGTCGGCCAGGGGCGAGCCGTAGCGGTCGTACGCTGCGCCGCCGAGATCATCAAAGCTCAACTCGTAGCCCAGGCCAAACTTGTCGTTGGCCACATTAAGCACTTTGACCGCCTCAGCCATGATCTCCGGGCCAATGCCGTCACCCGGCAGAATCAGAATCTGTTTGCTCATTGCATTCCTCATAATGTGCTTGCGCACAGAGCACTGCGGCTCTGTGCTGAAATCAACCTGCCTCAGGCCTCGCGAAACAGCCAGGGCTGACGCTGACGATGGCCAGACTCGAAGGCACTGATGGCCTCGGCGTCCTGCAGCGTCAGGCCAATGTCATCCAGACCGTTGAGCAGACAGTGCTTGCGGAAAGCGTCCACCTCAAAGGGGTACTGCTTGCCGTCGGGACGAGTCACAACCTGCGCCTCAAGATCAACCGTCAGCTGATAGCCTTCGGTGGCCTCGCACTGGGCGAACAGCTCGTCGAGGTCCGCATCTGCCAGGATGATCGGCAGCAGACCGTTCTTGAAGCTGTTGTTGTAGAAAATATCGGCAAAGCTCGGTGCAATCACCGTGCGAAAACCATACTCGTCCAATGCCCACGGCGCATGCTCGCGGGAGGAGCCGCAACCAAAATTCTCGCGCGCCAGCAGCACACTTGCGCCCTGGTAGCGCGGAAAATTCAGCACAAAGTCTTCATTGATTGGACGGGTCGAGCAATCCTGATTCGGCTGACCGACGTCCAGATAACGCCACTCGTCGAACAGGTTCGGACCGAAACCGGTGCGTTTGATCGACTTGAGAAACTGCTTGGGAATGATCTGATCAGTGTCGACATTGGCACGATCAAGTGGGCAGACCAGACCAGTATGTTGGGTAAAGGCTTTCATCGGGACACTCCTCAGGCCTGCATCAATTCACGGACATCAACAAAGTGGCCGGTGACCGCCGCCGCCGCCATCGCCGGGCTGACCAAGTGGGTACGACCGCCGTTGCCCTGACGCCCCTCGAAGTTACGGTTGGAGGTGGAGGCGCAATGCTCGCCACTTTCCAGCCGATCCGGGTTCATCGCCAGGCACATGGAGCAGCCCGGCTCACGCCATTCAAAGCCGGCTTCGATAAAGATCTGGTCCAACCCTTCCTGCTCGGCCTGCGCCTTGACCAGGCCGGAGCCCGGCACCACCAGCGCCTGCTTGACCGTCGCAGCCACCTTGCGGCCCTTGGCAACCGCGGCCGCAGCGCGCAGGTCTTCGATGCGCGAGTTGGTGCAGGAACCGATAAATACGCGGTCCAGCTTGATATCGGTGATCGGCTGATTGGCAGTCAGGCCCATGTACTTGAGCGCGCGGGTGATCGAGCCACGTTTGACGGCGTCAGCCTCCGCGTCTGGGTCCGGCACGTTCTGATCAACCGCCAGCACCATCTCTGGAGACGTACCCCAGCTGACCTGCGGCTTGATGTCTTCGGCGCGCAACTCGATGACGGTGTCAAAGTGCGCACCGGCGTCAGATACCAGGTCTTTCCAGGCTGCAACGGCGCGATCCCAATCGGCCCCCTGCGGCGCAAACGGGCGACCCTTGACGTAGTCGATAGTTTTCTCGTCGACCGCCACCATGCCGACGCGGGCGCCAGCTTCAATGGCCATATTGCACAGTGTCATGCGGCCTTCAACCGACAATTCGCGAATCGCGCTGCCGGCAAACTCCATCGCGTGACCGTTACCGCCAGCGGTGCCAATCTTGCCGATGACAGCCAGCACGATGTCCTTGGCGGTGACACCGAAAGGCAACTGCCCCTCAACGCGCACCTGCAAATTCTTCATCTTCTTGGCGACCAAGCATTGGGTCGCCAGCACATGCTCAACCTCGGAGGTACCGATACCGTGTGCGAGCGCGCCGAAGGCGCCATGGGTTGAGGTGTGCGAGTCACCGCAGACCACCGTCATGCCAGGCAGCGTCGCGCCCTGCTCCGGGCCGACAACGTGCACGATGCCCTGACGCACGTCGTTCATCTTGAACTCGAGGATGCCGAAAGCGTCGCAGTTCTCATCCAGCGTTCTGACCTGAATACGCGAGACTTCGTCGGCGATGGCGTCCAGCCCGCCTTGGCGCTCGGCCTTGGTGGTCGGCACGTTGTGATCGGGCGTCGCAATATTGGCGTCGATGCGCCACGGCTTGCGGCCAGCCAGTCGCAGCCCTTCAAACGCCTGTGGCGAGGTCACCTCATGGAGGATGTGACGATCGATATAGATCAACGCAGAACCGTCATCCCGTTCCTTGACGAGATGGTTGTCCCACAATTTGTCGTACAGCGTTTTTGCAGACATGGGTTACTCCTGGCATCAGACTCTGGCCACCGTCCCCTGCGGATACAGGTCCTGCGGCGGCTCTTCTACAGGCAACAGAATAAATTCCGCCCAAAGATAAAACAAAGGAATATTATTTATTAAACAGATAACCAAGTGGAATGCGATATGGACACAGCAAACCTGCAGGCCTTTCTTGCCGTTGCCGACACTGGCTCATTTTCGCGGGCAGCCGAACAGCTCCACCTGACCCAACCGGCGGTCAGCAAGCGCATTGCCATGCTGGAGCAACAGCTCGATGCCCGGTTGTTCGACCGCATTGGCCGCCACGTTTCGTTGACCGAGGCAGGCCTTGCCCTGCGACCAAGAGCCGAGCAGGTGCTCAGCCTGATGAATGATACGCGCCGCGCCCTGAGCAATCTATCCAGCGAAGTCTCCGGTCGTCTGAGCATCGCCACCAGCCACCACATCGGTTTGCATCGCCTGCCTCCAGTGCTGCGCGAGTTCACCCGCCGCCACCCGCAGGTGTCCTTCGATATCCAGTTTCTGGATTCGGAAGTCGCCTACGACAAGGTGCTGCATGGCGAGATTGAACTCGCCGTCATCACCCTTGCGCCGGAGGTTGCGCCGCCGGTAATGAGCGAGTTGATCTGGCATGACCCACTGGATTTTGTCATCGCGCCAGAGCACCCGCTTGCCCGGCAGCGCAACCTGGAACTGGCCCAGCTGGCGGCCTACCCGGCGGTATTTCCGGGCGCCAACACCTTTACTCACAAGGTGGTCAGCGATCTGTTCGAGCACTATCACGTTCAGCCACAGATCAGCATGAGCACCAACTATATGGAGACCATCAAGATGATGGTTTCCATCGGCCTGGCCTGGAGCGTGCTGCCACGCAGCATGCTCGACAGCCAGGTCAGTGTGCTGCAGCTTCCGGGGGTGCACCTGCAGCGCGAGCTGGGCTGCATCTGGCACAGCGGACGCACCCAGTCCAACGCTGCCCGCGAACTGATTACCCTGCTCCGCGCCGCCCGTACCGACGGCGAGGCAGACCGCTCGGCTACCCGACCAATGGTGTAGGCACAATGGCTTGTTGGCCGGCGCGGCAAGAGCTAAGGTCAAGGTAGACGGAAACTGCGGGCAAGACGCCCAACCTCCCTGCTCGGCAGCGGGCCAATCATCGCTTTGCGCCGGGCTGGTTGGTCCCAGAATGGATCAGACATCAATGCCAGGCACAACCGGAGTCGCGCCGCCGACCCCCTCCACCGTAAACGACGCCTCCTTTGTGCTGTTATTCAACGGCATGCCTGGGCCTGCACTGCTTATTGACAGCCAGACCCAACTCATCATCGACGTCAACCCGGCGTTTATTCAGGCCACGCAGTACGAGCGCCACCAACTGCTCGGGCAACCCGCCGGCGACTTCCCGTTGTGGGGCCACCCACGGCGCTGGCACGCCATGATGCGCAGTCAGGCGCGCCAAGGCTCGCTGCGGGACCAGCCCATCGAGTTGCTGCGCCGTGATGGCGGCCTGCTCAGCTATCAGGTGAGCATCGTTAAGCTCAACCAGCAACTGCTGCTCTGCCTGCAGCCGCGCGCAAGCAGCAACGCCAGCGACCAAGCCCTCAAAGACAGCCGCAGCCGCTTGAGAATGGCGCTGGAGGCCGGACAGATGGGCATCTGGGATTGGCAGATAGCGACCGACGCCCTGCATTGCTCTGCCCGCAGCGCAGAGCTGCACGGGTTCCAGGCAGCCGACTGGGATGGCTGTGCCAGCCACTTCTTGCAGCATGTCGTCGCCGAAGACAGGCAGGCCATTCGCCGCGCCTTCATCGCTATCTGTCGGGGGCGCGAACCCCGCTATCGTCTGACTTATCGCGTCGTTGCCAACAAACGTCAGCGGTGGCTGCAGGCCACGGCCACATTGCATCTCAATCAGCAGGGCCAGCCGGCCCGCATGATTGGCACGCTGGTCGACATCACCGACCAACGTCGCAATCAGAACGCCCTGGTTGAAAGTGAAGCCAAGTTCGCCATCTTGTTTCAGAACGCCCCTGACCCCTACTGCCTGGTGCACAATCAGCGCGTCATTGAGGTCAACCAGAGTTTTGCCCGCACCTTTGGTTACAGCGCTATCGATCTGATTGGCCGTCAACCCGAAGAGATCGGCCTGTGGAGCTCACACAGCGCACACCGCAGTCTGCAGCAGGCCGCCCGAGGCGAGCGCGAGCTGCACGGCTTTACCGAGACCTTCTCCACCAGCAACGGTCATCTGCTGCTATGCGAGGTGGGCAGCACACGCATTCGCATCAACCACCAACAGTGCGTACTGTTCAGCTTCCGCGATATCACCGCACGCACCCAGGCCGAGTCGGCCTTACGCGCCTCGGAAGACAAGTTTGCCCGCGCATTCAAGGGCAGCCCTGACTCAATCAGCATCAGCGAGCTGAAAACCGGCCGCCAGCTCGAAGTCAACGACGGCTTCTGTCGCCTGACCGGCTACAGCCCAGAAGAAGCCATCGGCCGCACCGTCAACGAACTCGGCATCTGGATAGACGCAAACGAGCGCGACGACCTGATCCGCACAATGGACGAAAAGGGCGGGGTCTACGGACGCGAGATGCGTATTCGAACGCGCCACGGCAAGGAGATTCTGGTCTCTGTTTCGGCCCAGCCACTCACCCTGGATGGCCTCGACTGCATGTTGCTGACCGCCCGCGACATCACCGAACAGAAACGCATCGAGGCCCGCGTCAAGCATCTTGCCTACCACGACGCGCTGACCAATCTGCCCAATCGCCTGCTCCTTAGCGACCGCCTCAGTCAACTCAACGCCCTGCACCAGCGCCACGACCTGAGAGGGGCCCTGCTGTTCTTTGACCTTGACCATTTCAAGCACATTAACGATTCGCTGGGGCATTCCTGTGGCGATGCGGTGCTGCAGGAAGTAACCCGCCGCCTGCTCTGCCGCGTGCGCGCCGAAGACACCGTTGCACGCCTTGGCGGTGATGAGTTTGTTGTGCTGCTCAGCGGTTTTACCAGCACAGGCCCTGCCCTGGCGCAGGAGGTAGAACGCGCCGCCCGTGAGCTGCTCGACGCCATCTCTGCGCCGATGCAGATTGAAGGCCACGCTCTGCAACTCAGCGCCAGCATCGGCATTGCGCTGATACCGGATCACGGCGACAGTGCCGAGGACTTGCTAAAACGCGCCGATATCGCCCTGTACCGCGTCAAGGAGCGCGGACGTGACGGCATCGCCTTTTTTGAACAATCGATGCAGGTGGCGGCCAGCGAACGCCTGGCCATCGAGTCGGAACTGCGCCGGGCCATCAGCAAGGGACAGTTCTGCCTGTACTACCAACCGCAGTTTGATTATCGCAGCCAGCGCATTGAAGGCGCCGAATCGCTGTTGCGCTGGCAACACCCTGAGCGTGGCCTGATTGGCCCCGGCGCCTTTATCGACGTCCTGGAGCAAAGCAGCCTGATACTTGAGGCCGGCCGCCAGATTCTGCATCAGGCCTGCGCCTTCATCGCCGAACTGCTTGGGGCTGGTTTGATCACCCCACACTTCCGCCTGAGCGTCAACATCAGCCCGCGCCAGTTCCGTCACGCCAGTTTTGTCGACGACGTTTTGGGCGCCATCGCCCTGCACAATATCCCGACCAGTTGCCTGAGCCTGGAGATCACTGAAGGCATAGTCATCGAGAATATCAACGACACCATCGACAAGATGAACCTGCTGCGCAGCCATGGCGTGCACTTTGCCATCGACGACTTCGGCACCGGTTACTCCTCCCTGAGCTACCTGAAACAGCTGCCTGTTGACCTGCTAAAGATTGATCAATCCTTTGTTCGCGACTGTCCACACAACCCCAACGACGCCGAGATCATCCGAGCGATCATCGCAATCGCCACCAGCTTGCACTTGGGCCTGATCGCAGAAGGCGTGGAAACCCGGGAACAACTGAAATTTCTGCATCAGCAAGGCTGCGAGCAATTTCAAGGCTACCTCTTCGGCAGACCGATGGACGCCAGCCAACTGCGCAGCCTGCTGCAAAATCCGCCCGATTACGCCGTCACCTGAACCGCCAACTCGATCACAAAGCGACGGGATTAGCGGCCTCCAAAGGAACGGCTGCCAACCTTTGCTGTCTCATCGGCATGGAGCGCGACACCGTGTTGCGACCACAGATCATAGGCAGGAAAGGAGTATTCATCATGAACAAGTCTATGTTGACAGGCGTCCTGATCGGCGCGGCAGTAGCCACAGCTGGCGGCGCCATTGCCGGCTACACCGCCTTTGTGGACACCACCCCTACCGAGGCTGAAGTTCTTGATGTAGCCGAAATCACGGAAACGCAACGGACCCCACGCGAAGTCTGCAATGACGTCGCCGTCACCCGGCAAAAACCTGTGCAGGACCAGAATCGCATCCTTGGCACTATTGCCGGCGCGGTCGTCGGCGGTGCACTGGGTAACCAGGTTGGCGGCGGCAGCGGCAAGAAGATCGCCACCGTCGCTGGTGCCGCCGCTGGTGGCTACGCCGGCAACCGAGTGCAGGAAAACATGCAGAACAACAGCACCTACACCACTACCGAGCGTCGCTGCGAAACCGTCTACGACAGCCACGACGAAGTGGTTGGCTATAACGTGAAATACCGCATCGGCGATGAAACCGGCACCGTCCGCATGGACGAAAAACCCGGCAGCAGTATTCCGCTGAAAGATGGCCAGCTGGTGCTCAGCAGCAACTGATTTCTCGCCCCTTCAGGCTCAAGGCCGCCATGCGTAAGCATCGCGGCCTTGCACGTTCGGGAGGTGCTTACGCCGCCACGCGCCCCAGCCATTCACACCGCGCGAGCACTGCGCAACCTCACTCCAGCCCCTCGGTGCTCTCACGGCACAACTCCAGCCACCGTTCCACACCCGCGCTGCGGAACTTCTGCCTGTGCAGCGCAAAGTAGAAGCGGCGGTGAAAATCCCGATGCGGGACAGGCAGCGGCACCAGGCGCCCGCGATTGAACGCATCAACCAGAGTGATCTCCGACAGACAGCCCAGCCCCAGCCCCGCCTCCACTGCACGCTTGATGGCCTCGGTGTGCTGCAGCTCCAGCTTGACATCCAGATTGGCCAGCAGCCCATGCATCGCCCAGTCAAAGTGCTGCCGCGTG
>Ga0208794_1001449_pt1 | contig 10521 bp, 9 predicted proteins | sample 32_taG_FD_184106 | JGI IMG/M metagenome (GOLD analysis project Ga0208794, IMG submission 184106) | Marine viral communities from the Gulf of Mexico - 32_GoM_OMZ_CsCl metaG (SPAdes) (version 2) | ecosystem: Environmental > Aquatic > Marine > Oceanic | place: Atlantic Ocean: Gulf of Mexico...
CGGGCGAGAACATCGCGCCGAGCAGCACCAGCTCGGCGGCCCGCGCGTGCCCGACGGCCCGCACCAGCGTGGCCGACAGCCCGGAGTCGCACGTGAGCCCGATGCCGCTGAACGCGGTGCCGAGCTTCGCGTCGGCTGCGAGGACCCGCAGGTCGCAGGCCAGCGCGAGCCCGAGACCGGCCCCGACGCACGCACCCTCGACGGCCGCCACCACGGGCTTCGCCATGCCGACCAGCCTCCGCACGATCGGCGCGTAGTGCTCGTCGACCGTGTCGAAGGCCGTGGCCGCGTCGGCCTCGAGGGCGGCGGCGTGCTCGCCGAGGTCCTGGCCGACGCAGAACGCGGACCCCGCTCCCGTCAGCACGACCGCGCGGACGGCGTCGTCGGCGGCCACCGCCTCCAGTGCGTCGCGCAGCGCGACCTTCGTCGCCGCGTCGAGCGCGTTGCGCGCCGCCGGCCGGTCGATCACCACCGTCGCCACCGCGCCCTCGCGCTCGGTCCGCACGGTCGCGTCGTCGCTCATGGGTCGCTCCTCGTCGTGGTCCAGGTCACACTGCCGGGCCGCCACGGTACGCGCAGCGGCTCACTCCGCGGCGAGCACCTTGCCCGGGTTCATCAGGCCCGTCGGGTCGACCGCGCGCTTGAGCGCCCGCTGGAGGTCGAGCTCGACCGGCGACTTCTGCGCGGCCGCGGCGTCGCGCTTCGCGGTGCCGAGCCCGTGCTCGGCGCTGATGCTGCCGCCGAACGCGGCGACCGAGGCGTAGACCGTCGCCGTCAGGCGGTCGGCGTGGGCGAGGAAGGCCTCGTCGGTCCAGCCGACGGGCTTGGTGAGGTTGTGGTGGAGGTTGCCGTCGCCGACGTGGCCGTACGAGACGACCCGCACGCCGGGGAGCACCTCCGCCAGCGCGACGTCGGCGTGCGCGACGAACGCCGGCAGCGCGCTGATCGCGACCGACACGTCGTGCTTGAGGCTGGGCCCCTCGCCGTTCTGCGCCTCGGAGATGCCCTCGCGCAGCGCCCAGACGGCCGCGGCCCGGGGCCCGGACGCCACCACGGCGTCGACGACCTGGTCGTGCTCGACGGCCTCCTGGAGCACCCGCTCGAGCAGCCCCTCGACGTCGGCGTCGCCGCCGTCGGCGAGCTCCACCAGTCCGTACCAGGGGTGGGCGGTCGCGAACGGGTCCCGGGTGCCCGGCACGTGCGCCAGCACGATCGCCAGGCTCTGCGCCGACATCACCTCGAACGACGTCACCCGCTCCCCCGCCACGGCGCGCACGGTGCCGAGCAGCGCGGTCGCGGCCGCCAGGTCGGCGAGCGCGACCCAGGCGGTCGCCCGTCGGGGCGTCGCCGGATGGAGCGCGAGCACGGCCGCGGTGACGACCCCGAGGGTGCCCTCCGAGCCGAGGAAGAGCTGGGTGAGGTCGTAGCCGGTGTTGTCCTTGCGCAGGCCGCGCAGGCCCTCCCAGACCCGGCCGTCGGGCAGCACGACCTCGAGCCCGAGCGTCAGCGCCCGCATCCCGCCGTACCGGAGCACCGCGGTGCCGCCCGCGTTGGTCGCCACGTTGCCGCCCACCGTGCAGCGGCCCTCGGAGCCCATCGAGAGCGGGAACTGCAGGCCGTGCTCCCGCGCGACGCGCTGCACGTCGGCGAGCACCACGCCCGCCTCGACCGTCACCGTCTGGTTCGCCACGTCGACCTCGCGAATCCCGCGGAGCCGCTCGGTGGAGAGCACCACCTGCCGGCCCGAGGCGTCCGGCACGGCCCCGCCGCACAGGCCCGTGCCGCCGCCCTGCGGCACGACCGCGACGTCCGCCGCCGCGCAGGCACGCACGACCTCGGCCACCTCCGCCGTCGTGCGGGGCAGCACGACGAGGGCGGGACGGCCGGCGTACGCACCTCGCCAGTCGGTCGCGTACGACGCCAGCCGGTCGTCGTCGGCCCCCGGGACGAGCACGCCGCGCCCACCCACGATCGGGGTGAGCGCGGCGAGGAGCGCGGCGTCCGGTCGGTCGTCGGGGTCGGCCGCGGTCACGACCGCGGCTTGACGGCCAGGATCGGCCGGTCGAGGTCGAGCAGCACGCGCTGGGCGTCGCTGCCCAGGAAGAGCTTGCCGACCGGCGAGCGACGGCGGATGCCGATGACGACCACGGAGGCGTCGACCTCGTCGGCGACCGCGGCGATCGCGCCCGCCAGGTCGTCGTGGTGCGTCGGCTGGCGCAGCTCGAAGGCCACCCCGGCGGCCGCGGCGACGGACGCGAGCTCGGCCCGGCGCTCGTCGCCGACGAGCGCCTTGTCGACGAGCGCCCCGCCCTGCGGGGAGTTGAGCACGACGAGGGGCTCGCCGCGCCGGGCCGCCTCGGCGACCGCGGCCTCGTACGCCGCGTTGCCGGGGGCGGTGTCGACGTAGCCGACCAGGACCGTCATCGGGAGCTCTCCTTCGTGCGCCCCTCGGGCGCGTCGGTGTCGGACGGGGTGTCCGACGGGCTGTCCGACGGGCTGTCGGACGGGCTGTCGGACGGGGTCTCGCCGGTCGCGCCGCCGCCCGGACCGGGGGCGGCCGGACCGCCGCGGCCGGCGAGCGAGCGCCGCAGCACGAAGCCGAGGAGCGGCAGCACCAGGACCACGACCAGCACCGCGAGCAGCGTGCCCGAGATCGGCCGCGTGGCGAACCCGGCGACGTCGCCGTCGAAGAGGATCAGCGAGCGACGGGCGTTGCTCTCGAGCAGCGAGCCGAGCACGAACGCGAGCACCAGCGGCCCGGGCTCGAAGCCGGCCTTCTTCATCAGGTAGCCGAGCACGCCGAAGACGATGACCAGCACGATGTCGAAGCTGTTGTTGTTGACCGTGTAGACGCCGATCAGGGTGATCAGCACGGTGATGGGCGCCATGATCGAGGCCCGGATCGTCAGGATCTTCACGAACAGGCCGACCAGCGGGATGCTCATCATCAGCAGCAGGATGTTGCCGATGTACATCGAGTTCACGACGCCCCAGAAGAGCTCCGGGTGGTCCTCGACCAGGCCCGGCCCGGGCGTGATGCCCTGGATGAGCAGGGCGCCGAAGATGACGGCGATCGTCGCGTTCGCGGGGATGCCCAGCGTCAGCAGCGGGATGAACGACGAGGTGGCGGCCGCGTTGTTGGCCGACTCCGGCGCCGCGACGCCCTCGATGGCGCCCTTGCCGAACCGCTCGGGCGTCTTGGAGCGCTTCTTCTCCAGCCCGTACGCCGCGAGCGACGACAGCACCGCGCCGCCGCCCGGCAGGATGCCGAGCACGAAGCCGATGACGGAGCCCCGGCCGATGGCGCCGGAGGACTGCTTGAGGTCCTTGCGCGACGGCCACGGGTTCGAGACCTTCGCCGGCGGCTTGCCGAGCTTGCCGCGGTTCTCGAGGCTGTGCAGGATCTCGGCGAGGCCGAAGATGCCCATCGCGATCGGCACGAAGTCGAGGCCGTCGGCCATCGACAGCGACTCGAACGTGAAGCGCTCGGCGCCGGTGAAGCCGTCGCGGCCGACGGTGGCGAGCAGCAGGCCGATGGCCGCCGCGACGAACGCCTTCGTGCGGCTGCCGTTGCCGACCGCGGCGACGAGCAGGATGCCGAGGAGAGCGAGCATCGTGTACTCCGGCGGACCGAAGTCCAGCGCGAACGACGCGATGAAGGGCGCCACCAGGGTGAGGGCGATGATCGAGACCGTGCCGCCCACGAAGGATCCGATGGCGGCGATGCCGAGCGCCGTGCCGGCCTTGCCCTGCCGGGCCAGCGCGTAGCCGTCGAAGACGGTGACCACCGAGCTGGCCTCACCGGGGAGGCGGAGCAGCACGGAGGTGATCGTGCCGCCGTACTGCGCGCCGTAGAAGATGCCGGCGAGCATGATGATCGCGGTGACGGGCTCCACGGCGTACGTCAGCGGCAGCAGGATCGCGATGGTCGCTGCGGGGCCGAGGCCGGGGAGGACGCCCACGAGCATGCCGACGACGACGCCGATCAGGCAGTAGAGCAGGTTCTCCGGCTGGAGGACGACGCCGAAGCCGTCGATGACCGGGGCAATGTCCACGGGTCAGGTCCTCTCGGGGTGGATGGGGACGGGCCGGGGCTCGTCAGCGGGGCACGTCAGAAGAGGTGCGGGAGCGACACGCCCAGGGCGGTCACGAAGATCAGGTAGAAGCTCACGGTCATGAGGAGCGCCCCGACGACCGAGGTGCGCCAGCCCTCCCGGCCGAGGACCTTCAGCCAGACGAAGGCGAGCACGGCCGAGGGGATCTCGAAGCCGACGACCTCGATGAGGTAGGCGAACGGCACGAGGGTGAGCACGGCCGGCAGCACGACCCAGCTGTCCGAGGTGAAGCGCTCGGTGTCGCTGGTCGCCCGGGCCTGGGCGAGGAGCACCAGGCCCAGCAGCGCGATCGCGGAGCTGACGACGAGGGGCCAGGTGCCGGGGCCCGGCTCGCCGAGCGAGCCGGTCCCGAGCGCCAGGGAGCCGACGACGCCCGCTCCCCCGAAGCCGATGACGAGCAGCGCCAGCACGACGTTGGTCGTGAGGCCCGCGGGCTCGGGCTTCTCGGCCTCCCACTGGGCCGCGAGCTCCTCGGGCGAGGCCGCCTCGGGGAGGTCGTCCGCCACGGCGGCGGCCTTCTCGAGGGACGGCCCGGCGGCCGTGCCGACGGTCTTCTCGTCGGGCGCGGCCTGCCGGCCGCGGGGACTCACGACTCGCCGCCCATGTCGATGCCGTACTCGGCGATCAGGGCCTCGTAGGTCTCGCGCTGCTCGTTCCAGTCGGCCACGACCTCGTCGCCGTCGACCTGGTACGGCGTGAGCAGCGCGTTGGTGTTGAAGTCCTGGTAGGCCTCGGTCTCGAAGGCGGCGTCGAACGCCTCCTTGAGCGCGTCGATCGTCTCCTGCGGGGTGTCCTTCGGCGCGGCGATGGCGCGGTACTGGGCGACCGGCACGTCGTACTCGAGCTCGGTCGCGGTGGGCACGTCCTCGAGGTACTGGTTGCGCTCGGAGGAGAAGACCATCAGCGGCACGATCTCGCCGGCCTGGATCTGCGGGTAGGCCTCACCGAGCTGGATGCTGGTCACGTCGACCTGGTTGCCGAGCAGCGCCGTCAGCGCCGGCGAGCCACCGTCGAAGGGCACGTCGTTGCCGTCGACCTCGGTCTGGTTGAAGAGCAGCTCCTGGGAGAGCTGGCTGCCCGTGCCGACACCCGTGGTGGCGTAGTCGACGGCCTCGCCGGAGGCCTCGAGGTCCTCGAAGGACTCCCAGCCGGAGTCGGCGTTCGCGACGAGCACGTAGTCGTCCTGCGAGATGCCGGTGACGATCTCGTAGTCGTCGAGGCTGACGACCTCGTCCTCGCCGACGACGAGGGACGTGATCGCGATCAGCGAGGCGTTGATGACCATCAGGTTCTGGCCGTCGGCGTTCTCACCGGCGAGGGTCTGGGCCGCGAGGGCGCCGTTGGCGCCGGGCTTGTTCATCACCGGCACCGGCACGCCGAGGTCGTCGGAGACCGGCTCGGCCAGCGCGCGGGCGATGAGGTCCGTGCTGCCGCCCGCGTCCTGGCCGACGGTCAGGTTGATCGCCCCGTTGGGGAAGTCCTCGGCCGACGAGCCGCCGAGGTTGCCGCCGCAGGCGGAGAGGGAGAGGGCCACGGAGGCGGTCGACAGAGCCGCGACGCCGCGGACGAGACGGGGGTGCTTCATGGGAACTCCTGGGGGTCGGGCGGGGCTCGTGCGAGTCGGGGGGCGGCTTGTGATCGCCGTCACCTGGTGGACACTAAAAGCCGCCGATGATGCATGTCCAAACCCGATCAAGCATGGCCTGATACCGTCCGCGCATCATGTTCTCCTTCGAGCAGCTCCGTGGATTCGTGGCCGTGGCCGAAGAGCTCCACTTCGGTCGGGCCGCGGAGCGGCTCAGCATGACGCAGCCACCCCTGAGCCGTCAGATCCAGAAGCTGGAGCGCGAGGTCGGGGTGCGGCTCTTCGACCGTGACAACCGCGGCGTCGCCCTCACCCCCGCCGGAACGGCGTTCCTGCGCGAGGCCACCCGGCTCCTGGCGCTCGCCGAGGCGGCACCCGACCTCGCCCGGAGGATCGCCTCCGGCACCGTCGGGACCATCCGGATCGGCTTCACCGCGGCGTCGACGTTCGGGGTGCTCACCGACGTGCTCGACCTGGTCACCGCGGCGCTGCCCCAGGTCGAGATCGACCTCTACGAGATGGTGACGCGCGAGCAGGTCGAGGCGCTGCTCGCCCACGAGATCGACCTCGCCCTCGCGCGCCCGCCGTTCGACCCCGCCCTGTTCGGCAGCCGCCTGATCCGCCGGGAGGAGCTCGTGGTCGCCGTCCCCGCCGGCCACGCCCTGACCACCCTCGACCGGCCCGTCGAGGTCGGCGACCTGGCCGGCGAGCCGCTGGTCATGCACTCCGCCACCAAGGCGCGCTACTTCTACGACCTCGTCGTCGGGCTGCTGCCCGTCGAGCACCACAACGTGGTGCACACGGTGAGCCAGATCGCGACGATGACGTGGCTGGTCGCCAGCGGCCGCGGGCTGGCGTTCGTACCCCGCTCGGCCTCGCTGCTGGGCATCGCCGGCGTCGTGCACCTGCCGCTCGTCACGCGTGAGCCGAAGCCGGTGGAGCTGCACCTGCTGTGGCCCCGGGACTCCGCCAACCCGGCCCTGCCGCTGGCCCTCGAGACCCTGCGCGCGCTCGACCCCGACGCGACGCCGCGCGGGCTGACCTGACCTCACGCCACCGACAGCGCCAGGTGCGCCGCGAGCGCGAGGCCGGCCAGGCCGATGCCCCACCGCAGCGGCGTCTCGGGCAGCACGCGCACGAGCTGGGGGCCGATCCAGCCGCCGACGAGGGCACCGATCGCGACGCAGCCCGCGGCCGACCAGTCGACCGGCGCGAGCACGGCGTAGACCACGGCGGCGACGGCGTTGGCGGCGCTCGTCGCGAGGTTCTTCACCGCGTTGGTGACGGGGAACGGCTCGCTCGTGCGCACCGACAGCACGGCGAGCATGATGATGCCGGAGGCGGCCCCGAAGTAGCCGCCGTACACCCCGACGGCCGCGACCTGCGAGCCCGGCATGGCGTCGGTGTCGAGCGGCCCCCGGCCGCGTCGCGCGATCCACGCGCGGATGCGGTCGCGCGCGAGCAGCAGCACCGCGCCGAACGCCACCAGGGCGGGCACGACGACCTCGAAGGTCTCCTCGCCGCCGAGCAGCAGCAGGCCGGCGCCCACGGTGCCGCCGAGCGCCGACCACCCGCACAGCACGGCGACGCGGCGGCCCTGGCCGCGCAGCTCGCGGCGCGAGCCGAGCGCGGTGCCCGCGCCGTTCGCCAGCAGCGCCACCGAGTTGGTGACGTTCGCGGCGAGCGGCGGCAGCCCGACGGCCAGCAGGGCGGGGTACGACGCCAGCGACGCCAGGCCCGCGATCGACCCGCAGAGCCCCGCGCCGACGCCGGCCAGCACGAGGAGCAGCGCCTCGGTCACGCCTGCCTCCTCCACTGTCGGGTCCGCTGATCAGGACGCCCCATCGTCGGCGACCTCCCGGTCGGCCCGGGTCAGGGGGTCGACACGTGGACGGGCGTCACCAGGCGCCCCTCCGCCAGCCACGTGCGGAGGTTCTCGAGCACCAGCCGGGCCATGTCGGCGCGGGTCTCGACGGTCCCGGACGCGAGGTGCGGCAGCAGCACCACCTCGTCGAGCGTGCGCAGGGCCTCGGGCACGTGGGGCTCCGCGGCGTACACGTCGAGCCCGGCCCCGCCGAGCCCGCCGCTGCGCAGCAGGTCGACCAGCGCCGTCTCGTCGACGACGGACCCGCGGCCCACGTTGACGAGGAAGCCGTCGGGCCCGAGGGCCTCGAGCTCCGCGCGCCCGACGAGCGGCGCGGCCGCGGTGCCGCCGGCCGCCGCGACCACGAGCAGGTCGACGGACGACGCGAGCGCGAGCGGCGAGGCCGCGTAGGCGTACGGGACGCCCGGGACCGGGCGTCGGTTGTGGTAGCTGACGCGACAGCCGAACGCCTCGAGCCGGAGCGCGATCGCCCGGCCGATGCGCCCCAGGCCGAGGATGCCGACCCGGGCGCCCGACAGCCGTCGGGCGAGGGGGAAGTCGCGGCCGGAGTCCCAGCCGCCGGCCCGCACCCAGCGGTCCGCGGCGCTGAGGCGCCGCATCGCGTCGAGGGCGAGCCCGACGGCCGTGTCGGCCACGCAGTCGGTGAGCACGTCGGGCGTGGTGCTGACGACCACGCCGCGCGCCGCCGCCGCGGCGACGTCGATGGTGTCGTGGCCGACGCCGAAGCTGACGACCGCCCGCAGCGCGGGCAGCGCCTCGAGCGCGCTGGGGTGAGGCCCAGGCGAACCGGAGGTGACGACGACCTCGGCCGTCGCGCCGTACGACGCGAGCGGCTCCGCGTGCGGGTCCACCGGTCCGGCGGGCAGCACCGGCGCGGCGAACTCCGTGCTCAGAGTGCGCGCCAGGTCCGGCTTGAGGCCGGCCGTCTGCAGGACGCGGCCCGCGGCGGCACTCACCGGTCGAGCGCCGGACGCTTCGGGTCGAAGGCCCAGCCCGGCACGAGGTACTGCATGGCCGCGGCGTCGTCGCGCGCGCCGAGGCCCTCGCGCAGGTACAGCTCGTGCGCCTCCTGCAGGCGCTCCTCGTCGAGCTCCACGCCGAGGCCCGGGGTGGTCGGCACGGTGAGGTGGCCGTCGGAGATGCGCAGCGGGTCGGTGGTGATCCGCTGCCCGTCCTGCCAGATCCAGTGGGTGTCGATCGCGGTCGGCTCCCCCGGCACGGCGGCGGCGACGTGCGTGAACATCGCCAGCGAGACGTCGAAGTGGTTGTTGGAGTGCGAGCCCCACGTGAGGCCCCACGCCTCGCACATCTGGCCGACGCGCACGGAGCCCGCCATGGTCCAGAAGTGCGGGTCGGCGAGCGGGATGTCGACCGCGTTGCTGCGCACCGCGTGGCCCATCTGGCGCCAGTCGGTGGCGATCATGTTGGTGGCCGTCGTCAGGCCGGTGGCGCGCTTGAACTCGGCCATCACCTCGCGGCCGGAGTAGCCGCCCTCGGCGCCGCAGGGGTCCTCGGCGTACGCCACGACGCCGTTCATCGCGCGCCCGTGGCGCACGGCGTCGGCGAGCAGCCACCCGCCGTTCGGGTCGAGCGTGACGCGGGCGTCGGGGAAGGCCGCGGCCAGCGCGGTGACGACCTCGACCTCCTCCTCGCCCGGGAGCACGCCGCCCTTGAGCTTGAAGTCGGCGAAGCCGTAGCGCTCCTGGGCCGCGCGGGCGAGCGCGACCACCGCGTCGGCGTCGAGCGCCTCCTCGTGGCGCAGCCGCGTCCAGTCGTCCTCGCCGTCGGGCTCGGAGCGGTAGGCCAGGTCGGTGCGCTCGCGGTCGCCGACGAAGAACAGGTAGCCGAGCGCCTGCACCCGGTCGCGCTGCTGGCCCTCGCCGAGCAGCTCGGCCACCGGGACCCCGAGCGCCTGCCCGTGGAGGTCGAGCAGCGCCGACTCCAGCGCCGTCACGACGTGCACCGTGGTGCGGAGGTCGAACGTCTGCTGGCCCCGCCCGCCGGCGTCGCGCCCGGCGAACGCGGCGCCGACCGTGCGCAGCAGGCTGCGGAACGTCGCCACCCGCTGGCCGACGACGTGGGTGGCCGACTCCTCCAGCGTGCGCCGGATGGTCTCGCCGCCCGGCACCTCCCCCACGCCCGTGCGCCCGTCCGAGTCGGTGAGCACCACGATGTTGCGGGTGAAGTACGGCGCGTGGGCGCCGCTCAGGTTGAGCAGCATGCCGTCGTGCCCGGCCACCGGCACCACGCGCAGGTGGGTGACGACGGGCCCGCGCTCAGCCACGGACGAGCTCGCCGTCGACCTGGCGCCAGATGCCCAGCGGGTTGCCGTCGGCGACCGCGGGGGGCAGCAGGGCGGCGGGCACGTCCTGGTAGGCGACCGGACGGAGGAACCGCTCGATCGCGAGGGTGCCGACCGACGTGCTGCGCCCGTCGGAGGTGGCCGGGAACGGGCCGCCGTGCACCATCGCGCGACCGACGTCGACGCCCGTGGGCCAGCCGTTGAAGAGGATCCGGCCGACCTTGTCCTCCAGCACCGGCAGCAGGGTCGCGGCCGCGGCGTGGTCGGACGCGACGGCGTGAACCGTCGCGGTGAGCTGGCCCTCGAGGTCGGCGGCGACGCCGGCCAGGTCGGCGGCGTCGTCGACCGTCACGACGAGCGAGGAGGCACCGAAGTTCTCCTCGCCCAGCGCGGGCCGGTCGGCCAGCGTGCGGGCGGCGGTCGCGAAGACCGCGGCGCTGCCGGCGGTGGCCGCCGCGCCGTCGGCGGCGGGCTCGGCGCCGCGGGCGACGACCTGCACGTCGTCCGTCGACGACAGCCGGTCGAGACCGGTCTCGTACGACGCGTGGATGCCCGGCGTGAGCATCGTCTGCGCCGGGCTGGCGGAGAGCGCCTGTGCGACGGCGTCGACGAACGCGTCGAGCTCGGGGCCGGC
>Ga0208794_1001451_pt1 | contig 10517 bp, 18 predicted proteins | sample 32_taG_FD_184106 | JGI IMG/M metagenome (GOLD analysis project Ga0208794, IMG submission 184106) | Marine viral communities from the Gulf of Mexico - 32_GoM_OMZ_CsCl metaG (SPAdes) (version 2) | ecosystem: Environmental > Aquatic > Marine > Oceanic | place: Atlantic Ocean: Gulf of Mexico...
AAAAGCAATGGGTAAGACCCGTATGCGTTAAGAGCAGCGTTCACGTGCAGCCAACGCAGAACTTCAACCAATGGCAAGAAGAACTCGCAGAAGAGCAACGCTTTCGCCGATTGATTGACAACTTTAAGGCGGACTTGATTAACGCCTACACGAATCGAAATGTTTAACCCCATAAAACCAAACAAATGGGAATCAGTAAAGTAAAGACCATTCAACCGAATGGCACGTATGAAGGTCGCAACGGCCTTATGTTTAAATTCGAGATAGGACTCGAAGACGGATCAAGCGGAGAGGTATCCGCGAAGACCATAGACCGCTGGAACGTCGGCGACGAAGTAGAGTACGAAGTCACCCCAAGTAAATGGGGGCCGCGTATGAAGCTCACAAAGCCGGGGTTTACCCCTAACCAAGGCAGCGGACAAAGCCCAGACATTCAAAAGCGCATTGACGCTTCGTGGGCAATTGGTCACGCCATCAACCAGGAGAGCGATCCAGAGAAGATCGTCGAGGCGGCGGAATGGCTCTTGAAGTTACGGGACACCTTAATCTCGAAGCTATGAACTGGACAGAGCGCGATAACTTGCTTTTGCTGCATACAGTAAACACGCACGTCAGGCCATCGGGAAAGGCTTCTTGGGTAAATGTTAAACCGATCCCCGGTCGCACTAAGCGAGCGATGGAGCAACAATGGAGCAGCCAGATGAAAGCCCGTTGTCGGTGGAACGGCAAAAGCTACGTTTTAAGGCAGCCAAATCTTTTCGATAAGGCTACCCCTATCGCGAAGGTAGTTAATGCAAGGAAGACCCCTCAAAACGCTTCTACGGGCGTTGAGAAGAAGCGGGTAGTAGTTAAGAAGTCGTTCCTGTGGGGCGCATTTACATTTGAGCGTTATGAATAATATTAAATTGTTCTTGGTTCGTAATTACGGATCACTAGAGAAGGCCGCGTACCAATTGGACGTTACCGGAGCAACGGTGCGAAGCTGGTGCAGTTTGCGCCCTCGGAATATGCTTAAACACATTCCCGAGATAAGCGAACAAACCGGAGCCACCTACGCGGAAATCGTTCTTGAAGTTATGGATTGTGAGAAAGAGGGGGCGGTTTAGCCCCCTTTTTTTTATCATTGACGCATGGAACGAGAATTCAAAGGAGTATGGATCCCGAAGGAAGTTTGGCTCAACAAGGAATTGAGCCTTACAGAAAAAGCCTTGCTTGCAGAAATCGACTCCTTCACGGGTGAAGGGAAAGCCTTCTACAAATCGAACGAAACAATCCAGGAAGAATACAAAGTTTCCCGGCCTACGATTTCAAAAGCCTTCAAGAAATTGGAGGGGTTGGGGTTTATTAAAATCGAGTTCGACGGACGCAGGAGGAAAGTAACCTATCAGGCAGACCGTAAAATATTTACGGGCAGAAGGAAAGAAATTTACGGGCAGACCGTAAAAAAGTTTCCGGCAGACCGTAAAAATAGTACCTCTATTAATACAGTTAAAGAACAAGTTAAAGAACAATCTAAAGAAGAGGCGATCGTTCTCCCTTGGGATTCCGAACGATTCGCAGATATTTGGAGCGAATGGAAAGAAGACCGCAGAGAACGAAAGATTAAGAAGTACACCCGGCGCGGAGAATTGGCCGCGCTCCACAAACTACACAACGAAACAAACGGAGATGAACAACAAGCAATCGAAGCAATCCAACTCGCTATCGCGAACCAGTGGCAAGGAATCTTCCCTCGACCAAAGAAGGCAAGTCCAAAAGGCCCGAGCCGAGATGAGTTTAACAACTATCTCAAAAACGGGATTATTTAAATACACGCCGGCGGAATGTTGGGATCAAGGCACCAACATAAAAACCGCGCTCCGCGTTATGCCGGAAGAAACCCGCGCGGCTGTGGTCTCAATGATTAAAAGCACGGTCGACTCCATAGACGCAAAGAAGACGCTCTCGAGCTTCGAAGACATCGCCCTCTGCGCGGAGATGATATTCGAGATTTTCCCCGTTTTGAAATTGGAGGAATTGAAGTTAATTTGTCAGCGCATGATAACGGGGCACTACGGCAAATATTACGAGCGGTTGAAGATCGCGGAATTCCGAGAGTGCATCACCAAGCACGAAGAGGAACGCGCCCCAATCCTAGAGCGTCAACACGAGATAATTTACCGAGGTACGGACAATCCTAGCAACGTCCCCGAATACGATGCAGAAGCAGCAAAGCTCGCTTGGAGAATGAAGAACAACCCTTTTTTAATACCGGGAAAGAATGGGAATAGCCAAGACGAAAGCGAAACTTGATTCCATCTTCTCGCAGTTCATCCGCTTGCGTGGATCTAATGAAGAAGGTTGGGGAGAGTGCTTTACCTGCGGACGGTTGAGATTTTGGAAGGAGGTCGATTGCGGGCATTTCATCACCCGCGCAAAACTTTCAACCCGATGGCTCGAGTCCAATTGTCAATTTCAGTGCAAAAAATGTAATATGACAGGCGGCCAACAGTACGTTTTTTCAAAGCGGTTGGATGAGGTTTACGGCGAGGGGACGGCAGAAGCTATCCTCATCGAGAGCAACAAAACGAAGAAGTGGACAGTGGAAGAACTCGAGGAGAAATGCCGATACTACAGGAGAAAAGTAAATGAAATCAAGGCACAAAGAGGATTGGAATAGGTTCCTAACACGGAACTATTCAAAACTCCTCCGCGTTGCCGAACGATGGACGGAGGATCCTGGCGACCTTGTTCACCACGTCTATCTCCGGTGCATTGATAAACGATATATGGAGAACCCCTTCGGGTACTTCGTGAAGGCTATGTACTTTGAAGCGACGCGCGGAAAATTTAAGGAACTGTATAAAACAAACGATAATGAACCAACAGAACAAGCAAGCGAAACCGACTGGAGCAAAGCCATCCAACGAGAGCGAATGCAACTGCTCCTCGACCGTCTCTCCTGGTTCGACCGAACTATCTTCTCTCTGTACTTGCAAGGATGGAATATGGCTGAAATATCTCGACGGTCTGGGATTGGAGAATCAACCCTTTATCGCTCACTACACGTCACAAGAAAAACCCTAAAAAATGTTCTTCGTAACCGGACAGAAAAGGAGTGACCGCCTCGCTATTTGTCAAGGCTGCGAACACTTCGTAAAAGCTACGAAGAGTTGCGGCCCCCTCGTAACCGAAGCCTTCACCGACTCCAAGCTCTGCGGCTGCCACATGCCCACGAAGACGCGGTTAAAGGTAGCCTCCTGCCCTCTGGATAAATGGGAGGCAGAGATAAACGCGGAACTCCTGGACAAGATCCGCGAACTAATCGAGAACCCTAAAGACGCCACAAACGGCGACCTCGCCGAACTGTACTCAAAAGCCACCGGAACAAATACAAAAGCATCTCAATGCTCCTCGTGTAACCGGAGGATGTTAAACGAACTAAAACAACTCTTGAAAGATGCCACTCCCAAAACCTAACAAAGGCGAAAACCGCTATCAATTCATGCACCGCTGCGTGAACTCCGTAATAGCGAAGCGAGACTTCCCCGATGCCGATCAACGCGTTGCAGTTTGTTCGGCCATTTGGAAAAAAGAGACGGGGCAATGAAGACAGTAACAAGCGTATCGGGCGGCCAGTCCTCCGCGTATATCGCCGCCAACTACCCAAGCGATTACCTCGTTTTCGCTTTGGTAACTACGGAGGATAAATCCTGCCAACACCCCGACCCGTATTTGAGGAAGCTCGTAAGCGACAAAATCGGGCGCGAGTTTATCGGGACTCTCGAGGACGATGTCATCATCGAAACGATGCTCGAGCTTGAGCAATGGTTGCAGCAGGATATTCATTGGACAGCCGGGGAAACATTCGACCACATTACAGCCCACAAAGGGGGATGGTTACCTAATAAGCTCCATCGGTACTGTACGGTTGAAATGAAACTCCGCCCAATGCATCGATGGTGGAAAGAGACAATTGGAGAGCCTGTAAAGATGCAGATTGGATTCCGAGCAGGCGAAGAACGGCGAGCCGTGAGAATGATGGAGCGATGTAACGAAGACGGCCTTCTCGAATTTAAAGACGTAATTGGAAAACACTCCAACGGCAATAACAAATGGGCAACGGTTGCTTGGCAAAAACCGACGTTCCCAATGATTGACGACGGGATCCACCGAGATAAGGTTGTAGAATATTGGAACGAAATTCCTATTCCATTTGCAGAGCGTAATAACTGCGTCGGTTGCTTTCACCGAAATCCGTTACTTCTTCGGAAGATGTGGGATAAGTATCCCGAAAAAATGGAGTGGTTTGCCAGTCAAGAAAGAAAAGAGAAGAAGGGACAATGGCGATCGGATACGACTTACGACAACATTAAAAACCACCGTTTACAACACGAGCTGAACTTTGACGACTTCGGCGAATGCGACAGCGGCCACTGCGGACTATGAGCTACACCAAAGAAGAACGCGAAGAGATAGCGCACAATATCCGGCAGTTCATGAAGCTACCTAAAAAAGAGAAGTTCGAGGAGAAGCAATACTTCGACACGATCGGACAAACGGCAGGGCTTCGGATGCTGCACCGAAGAGAGTACAATATGACCCACTACGACCGCGAATGGCTGGAAACCATTGCGCGAGACGTAGAAGGCAGAATCATCCACCCGTGAAACACGGAAGCCTTTTTTCGGGAATCGGAGGCTTTGACCTGGCCGCCGAATGGATGGGATGGGAGAACCTGTTCAATTGCGAGTGGGAAGAGTTCCCGCGCAAAGTCTTAAAGCACCACTTCCCAAACGCTAAACAATATGGAGACATCAAAGAATTCAACGCGGCAACTTACGCTGGACGAATTGATATCCTTACAGGAGGATTTCCCTGCCAACCGTACAGCACCGCAGGGAAACGAAAAGGAAAGGAAGACGAACGCCACTTGTGGCCGGAGATGCTTAGAGTTATTCGAGAGTGTTCACCCCGTTGGATCGTGGGAGAGAATGTTCGCGGGCTTGTTAATTGGTCGGGGGGTTTGGTTTTCGAAGAGGTGTGCGCTGACCTGGAAGCTTGTGGGTACTCCGTACAACCGTTTATTCTTCCAGCTTGCGCCGTCAACGCTCCGCACCGCAGGGACAGAGTTTGGTTTGTCGCTCATCGGAACACCGACGGCGACAAACGGCGGAGGTCGAAGCGAAAAGTTCAGAAAGGGCAGGACACCGACACCTCAAGAAATAGCGAACAACCACGGCGGTTTGTTGCTCACGCCAACGACAAGGGAGGAAGTAATGGACACGGAGAAATTCAAGGCACGGATGGAGAAGTACGACAACGGAACGACCGTTCCGAATTTAGCGACACAAATTCACGGAATGCTCCCGACACCGATGGCGCAGGAAAGCGACAAAATAACGGGCAAGGAAAATCAGGACAGTTTGACCAAACGCGCACGGTTGGAAACTGGGGAAACTTCCCAACTGAACCCCCTATTTGTGGAAGAGATGATGGGCTTTCCAAAGAACTGGACGGCATCACCTTTCCAAAGTGGAGAAGAGAATCAATCAAAGCATACGGAAACGCAATAGTGCCTCAAGTGGCTTTGCGTATATTTGAAGCAATCCAAGAATATGAGAAACGCACGTAAAGCCCTCCTCCACGCAAAGAACTTCCTCTTAATTACGGAGAACGCCGAAGTAGTGCGTTTACACGTAGGGCAAGACCCCGCAACCCTCCTCTTAACTTTAGCCGTACATAATGCCGAATTCCTCCACACCCTCGAAGCCGTCATCGTTCAAGCGCACGAAGCTCTCGGAGATCCGGGAGAACCCGAACAACCCTCGGACAATTAAAGAGGAGAAATTCGAGAAACTCGTTCGAAGCATTCAGACCTTCCCGGAGATGCTCGAGGCGCGGCCCATAGTCGTAAACCCGGACGGCGTAATCATAGGAGGGAATATGCGATATAAAGCCTGCAAAGCGGCAGGACTCACAGAAGCCCCCGTTTACTTTGCTACATGGGGAGAAGCCAAAGAAAGAGAGTTCACCATTAAAGATAACACGAACGCAGGAGAACACGATTTCGACGTCCTCGCCAACGAATGGGACGCAACCGAACTAAACGAATGGGGTCTTAACGTATGGGATCCACAAGAAGAAGAGAACGAAGAGAAAGAGGAGAAACCAAAATGCGAACTTTGCGGTAAATAATGGAAGCGGTAAAAATCAACACATCCAACACCAAAAAACAAGCGATGCTCGAAGCCCTCGAGAAGTCGCTCGGTATCGTATCGACCGCCGCGAAGATGGTAGGTATCGACCGCTCCACCCATTACGCGTGGTTAAAGTCGGACGAAGAATACAAGAAGGCGGTTGACTCCATCCAAGACGGCGTTCTCGACTTCGCAGAAAGCCACCTCTATAAACTGGTAAAGGAAGGCAACCCCGCCGCTACTATCTTCTTTCTAAAGACCAAAGGCAAGAAGCGCGGATATATCGAACGGCAAGAGATAGAGGTACAAGAGAAGAAGCCGCTCTCGTGGTTAGATGAATAAACTTCCCGCCACATATTACCACGTAAGGAACTCAAAGAAGCGGATAATTTGCAATCAAGGAGGCACGCGTAGTGGCAAGACCTACTCAATTTTGCAATGCCTGATAGAACTCTGCCACAAGAACTCCGGCCTCGTAGTAACCATTTGCCGGAAGACATTCCCTGCCCTTCGTGCGACAGCAATGCGGGACTTCTTCGAGATACTCGAAAACGAGGACGCGTATAACGTCGAGCTTCACAACAAATCGGAAGCCACCTACCAGCTATGGGGTAACCTCGTGGAGTTTATTTCGGTGGATCAACCGCAGAAAGTGCGAGGGCGAAAGCGCGACGTTCTCTTTATCAACGAAGCCAACGAAATCACGCTCGAAGATTGGCGGCAACTTATCCTCCGAACCACGGGGAGGATAATAGTAGACTTCAACCCCTCCGACGAATTTCATTGGCTTTACGAATTACCCGAACGCGATGACTGCGACTTCTTCAAAACGACGTACAAGGATAACCCCTTCCTCCCGCAAAGTGTACTCCTGGAAATTGAACGCTTCAAAGAAGCCGACGAAAACTTTTGGAGGGTGTACGGACTCGGAGAGCGAGGAACATCCCGAGCGACAATCTTCACCCATTGGAAAGAAATAGACCAGATACCAAATGAATACAAGCTACTCAACATCGGACTCGACTTCGGATATACCAACGACCCCACCGCGATCGTCAGGGTGTACACCGACGGCCACGGCTTCGCAGTCGACGAACTCTGCTACGCAACGCGCCTCACTAATAGCAATATCGCACAAATGCTCCGAGATAATAACGTCAATCGATCGGATGTTGTCGTGTGTGACTCCGCTGAACCAAAGAGCATCGATGAGATACACGGCCACGGATTCAATACTCACGGAGCAAGAAAGGGACGCGATTCGGTTAGAAGCGGAATCCAATTCCTCCATTCGAGACCGCTTTTTATCACGTCTAGGAGTGTGAACCTGATTAAGGAGCTTCGCAACTACAAATGGAAGGAGGATAAGAACGGCAAGCAACTGAATGAACCCGTCGACCAATTTAACCACGCTATCGACGCGATGCGGTATGCGATTACTTTCAACCAAACCAACCCGAACTTCGGGAGCTACGCTATCGGATGAAAAAAAGTTTCGCCCGGAAAGCCTTGTATATCAAGGGATTTAGAAAAAAACCACCTCCAAACGAAAAAAAAGTTTGGAAACTAAAAGAAAAGTTCCTTATCTTTGAGACATCAAACGAAACAAACAAAAGCAATTATGAAAAAGCTCTCAACCCCCCGCACACTCACTCTGGTTAACAAGGGTATCCAGTCTTACACTTTCGAAAGCAACACCTTCCACCGATTCACTATCAGCAAGTATGACGGTCAGTGGGAAATGAATGTTGAATACATCTTCCACGAAGAGCCGGCATACGGAGGTATGTTTTACTTTGACACCCTCAAGGACGCGAAAGTCTTTGCAGCGAACTACTACCGCGCAAAGATGGCATAAGTCCACAAGCGCAGCGACTAACGCAAGCCCCTCCGGGGGCTTTTTTTTTGCCCTAACTTTCCGGACGTAAGGAAACCGAACAAACCAAGTTATTTAAACGATGGAATTACGCCTCCCGCATAGATGGTCAGACCTCACCCTCGGAGAACTCCAGGTAATGATGACTAGCGAGAACCAATTAGAACGGATCTCCGCTTGCACAGGTAAGAGCGTGGACAAACTGCGTACCATGCCGCAGAAGCTTATAGAAGCCGCTGGAGCGCACATTGACCAACTCCTTACCCAAGAGACCGCACGATTCGAGAAAGTGGTTGAGATGGACGGAAAACGATTCGGCTTCGTTCCGGATTGGGATGCATTCACGGCGGGCGAATGGATCGACCTAGAAAACTACCTCGAGGATTTTTGGAAGAACGCGCACAAAGTAATGTCGGTTCTTTTCCGGGAAGTGACCTACGAACTCGGAGAGAAATACGAGGTGAAGAAATACACCGCCAAAGAAGACGCATCGATATTTGAGGAGATGCCCGCTGACCTCGTGTCCGGTACGCTGCTTTTTTTTTGGACTACCAGAAACGAACTGCTTCTCGATATGAAGTCCTCTTTACTGGAGGTAGCGGGGGCAGCGATCCGGTCGGCGAAAAATGGGGCTGGTATCACGTCCTCCACGCCCTCGCAGGGGAAGACCTCCTCAAGATGGACAAAATTACGGAGTTACCTATTCAAGTCGTCTTCCAACATCTCAGCTATTTAAAAGACAAGCTCGCACATGATCACGTTCAATAACATAGTAGAAAGGTTTTCGCTATTCGCGGAGAACCACTTCTTTATTGAGACCTTTTCGTTTGGCTCACCCGATGACGTAGACCTCTCGAAGTTCACGAACTTCCCGTTGATGCATCTCGTATATACGGGAGCCACCTACGACGCAGGGACGAAGACCTATAACCTCGAAGTATACATCCTTGACGTACCCGGCGATAAGACCGCAAAGGTAGACCGCCAAAAGGAGGTGGTAAGCGATGCGGAGCAATGCGCGGAGGATATCATCGCAGACATTAAGAACGGCGGGAATATCTTCTTATTTGCACAGGATTATGAAGTGGTAAACGCCACCACTACACCCCTGGAGGAAGAGACGAAGAACGTGCTCTCCGGGGTTCTCTTGGATCTGTCCGTAGCTATCCCATACGAGTGGGACGCTTGTAACGCTCCTATCGACGGAGTAGAGCCAGGGGGTACGGAAGTGACGTATGCACGGCGCGGGGTGTTGCGTATGCTTACCCTTGACGGAGCGACCGACGTTCCTTCCGTGCGAACCATCAAAGTACCGAATGGCACGTTAACGGATAACGGAGACGGCGTTGTTACTCTAGATACCGCCGCAGCGGAAACGCTCGCGGGATTGACTGACGTAGACGTTACCGGGGTAACTGACGGGCAGGTATTGAAGTACGACGATGCCACCGGGGAATGGATCCCAGCAAACGACCAAAGCGCGACGAGCCTCGGAAACCTCGACGACGTTTCACTTGTTACTCCCGCTAACCGTGAAGCCCTCATTTACGACGGCGACAACTGGGTAAATGATAACGTCACGAAGGCGGACGTAGGGCTTGGGAATGTAGACAATACCAGTGACGCAGATAAACCCGTCTCTACAGCTACGCAAACGGCACTCGATGCCAAAGCGGACACCAGCAGCGTACCCACCGAACTGAACGATCTCAGCGATGTAACCATTACGGGAACGCCTACGGGTAACCAAGCGCTGATTTTTGACGGAACGGCGAACGTGTTTAAGTCGCTGCCCAACTTTACCAATCGATTCGAGGACGAAGCCGAAAACAACAAGCAAGCAATTACCCCATTTGCGGAGCGCGTGTATACGGTCAAGGCAGACGGCGATGGTATATTTATTGATCCCGAAAGCGACACGCCAACAGCGGGCAAGGTTATTAAGCGGAAGATTTACCAAAAGACGGGATTCCTGGAAAGCGGCGCGGTAATTGGTGACTTTACTTTGATCCACACCTTTGCAGACGATACAGCTTATAGCGCAACGGAAAGCACGTTTGAAGGGTTCAGGGACGGCGATACCTACGGCACTCCACCCTTTACCCTGATACAGACTTGGGAGGAGGTCACAGCCGCTCCCTCGTTTACGGGGCTTTTGAATGAGAGCTACGGAAGCGGAGCAGAAGCGGCGTACTCCACCCGTCGATTGAACGGCAATTACTCAGGCGATTGTATGACCATACGCAGAGCTTCGGACGGCACTACAACGAGCATCGGGTTCGTAGGTGAGGAGATTGACGAAAGCGCAATTGAAACCTTCTGTTCGGGAACTACGTGTACGGTTCAAGTTTGGCGGGATCAGTCGGGAAATGGAAACGACGCAACCCAAACCACGGCAGCGAATCAACCTACTATCTACACGGGCGGACAGCTTGTGAAGGAGGGCGGACGTTTGGCGGTGG
>Ga0208794_1001453_pt1 | contig 10505 bp, 8 predicted proteins | sample 32_taG_FD_184106 | JGI IMG/M metagenome (GOLD analysis project Ga0208794, IMG submission 184106) | Marine viral communities from the Gulf of Mexico - 32_GoM_OMZ_CsCl metaG (SPAdes) (version 2) | ecosystem: Environmental > Aquatic > Marine > Oceanic | place: Atlantic Ocean: Gulf of Mexico...
CAGAACCGCGGCAACAAGCGGCAGGATCTGCCAGGACAGCAGAAGTGCGCGCCAGTCGACCGGCGGGGCGTCGAGCCCCTTGGAGCGGAACAGCAGCACCGGCCGGATGGCCTGGGATTGGACCAGCGGCAGATAGGCAAAGGCAAAGGCGGTGACCAGACCGGTGCCCGCAGCGATGGCCAGAGCCTGCAGATGGATGGCAGGTGCCAGCGCGATGCCGACCGCCGCGCCAATGGTTGGAAGGATGAACCAGGCCGTGCTGGCGCCGATGACCAGTCCGATGCCGACCCCGACCAGGGCAAGGGCTGCCACCTGAGCCAGGAAATGCACAAACACGCGCGCGCGGTCGGCGCCGATGGAACGCAGCACAGCGATGACGCCGGAGCGCTCGGCAATATAGGCGCGCATGCCGGTCCAAACGCTGACGCCGCCGATCAGGAGCGAACCGAGACCGACAATGAGCAGGAAGCGCATGAAGAGATCATAGTAGCGCACCATCTGCCCTAGCCCGTCCCGCGCCGAGCGCACGGTCCAGCCCGACCCGCCGAATTGTTCGACGGCTCGGGCGAGTCCTGCATCGATGTCACGGTCGGCAAGATGGATCTTGTAGCGATACCAGGTGCCCAGCCCCGGCAAGGGCGAGGTGCGGTCGCTGACCACGGCGAAGCCATTGGTCGAGATCAGGGTCGGTATCCCGAGGCGGAAGCCGCGCACCGGCCCGTCGGGCAGGCCGATCAGCGTGCCGCGGACCTGAAATTCGGTGCCGCCCAGGCCGAATGTGTCGCCAATGGAGAGGCCAAGCTGGTCGAGCATGATGCCATCGATGAGCGCGCCGTGCGCCCCATCGACTTCCGCCAGCAAGGCAGCAAGGTCTTCGCCTTCAATCAATTGCGGGCTGCGCACGAGGCCGAGCAGGGGATAGGTCTTGCCGACGGCGCTGACATCGGCAAAGGCTTCTTCAGAAAAGGTTTCAGCGCGCAGATTGGTGTCAATCACCTGGGCCACGCGGCCCAGTGCCTGCATGGCGGCCAGTTCATCGGGCGTGGCCAGGCGGTCGGCGCGCGAGAGTTCGATGTCGCCGCCCATGATTTCGGCGGCGCCGGTATCGATGGCGCGGGTAATGCTGGTGCCGACCGAATTGACACCGGCAATCAGCGCCGTGCCGACGGCCAGGCAGACAACCAGCAGCAGGAAGCGCCGCAAATCACCGCGCATGTCCAACAGGCCGATGCGGGTGGCGGCCCAGATGCCGCGCATTATCTGCTCACCGACTTGCGGGGCGCACGCGTTCCTGCCGGTGCCGAGGCGGGTGCGGTGGTCTCGGTCAATTCACCCTGGGTCATGGTGAAGACCCGGTCGGCCTTGGCGGCAAGGGCGGGGTCGTGGGTGATCAGCACCACGGCGGTGTTGTTCTTGCGGGCCAGGTCGAACATCAGCTCGACGACGATGGCGCCGGTCTTCTGGTCGAGATTGCCGGTGGGTTCGTCTGCCAGCAATAGGGGCGGATTGGCCACACTGGCGCGGGCCAGGCCCACGCGCTGCTGCTCGCCGCCCGACAGGGCCGAAGGGCGGTGATCGAGCCGGGCTTCAAGCCCGACGGCAGCCAAAGCCGCGGCGGCCTTCTCGCGCACCTGGGCCATGGACAGGCCCGGTTCGGCGATTTCAAGCGCCAGGCCCACATTGTCGAGTGCCGTCAGCGAGGGGATCAGATGAAAGCTCTGAAAGACAATGCCCATTGTGTGGCGGCGGAAGCGGGCCAGATCGTCCTCGCTCATGCCGGTAAGCTCCCGGCCATTGACCGTAACTTGCCCGCCAGTGGCCTTTTCGAGTCCGGCCAGCAGCATCAGCAGCGAGGTCTTGCCGCTGCCCGATGGACCGACAATGGCCACGACTTCTGCCGGGGCCACCTTGAGCGAAACCTTACGCAGGATGTGCAGGGGACGTCCGGCGACGTCCAGCGTGTAATCGACATCGCGCGCGTCGATGATTGGTCCGGAGGTCATGTCCGCGGTTTTCCCCTCATTGGCCGACCGGGCGTATTTTCATTCGGTGCTAGCCATTATCCAATAGTGGTTGGTTGATTCGTAACAATGCCGTCAATTGCTGGACATTTTTTACGATGCTGGCCCTAGAGTGCCGGCAAACATGCACGGCATGCGATTTTGGAGGGGTAAGACGTGTCCAATTGGTTGAGAACAGCTTTGGTCACCATCGTTCTGCTGGCAGCAACGCTGACGGCCGGGGTCGCCCAGGCCGGCGTACGGGAGCTGGACCTGCTCTCCTCCTACATTGGGGACTGGCGCGGTGAGGGTGCGCTGGTGGGCGGCGACCAGCCCGAACCCTTCCGCTGCCGGCTGAGCGTTGCCCAGGGCAATCTGCTCAAGATCAACTATACAGGGCGGTGTAGCCTCGTGAATGCTACGCTCTCGATCAGCGGGACCATCGCCTATAATGATGAGGCAGGGCGCTATGAAGCGGCCATGAGCTCCAATGCCGGTTATACTGGCCTGGCGATCGGCAGGCAGTCGGGCAGTACGATCAGCTTCGACTTGCGCGAACAGCAGAAAGATCGGGCCGGTGGCGATGTGCGGATCGGTGCCCGCATCATCCTGGTCAATGATCGCATCACGGTGGACTTCGAGGTTGAGTTCAACAATTCGGGCGAAGTGCTGACGGCCTCCGTACCGTTCGACCGGTAGGTTCTTCCGGATTGCATTGGCAATAAAAAAGCCCGGCACATGCCGGGCTTTTTGGGTTTGGTCACGCGCTCGTCCTAGAGCTTCACAAGCGTCTTCACGTCAACCGGCAGGCCCGTTGCAAAGGACTTGTTGGCGGCGATGCCGGTAAGAATCGAGAGCGCGCCATCGCGGTGGTTGGCGCCATAGCCAGGGCGCGGGGTGGCGTTGCCGAAGATTTCCTCGAGCATGATCTTGTCACCGCCGCCATGGCCACCCTCGCCATGCTGGACCGGAACGACGCGCGGTTCGCCATGCAGCGGGAAGTGGTAGAGCTTGACGCCCTTGGCGGCGCCTTCGGTTTCAGAGCCTGCGCCGGCGTTGATGTAGGAATTCTCGTGCACGGTAAGCTCGAGACGCCCGCCGGTGCCATTGATGGCCACGTTAAAACCTTCCCAGGGGGCGTAGGCATAGAGCGAATAGGTCATCACCGCGTTGTTGCGATAGCGCACCAGGACATTCATGGTGTCCTCGATGGAGATGCCGTCGCCGAACACGTTCTGGTCGCGCTGGTAGCCGTCTTCCTTTTCGCCGTCCCAGTAGAGTCCCTTCTGGACCGGGTTGCTGGTGAGGTCGATGGCGAAGGGATCATCCTTGGCCGCTTCCACGCCGGTGGTGCGGGTATAGGGTGTGAAGACGCCGCGTTCCTCGGCATTGGCCCGGCCGTAGAACTTGAGATCGCCCATGCCGAAGACGGTGTCGGGCTCGGTGCCGAGCCAGAAATTGACCAGGTCGAAATGGTGGGTTGATTTGTGCACCATCAGGCCGCCCGAATTGCGCTTGTCGCGGTGCCAGCGGCGGAAATAGTCGGCGCCGTGGCGAGTGTCGAGCAGCCACTCGAAATGCACCGAGGTGACCTTGCCGATGGCGCCTTCGGCGATCAGTTCGCGCAGAGCCGAATTGTGCGGGGCATAGCGGTAGTTGAAGGTGACACGGACATTCTTGCCGGTGCGCTCGACAGCGTCGAGAATGGCCTGACACTTTTCCGGGTCGGTGGTCATCGGCTTTTCGGTGATGACGTCGCAGCCGGCTTCAAGCGCAGCGATGATGTAGTTGTGGTGGGTGCGGTCGATAGAGGTGACAATGATGGTGTCGGGCTTTTGCTCGGCAATCATCTTGCCGAACTCGGCGGCCTTGTAGGTCGGGACGGCCTGGCCAGAGAGTTCCTCGACCATTACCTTGTTGGTGAAATCCATGCGGACCTGATTGGTGTCGCACAGGGCCAGCAGCCGGGACTGTTCGCGGTGCGGCCCCAGAATGGCCTCGTAGAACATCCGTGCGCGACCTCCGGTCCCCACCAGCGCGTAGGTCTTGGCCATTCGTGTCTCTCCAGTCTCGATACAAATCCGTGCGCCTCCTCCCGGAGCCGCGCGAAACGCATCTACCATACAAGATTGCAGAAATGTACTGTTTCTTTCTACAATCGTTGAACGCGACCTTTCCCAATGGCGGGGGCTCGGCGTTGGGAGCAGATTTCTGTGGAAGACAGTAAACGAGGTGCGCAGCATCAGGCCGATCCGTCACAAGGTCTGGCATCGGAATCACACCGGCGGGGAGGCAAGGTGGGCGAGGCGCTCGAAGGAACCATCGCATTTCGTGTCGTCAGCGCGCTGCGCGACGATATCGTCAGCATGGCGCTCAAGCCTGGGGATGTGATCTCGGAAAGCGACATTGCGGGGCGCTATGGCGTGTCGCGACAGCCCGTGCGTGAGGCATTCATCCGGTTGGCCCAGCAAGGGCTGCTGCTGATCCGCCCCAAGCGCGCGACGGTTGTGAAGAAAATCTCGCCCGATGGTGTGCGGCAGAGCCGCTTCATCCGCGAAAGCATCGAGGTGGAGATCATCCGTCGCGTGGCGGCCAATCCCACACCTGAAACCGCACAGGTGCTGACCGACCTCATTGCCGGCCAGGAAGCCGCCTCGGCCGCCAATAACAGCCGCCGCTTCCACCAACTCGACGAGTTGTTTCACCGCACATTGGCCCGTCTGGCTGGGGTGGAATATGCTTGGCAGTTGATTGACGACCACAAGATGCAGTTGGACCGGGTGCGCTATTTGACGCTCGGCGTCTCCTCCAGCCAGCGCGCCATTGCCGAGCACAAGCAGATTGCGGAAGCTGTCACCCAGGGTGACGTGGCGGGGGCGGAAGCAGCGATGCGCGCCCACCTGGCCCGGGCAGAGGTGCTGCTTAGCCAGACCATCGAGGATTTTCCCGACTATTTCGAATAGTCCTGCGTGCAGGATTGTCGGAACCAGGCCGCGACGCCCTTGTTCTTGACCAGGAGCACCAATAGGTTGCCCGGCGAATGACGGTGTAGGGAGACAGGCATGAAAACGCGGCGGCTGGGCAAGACGGGATATGAGGTCAGCGAGATTGGCCTGGGGTGCTGGCAGCTGGGCGGCGATTTTGGGCCGGTGGGCGATGAAACGGCCGACGCGATCCTGACCCATGCGCTCAATGCCGGTATCAGTTTCTGGGACACGGCCGATGTTTATGGCGGCGGGCTGAGCGAAAGCCGCATCGGCGCCCATGCCAAGGGGCCAAGTGTGCGGGTTGCCACCAAGCTGGGACGGGGCAGCGGGCTTTATCCCGACGGCTATTCCAAGCAGGCCGTTCGCGACAGCCTGGTCGGCTCGGCCAAGCGGCTGGGCGTGGACACGCTGGACCTGGCCCAGCTCCATTGCGTGCCCACCGAGGTGTTGCGCGAGGGCTCGATTTTCGGCTGGATGGACGAGTTGCAGGCCGAGGGGCTGGTGCGCCACTGGGGCGCGAGTGTCGAGACCATCGCAGAGAGCATGATCTGCCTGGATCAGCCCGGTTGCGCCACGCTGCAGATCATTTTCAACCTGTTCCGCCAGGATGCGGCCAAGGAATTGCTCCCGCGCGCAGCGGAGAAAGATGTCGGCATCATTGTGCGTCTGCCTCTGGCCAGCGGCCTGCTGAGCGGCAAGTTCGACAAGAACACCCAGTTCGAACCGAGCGATCATCGTCACTACAATCGCGATGGGGCGGCGTTCTCGGTGGGCGAGACCTTTGCGGGCATTCCGTTCGAGCGGGGCGTCGAACTGGTGCAGGCGCTCAAGGGATATGCACCGGACGGCCTGCCGATGAGCCAGTTCGCACTGCGCTGGATCCTTGATCATCCCGAGGTTTCGACGGTGATCGCCGGGGTATCCAAGCCCGAGCAGATCGCGGACAATGTGGCCGCTTCGGACCGCAAGAACCTGTTCCCCGCGCTGCTCAAACAGTTGCGGGAGTGGTACGAAAGCGATGTGAAGCCGGAAATTCGGGGCGAGGTGTAATTGGGCGGCGTAGTAGCCGCTTAATACCACTGCCCGGCCGAGCTGACCTATTCTGCTCCCGCGAACTTGGGAGGAGAACAAGATGTGCGCAAAGATCCTGATGGTCACCGGTGACTACACCGAGGATTACGAGACGATGGTGCCGTTTCAGGCGCTGCTCGCCTGCGGGCATGAGGTGCATGCGGTCTGCCCTGGCAAGAAAACCGGCGAGCAGGTTGCTACCTCGATCCACGACTTTGAAGGCGCCCAGACCTATTCGGAAAAGCGCGGTCACAATTTCACGCTGAATGCCAGCTTTGAGGATATCGAGCCTGCTGCCTATGACGCGCTGGTCGTTCCCGGCGGGCGCGCGCCGGAATATCTCCGGCTTGACGGCAAAGTGCTGGACTTGGTGCGGCATTTCTTTGACGCCAACAAGCCGGTTGCCGCCATCTGTCACGGAGCGCAATTGCTGGCGGCAGCCGGCGTCCTCAAGGGCCGCCAGTGCTCGGCCTATCCGGCCTGCCGTCCGGAAGTCGAGCTGGCAGGCGGACATTATGCCGACATAGCGATTGACGGGGCGGTCACCGATGGCAATCTGGTGACTGCGCCCGCCTGGCCAGCTCATCCGGCCTGGCTCAAGCAGTTCATGGTCGTGCTGGCCGCGCAGGCCGAGAGCGTGGACAAGGCTGCCTGATCGGCGCGGACCGCAGGAGGCAGCAAATGTGCGAACTCTTCATCAAGGCAGATGCCCGGCTCTGGGAGTCCACGACGCGCTCTTTGCGCATTGATGGCATGGTGACCAGCATCAGGCTGGAGAACTTCTTCTGGGGCAAGCTCGAGGAGATCGCGCAACGTGACGCGATGAATGTGGTGCAGCTGATTACCCGGCTGCACCACGAATCCATCGATGCCGGGCACGATCTGGGCAATTTCACCTCGTTCCTCAGAGTGTGCTGCGCTCGCTATCTCGATCTGCAGCTTTCCGGTGATATTCCCAGCGATGCCGGTCAGCCGATCGCTACGTTGAACGCCCCAGGCATCCTGGCGCGTGAGCGAGAGCGCAAGCGGTTTCACTGAAAATTGCCAATCGTTGAAGCGTGAGCCGGGGTGATTGTTTCAAGCACCCCTAGCGTTGGCCCTCTGGCGTGCCTAGGTTGACCCCATCAACCAGAAGCATTTGTCGAGAGTGTCCATGTCCCACCCCGCCTTCGAACTTGTCCGCGACGAGACCATTGCCGAGATCAAATCCCAGGCAAAACTCTATCGGCACAAGAAAACCGGGGCGGAGGTGCTGAGCCTGGTCAATGAGGACGAGAACAAGGTTTTTGGCATCACCTTCAAGACGCCGCCTGAGGATTCCACCGGTATAGCGCATATCCTTGAGCATTCGGTGTTGTGCGGGAGCCGGAAATACCCGGTCAAGAAGCCGTTCGTGGAGCTCTTGAAGGGGTCGATGCACACCTTTCTCAACGCCATGACCTTTCCGGACAAGACCGCCTATCCGGTGGCCAGCCAGAACCTCAAGGACTTCTACAACCTGGTCGATGTGTACCTGGATGCGGTGCTGTTTCCGCTGATTACCGAGGACACGTTCAGCCAAGAAGGCTGGCACTATGAGCTGGAAAGCCTGGATGCGCCGCTGGTCTACAAGGGCGTTGTCTTCAACGAAATGAAGGGGGTCTATTCCTCGCCGGATTCGGTGATGCATACCCAGACCCAGGCGGCGCTCTACCCCGACACCACCTATGGCAAGAGTTCGGGCGGTGATCCCCGGGTTATCCCAGAGCTGACCTATGAACAGTTCAAGCGGTTTCATCAGACCTACTACCATCCGTCCAATGCGCGGGTGGTGTTTTCGGGCGATGACGCGCCGGAAAGGCGCCTCGAAATCCTGGATGCCTATTTCACCCAGTTCGACCGGCTCGATGTGGATGCCGAGGTGAAGTTGCAGCCGCGCTGGAATGCACCGCGGAAGGTTACGGGCACCTATGCAGGCACCATCGATCCGGAAAAGCGCCGCGATGGCATGGTGTCTGTCAGCTGGATGCTTGATCCGCCCGAGAGCCGCGAGGAGACACTGAGCCACGGCATGCTGAGCTATCTGCTGGCCGGCAATTCGGCGGCGCCACTGCGCAAGAAGCTCAACGAAAGCGGGCTGGGCGAGGGGGTGATCGGGGGCGGCATTTCCTCCTATCTCCGCCAGCCCATGGGCGGGTTCGGCCTCAAGGGGATCGATCCGGCCGATGCCGAAAAGGTCGAACAACTGGTGCTTGAGACGCTGGCGGAACTGGCCGAGACGGGCTTTTCCGAGGAGCAGCGCGAAGCGGCGATCAACACGTTCGAGTTCAATCTGCGCGAGCAGAACACCGGCTCCTATCCGCGCGGCATGACCTATATGTTCACTGCTCTGGGCGGCTGGCTGCATGGCGGGGACCCGCTATCTCCGCTCGTTTATGAAGAGGCGCTCACCGCTCTGAAGGACAAGGCAGCCAATGGGCATTTCGAAAAGGAAATCCGCCGGCTGTTCCTGGACAATCCGCACCGTGTCACCTCGGTAATCGAGGCGGACCCCGAACAGGGCGCGCGCGAGGCTAGGGTGGAAGCGGAGAGGCTGGCGGCGGTCCGGGCCGGGCTCAGCCAGAGCGAACTGGCCGATGTGCTGGCGCGCACCGAACGGCTGAAGGCCCTTCAGGACAGCGTCGACAATCCAGAGGATTTGGCCAAGATCCCGACGCTGACCCTCAGCGATCTCGACCGCGAGATCCGCACCGTGCCAACGCAGGAGACCAGCATTGGCGGGGTCCGTGCCCTCCATAACGACTTGCCGACACTGGGCATTTTGTATCTCGATGTGGGGTTTGACCTGCACGTGCTGGACAAGGGGGAACTGCCCTATCTGCCCCTGTTCAGCCGGGCGCTGCTGCAAACCGGAACCAGCAAGGAAGATTTCGTCTCGCTGACCCAGCGCATTGGCCGTACCACCGGTGGCATTGCCCAGCATCGGGGACTAGCCACCAAGCAGGATGGCTCGGGGACGGCCGCCTGGTTGTTTGTCTCGGGCAAGTCGGTGGCCGACAAGTTCGGCGACATGCTCGATATCATGGGCGACGTGCTGCTCGATGCTGATCTGGGCAACAAGGCGCGTTTCAAGCAGATGGCCCTGGAAGAAAAGGCGGGGTTTGAGGCCCGGCTGGTGCCCAGTGGCAACGCCATTGTCGACACCCGCATCAAGGCGGGACTGACCGAGGCGGGCTGGATTGCCGAACAGATGAGCGGGATCAGCTATCTCGAGTTTCTCAAGGGGCTGGTCAAACGTGTCGACAGCGATTGGGACAGCGTCGCGGCCCAACTTTTTGCTATCCGCGACAAGCTGTTCAATCGCGGCCGCATGATTATCAATGTGACGGCGGATGCAGACCTCTGGACCAATGCAAAAGCGGCGCTGGAGGGATTTGTCGACGGATTGCCGGCCCGCGCGCTTGCGAATGCGGACTGGAACAATAGCTTTGCGCCGAAAAACGAGGGTCTCGTTATCCCGGCGCAGGTGAATTATGTCGGCAAGGGCGCCAATCTCAAGGCGCTCGGTGTCGAGCTCTCGGCGGCATCTTCGGTGGCGCTGCGGCTGCTCAACACCACCTATCTGTGGGACAAGGTGCGGGTGCAGGGCGGCGCCTATGGCGGGTCGGGCCGGTTCGATCTCTCTTCAGGCAATTTCGCCTTTCTCAGCTATCGCGATCCGAACCTTCTCAAGACGCTGGACGCCTATGATGGTGCGGCCAAGGCGCTTCGGGCAGATATCGGTGAGACCGATCTGGTGCGCTCGGTAATTGGCGTCGTCGGTGACCTTGATCGGCCTGAGTTCCCCGATGCCAAGGGGTATTCGGCCATGTGGCGCATTCTCAATGGCACGAGCGATGAATTGCGCCAGCAGCGGCGCGACGAGATCCTCTCGGCCAGCCGGGCCGACTTCCTGGCCTTGGCCGATGCCATCGACCTGGTGGCTGAAAAGGGGCACGTCGTGGTGCTGGGTGGTGAGGCGGCGATCACCACCGCCAATGAGAGGAAACCGGGATTGCTTGAGGTCAGCAAGGTGGTGTGAGGGTTCCTTCTCCCCTTGTGGGAGAAGGTGCCCGAAGGGCGGATGAGGGGGACCCGGTTCCGAGTTCGGCAAAAGCGCCGGGACCCCTCACCCGTCTCGGCCTGCGGCCGATCCACCCTCTTCCACAAGGGAAGAGGGAAGAAGGGTTGACCTACTGGCTCAGCACCTCTGCCAGGTAGGGCAGGCTGACATCCATGCGGTAGTCGACGCCCGAATGGTTGTCGGGGAATTCTTCGTAGCGGTGGGCGATGCCGCGCTGGTCGAGCGCCTTGTGGATGCGGCGGGTGCCGTAAAGGATGGCGTATTGATCCTCGGTGCCGCAATCGAGGAAGAAGCCCTTCAATTTGCCGATGGCGTCAGCATGGGACTTGACCATGAGCGCCGGGT
>Ga0208794_1001462_pt1 | contig 10457 bp, 16 predicted proteins | sample 32_taG_FD_184106 | JGI IMG/M metagenome (GOLD analysis project Ga0208794, IMG submission 184106) | Marine viral communities from the Gulf of Mexico - 32_GoM_OMZ_CsCl metaG (SPAdes) (version 2) | ecosystem: Environmental > Aquatic > Marine > Oceanic | place: Atlantic Ocean: Gulf of Mexico...
GTGGGCTGATAAGTCATGCAAGGAATGCAATCAACTATTCTTCGGCAGTAAAGATGCTGAGGTTCGCTTTCCTCCCAATCCTTATCTGTCAGTAGAAGTTGTTTATGATTGCTATATCTTGCCGTACAAGCAAGAGTTGGAGCGTAAAGAGATAGAAAGACAAGCAGAGTTACAGAAGTTCCTTGATAGGGTTGGTGAAGATTTTAGCGTAGGTAATGCCAATGGTATTTCTAAGTATTTCGCAAGCGTTGTAAACAACTCTATAAACACATTAGCCAACTTGAAATCAGGCACAGGCAGTAGGCATACAGAGCTTCTCAGAGTCTCATATCTTATCGCTGGATGGGAGAAATGCCCTCAGATACCCAATAGTGCTAGACATGTGTTTAATCATTGGCGTAGCAGGGTTTTAGATGCGTGTGAAGCTAATGGGTACATTAAAGATTACAGCCGTGAATCGGCACTCAGGGCAATACAAAGAGGCGTTGATGACTCTGACCCCAAGATGCTGATGAAACAATTTATTGATGTAGGTGATAGTGTTGAAGTAAATGGCAAGAATGTCATTGGTGTAGTTCAAGGCAGTAAATGTTGGGATAATGTTTGGTATTATAAAGTTAATGGGGTTTATTATCCGGTTGATTGGGTGAGGTTGAGATAATGATAGATGTAACAATAATGAAAAGAATAGTAAGTGAATTGGAAAGAACCTATAGGTGCAATTGTGATTTAGACAATTGGCAACCTAGCCAAACTGTGGGTCATAGTGAAGTGTGTAGAATATACAAACTGGCAGTTAGCAAGCACAGAGGATTTATGGATGATTTTTGGAGAAGTTTAAGAACAATCAAGGTTAAATTGGCTGAAAAATACGGCAATCAACCTGAGATTATCAGAGTTGAAGGCGTTGGTTTGCTAATTGGAGTTTCTGAATCTGGCGGTAAGGTCAATTATGGAATTACACCAAATAATGAGTCAAGGGTGACTGTATTCGATAAAGAGTCTTTATGGCTTCTGCCGTTTGATACTGGTGAAAAAACGAATGATGTGGGCGTTACTTCTGATGTGCTATTGCTGGCAAAGAGTATCAAAGTAAAAGTTAAAATTGCTGATTCGTACTGAGGTTAAAATGAAAATCACAAACAAAGGTAAATTAAAATTAAATGAGTTTCCAGAAGGATTTGATGGGGATAAGTTTATTGAGAAGAATATGAAAAGATTGGCACTTGCTTTTGGGTTATCATGTAAATTGCTTACAAAGAAAGGGGAAAATGTTCAAGGTAATAATAAACTCAAAGGTCATAGAACTTAACAATATTCATGAAGTTGAAACATACTTGAGAGGTTATCGAGACTGTTTTTACAATCATGTTCATAATGATGACATTCAAATTTGGATTGAGTTTCCTAATGGAGAAAAGCAACTTCGTATCATTCACTCTCTGTACTGTGACACAATAGAGACTTATGATGATAAATTGAGAAAAGAAAAACAGGAAGCGGTTCGGAAAATGGAGTACGAAAAACATATAAAAAGGGGAATACACAGTGAATAAAGACATAACAAAGATCGTAAAAGAACTAGAAAAAACAGAACCATGCACATGTGATGACCGTCAAGAACAAAATATAACGGGTCATACTGTATCTTGTCGAATTAGTATATTGGCACTGAGAGAGATGGGGTCGAGTGAAATCCCTGACATTCAGAGCCCTATCAATATAAATAAAGGTAGAGGTGTAGTTTTGCACGAGCAGATTATCAGTAGGGAATTGAGATCGCCATTTGACAGTATAGCTCCTTCTCCGCTTTCTCATGGATTCGGAAATATAATTAACAGTGGGAACTATCGGAGGAGAGATTGAGTGCAATTGTGGAGAGGTTCTTGTTATTGATGATGCTTTGAAGTAAAAAAATCGTCAAGCAAACCACTTGCAAACAACAAAGATATGTGATATAGTATTGACAAATGGTTAAACGAGCAACTACCAATAACAGATATTATTGGTAGTTATTTCCAAAATGGAAATAAGTGAGGTGGATTATGTATGAAGCAGAAATAAAAACAAGTGCATTAATATCAATTATTGACAGATTAAATCAAGTAGAAAAGCGATACATTATAGAAGAGATCACAAAAGACATTGACATGACAGTTATTCAGTGTGACCACTGTGACAAGACAATCGTTGTTATTGATAATGGTAAGGGTAACTTGTATGTTAACTGCAAGGTGTGTGATAGAAAGCTAGAGGGGATTTATGAAGAGAGACATGAGAAAGAAGATGAGTGCAAGCACTGCAACGAAACAGAAGGTTTAGAAATATGCTGTAGTTGTGGTAACAAAATTTGCGATGATCATTCATGTCAGCACCTAAATCAAATCTATTGCAGTATGTATTGCTTGAATATGGGGAGAATCGAGGGGATGATGAGATGAGTACCATAAACACACACCAATTTATACTTGATGCAAACAGTTTGGTTGATACAAAAATAATGCTAAACCATCTATTCTTAGATATAGAAAGACCAGACGAATTTGCTTTTGCACTTCACAATTTGATGGCTGAACACAAATTGAACAAGAGTGTTTATTATAAAATGTTTTTAGATATGCTCAGTGAACTTAACGATATTGACTTCTCAGAAACAATATCAAGGGGTCTAAGAGATGAATGACAATGATTTCCCAGAGGATTTAGACTATTATTTTATAGAATTAGGCGATAAGCTGATAGAGGGTGGACTATATAACCCAGATCAACTTCGTGATTTCCTTCACACAAGCGGTTATTCGCTTAGTTTTGAAAGTATAAAAAAATACTACAATTCCCGATTGCCCGTATCTGAGGTTGTTGGAAGATTTAAGTCAAAAGTTAGTATAGATAAACTTCAAATCAGCACTGACCTAACCGCCGCAACCCTCTTCACCGGCTTCGGTGGTGTAGACATAGCACTGAAAAATCTAGGCTTTAATGTTGTATTCGGTATTGAGTATGACGAAAAAATAGCAAAGGTTGCCATCGAGAATCTTGGGGATCATATTGTGGTTGCTGATATTAATACGTATCCGACCAAGAACATGCCTAGAAATGTATTTCTTCTGCATGGTAGCCCTGTATGCAAGAGTTTTTCGATTGCTAAAGCTAATAGAAAGGAATTAGCACTGGACATTGCATTGGCCGAATCAACGTGCCATTACATTGATCATTGCAATCCCACAGTTTTTACCCTAGAAAATGTAGGTGGATACCGAAAAAGCAAATCATGGCAAATCATCAAAGAACACCTCGTAAAAAGAAATTACGTAATCCAATGGGAAATAATAAACGTAGCCGATTATGGTGTACCACAAAATCGTAAACGTATGATTGTTGTGGCCGTGAAAAAAGGTAGCAATATAAACTTTCCACTACCTTACTTTGAAGGCATGAAAACTTGGAAAGAGCATGACGAGTTCCGCTCATTGGCCGAGCCAAATCTACCGCCAAAAGAACCTGTAAAAGGCTGGTATCAGGCGGTTGAGGATTTGATTCCGACTTTGGAGGAGACAACATTAGCACCTTGGCAAAAGAAACGCTTACCGAAAGAGATCAAGGACAAGTTGTTCTTGCAAGCTGGCAATGTGAACAGTAACGGAAAGATTTATAATGATGTTAATGAACCTGCTAGGACTGTTACTGGTGCTAGTGGGGGGGTGAAGTTGTTGATTGGTGGTGAAGGCAAAGCACCACAGAATCCAAAGTCAGAAGAAAAACCATCACCGACAGTAACAGCAAGTGATTACAAGCGTGTGGATAAAATACTGCTCATCCACACCGGAAACTCAAATTTAAGGGATAGTGATGCAAAAGAAGGGCGAGGGGTTCATGATCCAGACAAGCCATGTAATACGGTATTGGCTAATTCGGAGCGGAATAGCCGGATTATATTAATGCAAACTGCAAATACAAACATGGGAAATAAAGATTCGGCAGAGGGTAGAGGATACATTGATGACAATAAACCATCAAACACGGTGCTTTTACAATCAAGAAGTGCAAAAATAATCTCCACCAATCCCCCCAAAATCCTGCGAGTATCGCCACGTTGCCTTGCACGGTGGCAAACTTTCCCCGATTGGTACAAACTACCGCCGGTAAAGAAAACGGCCTGTACGGGCATAGGGAATGCTGTACCAGCGTTGTTTTATGAGAAATTGATAAGGAATTTGATCAACAATGCCAATACATAGCCAACACCAAAGCAAATCAAACGAGTGGTATACACCACCACATATAATTTCAAAGGTCTACGATGTATTGGGTCACATCGACTTAGACCCATGCTCATGGTGGCTACCTAATCATCATATCATCAAAGCAAATAACTACTACACAAAACATGACAATGCCCTACTATACCCATGGCATGGCAAAGTCTACATGAACCCACCATACGGCAAAATAAAAAACAAAAGTCAAGCAGGAATCTTTGTATATTACGCAATTTCTCAATTTGCTATTGGCAATATCACAGAAATGATTATACTTGTAAATTCCAATACATCTACAAGTTACAATCAGAAACTATTCAATTATTCAAACTGCTTTCTAAGTAGTAGAATTAAATTTCTAAACCACGAAATGATAGAACAAAAACAACCAACGAGAGACAATCTAATAACTTATTTAGGTCATAATGTTGCGAGATTTGAGGAGGTGTTTTCGCCTCTTGGTAAGGTTTGGTTGTAATGATAAAAGGGATATGATATGACACAGGTTATTACACAGGAACAAAGAGAAGAAGTTAAGGTAAGGGTTAATTATAGTAAGTTCGATAATTTCCTGATCGAATTAAAGAAGATTGCCGATCATGACGATCCAACATTCTACAAAAAATGGCTACTTGACGATTTAACTTACGGCCGTGCAAGCCTTGTGTCCACAATCAAGATGACTGAGAGATTGTGGATTAAGCTAGAATTGGAGATGCTTGCCAACTGCATCTCCACGGGTAGAACCGATGCAGATATTAGAAGAACCTTCAGTAAATTCAAGAAAATAGTAAAAGAAATCGAAGGCGAAAAAAAAGAGCAACGTCAGAGAATTGCTCAAAATAAACAGTACACAAAATGCCCCAAAACAGGCGGTATTATGTATACAAATCACAACACGTCGGAAGAAACTTTGGTAGGTCTGATAGAAATGGCCGTGCAAAATATCTACCGTACCGATGATGGTGAGATACACTACAAAGTGTATTTGAAATGTGTAAAAACAGATAAAACCGGGCATGTTAGAATATCCGCTGAAGATATGGTTCAGCCACAGAAGGTGCTATCTGCCATTATGCGGAAGATCCCGAGTGCTGAAGTTTATATTGGCATGTCTAAGCACCTTAGACCCGCCATTATCTCAACTGTACCAAACGAAATGGATGAACGGCGTTTACTGTCAAAAACCGGATGGGTGATGACAGAGAACGGAAAAATGTTCTCTATTAAAGGCTTAGTTCCAAAAGGGTGTGACATTGACTTGGAAACAGCCTACAAGTATGAAATATCTCAGATAGGTGATGAAGCTCAAGACAAGAAATATCTAAGAGCTTTAATAGAGTCGAAAGACCCCAAGAAAACATTACCGATCATTTGCAGTATGTTTTTTTCCACTGTCAGGAACGTATTGCCTAACCCTGACAGATTCCCAAAATTCGTGATGGCTATTATCGGCCAAACAAACAACAATAAAACGTTGTGGTCGAAGATGGCTATGAGAATGTTTATTGCTCCACACAACATGGGCGAGGACAATTTAGTAGGGTGGGGTCACGAGAAAGCAACAACAAACAAGTTGATGGAATACTTTGCAATGTCTAGTGACTTGCCATTCCTTTTAGATAACTATATTCCCTCAACGGAACCCGGAGAGAAAGGGCTAAGGAATATCATCAATTCGGTTGTTGAGGGACGCACAAAGATGAGGATGAAAAACGCCACAACAGGGAAGGAAGAGGAAAAGCCCCTAAACTCCTTTATGCTTATCACAGGAGAGGATTTTATTAGCAATTGGCCTTCAGCAATTGCACGCACCATACCCGTGAACTTTGAAAAAGGTGGCAAAACAATTAACCCTCACCTAGAATATCTTCAAAAGGCAAAGAAACCTAATCACATCGGCTTCCTATGGTTGAAGTGGTTGATGATGAAAGAAGGTAAAAAAGCAATCAATAACGTCTATGACAATGCCACTTTGCATAACGAGATTGAAAATTGGGTAGATAAAATAAACACAATAAACACAGGGTACGAACTCAAAACAGTACGTCGTGTGGCGGCCAATTTTACAGCAATAGAGATGGTTTACGAGTTGCTGGTAGCTCATCCTGTGTTTGGGGAAGTTTTCTCTGAGTATCATTCTGAATTCAATGAAGGAATGATGGGCATAGCCAAGAACCTGATTAGCGTCACAAAAGATGCTAGTGAGAGCGGCCGCTTTATCTCAGGGTTCGAGTTCTTGCTCAACAAGGGATGCAAGATTATTGATTGCCAATTAAGTAGTGATGAAGTAATCATGATGCATGGACATAACAACAACCCTGTCATTGGGTGGTATAAACGAAATAGAGTATCAGATAATGAATATGAGTATCAGATGTATATAAAGGTTAAGGACTTGATACCAATTATGAAGAAGGCTGGATACCCTGTAACAGCAGGGATGACAAAAGGTGCTGTCCTGAAGGAACTGAAACAGGATGGCATTTATATAAAGTCGCACACCGTGAGTATAAATGGGGTATCTCAAAGCGTGAACATAGTAGATCACGAAAAACTAGGGATACCAAAGGATTATTTCGACAAACTAAGAAGATTGAAATAACCACAGCACCCCTCCTAACCAGAGGGGTTTATTTTTGCGTGTAGCAAGAAGTATTGACAAGTGTTTTTATTTGTGGTACGATCTATTAAAATTTATTGGTAAAAGAGAGGTATTGGTATAATGGGATTAAATAGAAAAGTAGTGGAAGAAAAGGAAGCGATTGATAAATATCCGGGTGATGGGGAGTTTGTCCCTGTCACCGAGGCACTGCGTTACTTAGGGGTCTTGGCTCCTTTTTGGGGTGGCTCCAAACGAAGGAAGTTTGCATGGGTCGGAAAGGATGGCAAACGAAGAGAGGATACATTTCGCTCTTACGTGTCGAGACACGTAAAAGAAGGCGATGATAAAATTACCGAGAAGTTCCCGAATGGGCGTACAAAATCGGTACGCATTCGATGGGGAGCTGTGCGACAATGGCAGATGGAATACATCACACGGCCGGGGAATAAATCTAAGGGCAAGAAAAGCCACGGAGATGCAAGGTTGTCAGACAAGCAAAGAGAGTGCTTAAAGGAATTGAAAATCTATCTGAATCTGGCAAGATCGGTTGTGACCTCTATAGAGAGAGGTGAGTTGTCTGTGAAAAATCCTAATGGAGAGATTTTCACGAAGGACGTAAAAGAAAAACGCCGTGCTTTTGCACGACGATTTGGAGTGAAATCATACAACCAACTAATAAGAGATGTGGCTGACGGAAAAATTCACGTCTACCACAACGAGCAGGAGTATGTCAACGACTGCGATTGCAGTGTGGACACTGTACCCCCTCAAGAAGAATCGACCCCTCTTTCTTAGAGGTATACCCCCCTGTGAAAAATTTTCCGCAGGATAGACACTTTCTCTGGAGAGTGGTTAGACATTTTTTACAACGGTGGTTAATCTTATAGTTTGATTTGTAGTTATTGTATACTTGCCATTTTGTACTGTTTGACATCTTCTTGTTTGCTCTCAGTTCTTTCTTGAGAACAGCAAGAGCTTCATTGAATACGACTGTACATTGCTTGCAGGAACATAATGGGCAATTGTTGCCAATGTATATGTTGCCGCATTGGCACAAAATAGGCTCATTATGCTCTTTTTCTCGCCTGTGCGCCTCTTTTATTGCATTTCCGAATGCCTCATTAGAGTTACCCAAAACTCTCCCCTGCCTTGCTATTTCGGCGGGGGAGAGTTTTCTTTTTTTATTGGGCTTGATTCGGGGTTGGATTAGTTTGAATTCTGTCATACTGATACCCCACTTCCCTCACAGGCATAGCAAGTCTTGTAGACAGTCTCTTCTTCGCCCCATTCGTTTATGATTACATCATCAATCGCGCCATAATCACAATCGCAACGATACATTTGTGGGATATAAACCCATTCATCAAGCACACTCATATCTATATACTTACGCAACTTCCAGTATGCGGGTTGCTTGTAAAATGTAACTTTTCTATCAATTTCACTTCCAAAGTTAAAATCTCTCTCCTTAACCCATTGGTAAAGAGAGATACTACCTAACTTGCCGGTAGAGTAACCGAATTTGATGTCAGTACCCCAATACAAAGGATGGCGATCATTGAATGACCAGCCCCATACAGTGACAATCTTGCTCTTATAAGAAATTTCACCACTGTACAAAGACCATACCAAATTCTCTGCCCATTCCAAAGGGGTTAGCTTGTTTCTTTGGAAACTAAAGAGTTTTGGTACACCTTGGCGTTCTTCTAGCTTCTTGATGTTTTTCACCACACGAGTAACGTGCAGTGAGAGGTTTTCTCTCTGATTCTTTGATTTTAAGTATTTGCTATCGTATATTATTAATATTACTGATTTCATTTACTATCTCCTGTATCATTTGCTATAATAGCATTACCTTTTATTAACTATGGCTCGACGGATTACCATCATCCCCCACAGTTTTCAAAGGTAATGCAACTAAATCAGCAAAGGAACCTCGTCATTTGGCGAGGTTTTTTTGTTTATGCTTTTTGTCGTATAACATAAAGATTTCCACTATTCACATAATCCCCCCATCTGTCATCACTGTGAAGCACCTGCACCTTCCATCTCTCTGACTGCGTTAAATCAAGTCGAAAATCTGTGACCAGTTGACCACAGAATTTCGACTTGATTTCTTTCCCATTGCAATTGGTAAATTCGCAATTCTGAAAGTAACATTTGTCAAACTCGCAATTGTTAAATGTGCAATTGGTAAAGGTGCAACTATCAATTGAACCTTCAAAGATGCAATTGATAAAGGTGCAACTATCAAATGTGCCTGTGTATTGGTTTCCAATTTTTGCGCCATCAAAAATACAATTTGAAAGTGAGTAGTGCATACTCTTGGCGGATGATGTATGGTAATTTGTGAAATTACCAGTAATGGTGCAATTTTCAATTTTTGCGTTATTAAAGTTCAAATTGCCGTTGAAAAACAGCTCTTCATTTTTAAAATTATTGATTTTTGTTCTTGTATTGTACATTTCATTAAATCCTATGTTGTGTTATCTATAAGGGGTAGCCAAAACGACCACCCCCTCTCAAAAAATTTACTTTATCTATTTAAAACGGAATGTCATCTTCTTCTTTTGCTACCTGTCCAGTAGATTCAGTTGATGTTGGTGCATTATTATCTTCTTTATTACCGATAAATTTTACATTTTCGGCGTGAAGTTCAAATGTAGCGCCGGCCGTACCGTCTTTTCTCAAGAACACCCGTGGGCCACCTGTTTCAGGGTCTGGTTTGATCCGGCCTTCAACAAGAACTTGTCTACCTCTTGATAAATATTGGTTGGCCGCTTCAGCTTGTCGCCCCCATACAGATACACGGAACCATGTTGTTTCTTTTTGTAATTCACCAGTTGTTTTATCTGTCCATGTACGGTTTGTAGCTACGCTAAAGTTGGTGACAGCTAGTCCACTAGGCATATAGCGCATTTCAGGATCTCCACCTAAGTTTCCAGCAATAATAATTTTATTATACATATTAATTTCTCCTTTAAATAAACTCATGATACTTAATAAATTTCTTTTCAAACTCCTGAAAATCACGGCCGTAAATGCAACCAGACTCCCAAGTCATTCTTATTGCACGGTAATTACCCATGCTGTCTTTCCACACTTGCCAGTAATTAAACCCATACCCCCCCCGATTTTTTGGGTAGAATTTTTCTAACAACTCTACCATCTCTGGGGTATCTGCACTACTTTCTAGGTAGTAGGCGGGTTGGTCTTGAAATTGATTTAGTAGGATTTTCGTTACTTGCATTATCCGTAAACCTTTAGTAACTGTTTATCGCCACTATTGAATTTATTGATTTTTTCAATCAACTCTTGCTGTTTAATGCCGTTGTAATTTACAACCTGATACTGCATTGGCGAGCCATCTATGTCATAGTTTCTACCTACCCACTCCACAGAACCAAACTCCCATAAAATATTAGCGTACTTCGTGTCACTAAAGCACACTACAGCATCTTTTTTGTCTATGCGTACTATTTTTGCTCTATCTTTCATACTAATCTAACTCCATCTAAATTCTCAAACTCCTGTACCTGAAGTACACCTTTTATATATCTCTGAAACGACTTACTGTATAAGTCATTACATTT
>Ga0208794_1001466_pt1 | contig 10427 bp, 17 predicted proteins | sample 32_taG_FD_184106 | JGI IMG/M metagenome (GOLD analysis project Ga0208794, IMG submission 184106) | Marine viral communities from the Gulf of Mexico - 32_GoM_OMZ_CsCl metaG (SPAdes) (version 2) | ecosystem: Environmental > Aquatic > Marine > Oceanic | place: Atlantic Ocean: Gulf of Mexico...
GTTGAAGGCGCCGTTCAAGCAGATTGTAGAGAACGCTGGTAAGATGTACCCGGCTACGGTTGGGAACTTTGGTCAGGGGTATAATGTAAAGACGGGCGAGTATGGTGACATGTATAAGATGGGTGTCATTGACCCGGCCAAGGTAACTAAGAACGCCCTTAAGAATGCGGTGTCGGTTGCCACTACGATACTAACTACTAATGCGATTGTAACACTCAAGCGATGAAAGCAGTAAACAAGTATATTATAATTGAAAAGATAGCGGAGGAGATAAAGACTGACTCTGGTCTCCTTCTATCGGGTGAGGACGCCAATGAATTCCGATACAATAAGGGAAAGGTGGTAGGCCCGGGAACGAATGTGGATACGGTCAAGGAGGGTGACGTGATTTATTACGACAAATCTTCTGGCCACACAATGGTAATACAGGACAAGAAGTACACCATCATTCTTGAGCGGGACGTTGTTGTTGTCCTGTAGCTTTGTTCATTCTCTTGATAGCTCGCCTATATACCTTGTCGGTGTAGGGCGAGTTTTTTTTGAATATAGGATTGTTCTGAGATGTCTCAGATATGGTCTCCTCGCCTGCAAGCTTTTTGTATAGAGATACTATGACACGCTTGCCTTTGTAGGATACTTCGTAAAGTGCTGGTTGTGAGCCTTTTGACTTTCTCCACATAGATATCCATCCATCCTGTCTCAGTCTCTCGAATCGTTTTACGTCCCAGGAGAATATTTCTTCGTAGTCATTGAAGTCTGATCGCTTAAACAGGCGTTCGCTGTATAGGAATAGGAGCATTTCCAGGTCTGGTAGCGACAGATCGTGCATACGCTTGACCCAGTAACGTACTATGCGGAAGTACTTTAGGTAGTCGAATGTTGGTTGGCGGCGATCGTAGTTGATTCTTACTAGGTCGTTATATCCCTTGGTAGGGACTTTACGCTCGTATTTGCGCCGCATCTTGCGCTTCTTCATTAGGACAAAGATAAAAAATAATATCTATCTTTGCATAATAAAAACACAAGTTATGCCACTAGGAGGAAAGATTAAGTACATGAAGAAGAAGACTTCTTCTAAGCCAAAGACGAAAAAGTATGGAAAATAAAACCGGTATTCGAAAAGCTTTAGATGCGAAGAAGATGATGGATGAGGTTAAGGAGCTTCAAAAAGTTATGATGAAAGCTCGCATATATAATGCATATAAGAAATGAAGCCAAGAAAGGACAGTTGTTATTACAAGGTAAAGCGACAGTACAAGGTTTTTCCAAGTGCGTATGCAAGCGGTGCAATTGCAAAGTGTCGAAAAGCAAAAGCTAAGAAACGATGATAGATAAGTTACAAAGTTTGTGGAACAAATTGCTCTACAAGTTAATGTTTAAGAATTACAGATGAGAATATTAGCGGTCATTTTATGTATTGCTTTGTTTTCGAGTTGCGGAAGTGGGAAGGTTGTGTCTCAGAAAGACATTACGGCCCATGCTACATGGTTAGAATCTAGCCAGGACAACCCGATAATCAATGTGGTGCAGAAAGTTTATGGCAATGATGATGTAGAAATCGTCATTAAAAAAAAACTAACGACTGACTATGTTAAGATAACGTTACGTAATGATCGTAAGGTGATTAAGAAAGAGACATTTAAGAACGATTTAATATTTAAAAATTACAAAAATGAGTAGCTATTGTAAAAAAAAAATTATAGGGAACAGACCTATATCAAGCGCAACACCTAATGAGCTAAGACGCATTGAGAAATGTATGATTATTGCGGCAGGTGGAAACTACACCGGTCCGTTAAAAGAGAAGAGAGGGTACAAGCAGCCTGATAGTTTAAAACGTAAGGGGAGTAGTAAGATGGAAAACATCTATAAGAGCCCCGGTAGTAAGATGGAAAACATCTATAAGAGCCCCGATGGCCGTTAGGAAGACCAAGGCAGGCAGTAACCTAAAGCGCTGGTTCTCAGAGCGTTGGACCGATCAAGACGGAAATCCGTGCGGATCGCCTAAGGGCGATAAGGTAAAGAAGTGCAGACCATCCAAACGGGTGAGTGCAAAGACACCGGTGACATGGAAGGAGTTAGGCTCTAGGAAGAAGAAGGTTGTCGCCGAGAAAAAGAGAACTGGAATGGGTAAGAGAACTAAAAGTATAAAGAGGAAATGACAAAGATAAAGTTATACGCTGCGGACAGTGTTATTCATGCGGACGATAAGGTTATCGGAACGGATGGGGTTACTGGCGCCAATAATGGACGCACTAAGAACTACCCTATCACGGACCTTGCTGACTGGATTAATGATCAGTATGTGTTGCCTATATCAACATCATCAGTATTAGGTGGTGTAAAAATTGGTGACAATGTTACGGTAGCTGGTGATGGTACGATTTCTGTTGCAAGCCCGTCTCCATTTGAAAAAGTTGTAGCCTCTGGAGGGGTCATACGAAGAGACAGAAACGAGTCTCTTTATGGTGACGTAGGGGTTAATGCTATTGACTTTTCTATATCTTCATCTGGATCTACGAACGGTGCTACGGGTAATAATTCTTTTGCTGTAGGGTCAAACGCTGTGGCTAGCGCCTCTGGTTCTGTGGCAATTGGTAGCTCAGCGAATGCATCTGGATCGAATTGTTTTTCTTTAGGTAGTGGTTCTGTAGCCTCTACAGGGAACTCTTTTGCTTTTGGTAACGATGCTGAGGCAACAAATGTAAGCGCTATAGCGATTGGAACAAGCCGGTCATCTGGTAACAGTTCTGTAGCTATTGCTACGGGAACCTCTAATGGTGCAACAGCCCTTAGAGCTATTGCTATGTCTTCATCGGCTCTTGCCTCTGCTACAGATGCTATTGCTATTGGGCAAGGATCTGAAGCATCAGCGGTAAACGCCGTTTCTGTGGGGACCAGCTCTGAGGCTTCTGGAACAGCTTCAATAGCGATTGGTAATCAGGCTACAACGACTCACTCACAGGCGGTAGCTATTGGACAGTCATCAGAAACAACATCAAATCAGCAGATTGCTTTAGGTCCTGGAGATGCGTCGTTCTCTATATTGATCGCATCGCTGCCTAATACCACTAGTTATGCTGACGATACGGCGGCAGCGGCAGGTGGAGTACTTGTTGGTGAGTTGTATAGAACAGGAAGTGTCGTAAAAGTAAGGGTATCGTAATGGCAAACAAGAGCAAGATGAAATGTAACCGAGTCATGAAAAGTGACCGGGCTGGCAAGAAGAAGATGGTTAAGGCATGTTCTGGTGGCAAGGAGAAGTTAATACACTTCGGTGCTACTGGGTATGGCCATAACTATTCGGCGGCCGCACGCAAATCATTCAAGGCTCGTCATAAGTGCTCTAGCGCTACCAACAAACTAACAGCACGTTATTGGTCGTGCAAGCATCTGTGGGCTGGCAAAGGCGGGTCCACTCAGTCGTCACCTAAAACAAGGAAAGGCAAATACTAATGAGAGGACTAGGAGACAGCATCGATAAGATTACAACGGCAACCGGCATCAAGGCTGTGGTCAAGAAGGCCACTAAAGGCGGGTGCGGTTGTGAGAAGAGAAGAAAAAAGTTAAACGAGTTATTCCCTTATAAATGAGATTGGTCGCTACCATTATATTACTATTGTTTTCGTTAAATGCGAACGCACAATTCTTTAACGAACTGTACAAGGATTTTATAAAGTACGGTACGTTCTATGCGGCAGGCAACATAAACAACTCATACCAAACACAGCGTTCTAGCTTTTTTGTGAGGAAAGACGAGACCTTTTCAAAGGGTGACATTCCAGACGTTGTTGATGTTACAGAGGTTTTCCCATTTGATTATCGTGTTGGATTTGGGATAAGAAAGCTTGCTCGCTTTGGTTATGAGGTAAAGGGTGCAAACTTTTACAACGGAACAGAAAACTTAGTTGGACTATCTGCTCCGACCTCAGCAATCAAAGGTTTAGAATATTTAGTGCACTACGAAAAAGAAAGACAACGTGGTGAAGAGTGGACCAATCAAAGAATATTTGTAAGACATACTGGCAAGAACCACATATTAAAAGTTGAGAACAGATCACAGGGTAATATTGGGTTTGATTATTTTTCTACAGAGGCAAGGTTAAGATTGCCTATAGGCAAGAAGTTCAGTATATCAGCAGGGGCCATATATCGTACACATGAAAAGGCTTACGGCTATAATCCTATTGAGATATGGCTGAATGAAACAGAGATAACGATAAACCCGAATACCGGTGCTGAAACTGAAAATGTAGTAAACAAGTGGTATGAGCTTGGTTATCAGTATGGGTATACAGACCACTTTACAACATATGAGGTAGGTGGTGAAACATTTAATGATTACATCTGGAAAAATGCAGACGGTGAAATAGTAGCCTATGGTGATTTAGATTTCCGCAATCGTTACTTTGGTCGTTTGATGAATCGATATAATAATGAGATATTTGATCAGTTAGATCCTTATGGTGAAGTTGCACCAATTGTGGGAGCTGATTTCTATCATTATCAAAATAAGTTCTGGCTTCATTCATACTTTAACTGGATCATGCCTTTCCATAATTATGTAAAGGGAGATCCTGATTTTAACTACCTAAACAGAAACAACTGGGGCAAGGGTGGTCTAATGGAAGGATCTACTCCAGAGCAGTGGAGTGATTATCAGGCTGGGATTATGTTTGGGTGGAAAGTATCTAGATCTATAGGAATTTTTATTGAAGGAGAATATACAGATTTTTGGGATTCACAAATTTATCAAAGTAATTTTGGATTTAACATAAGCTTTAATTAAGATGGCACTAAAAGTAAGCGAGGACACTCAGATAACATTAGACTTGAAAACGATCGCATTGATCATTGGTGGTGCCGTGTCCTTGGCTACTGTTTATTATTCGCTGCAAAGTGATATTGCTTTGGCCATGCAGATGCCGGAGCCTGTTATCGATAGGGTTGAATACGATCTTAAAGATGAGCTTATCCGTCAGACAATACTAGACACGCAAGATGATGTCGAGGCAATGAAGGAGCAGTTGAATAAAATAGACGAAAGACTTTACGAACTTCAAACAAGAGGATGAAAAAAGCTTATTTGATTTTAATACTATTTACAGGTAGTTTATTTGGGCAGCAAAATGTACCAGATAAGTACTGGATTACAGACAGTGACTTTGAGGAGTCTATAAGTGGAAAGGATGCCTTTGGTGATGACAATCCGGTTGTTATTGTAGAGTTTTGGGCCAAGTTTAACGAAAAGAATTGCTTTGCTGATTGGGATAAAATAGAAAACGCAAAGTATTTTAGAGTAGATATTTCTCAAGCACCCAATGCAAAAAAGAAGTATAAGATAAGAATGGCGCCAACTTTGATAATATTTAAAGAGGGCATAAAAGAAACAGTATTTAAGGCGGGATTGGATTTAATGTTAAAAGAAAGTACTGCTGATATACAGTCGGCCATTGATGAAGTTAATACAGCTTCAAGATTTTAAGTAGATGATTAGTAAAAATATTTCATACAAGGAGGCCACTAGGTCTGATACAGCAAAAAGGTTGGGAATCAGTAATGATCCTGACACGCAACAGCTAGAGAATATGAAGCATGTCGCTGAGAACGTTTTTCAGCCGCTTAGAGAGCACTTTGGCTGTCCGATATATGTTTCATCATTTTTCAGGTCAGGAGAGCTTAATAAGGCTATAGGGGGCTCTAGTACGTCAACCCATATGAAGGGTGAGGCGATGGACCTGGATGCTGACGTGTATGGCAAGATTAGTAATGGGGTGATCTTTAACTATATAAAAGAGAACCTGGAGTTCGATCAACTGATATGGGAGTTCGGTAACAATAAGAACCCGGACTGGGTCCATGTGAGTTTGTCGAAGAGTAATAACCGAAACCAGATTCTTATTGCCAAGCGTGTGCATGGGAAGACGGTATATGAATTTTACAATGAGTAAGAAACCTTTCAAAGAAACTGGTGTTGGCAAGATGCTCTTAGGAGCGGCCAACCTTATTAGTCCTGCATTAGGCGGAGTGCTTTCTGGTGCGATGTCTGCAAAGGATGCGTTCTCTGCAATCACTAAGGCTGACATATCTCCTGACGATAAGATCAGGTTACAGACTATGATTTATGAGCAGCAGATGAAGGAGATGGAGGAGATCAGTAACCGATGGAGAGCGGACTCTTCTTCGGATAGCTGGTTAAGCAAGAATGTAAGACCGCTTGTTTTAATATGGTGTATTGTTATATTTACAATCGCAGGTATATTTGATAGCGTTGAGGGCATACCGTTTCAGATCAACAGTCTTTGGAATAATACATTTGAGAACGTAATGATGGCTGTTGTGCTTGCTTACTTTGGTGGGCGTACCACGGAGAAGGCGACTAACATGTTTAAGAAGAAGTAATGGCTAAGCTGGTTGCATCGACATACATGGCTGAGCCTAAGACAAAGAGGCCTGGGGTGCACTCTAAGAATGCATCTAAGGGTAAGCGTGGATATAAAAAACCGTACAGGGGACAAGGTAGATGACAAAGATTAAATCATATCCGATAGACACTAACATCACGGGGAGTGATAAGTGGATTGGCACTGACGCCAATGCCGCCAACAGGACTAAGAACTTCACGCCTACAGGGCTTGCTGACTTTTTTAATAATGCAGGAAGTATTGATCATATTAACGCCCTTAGGTTTAAGTATGACACGGTGGATGTTGGTGATGATCGTGCTATAGGAAGCATATCGTTTGCCACTGAGATTGGCGCTACGGTAGCGTTCTCTTCCATATCTCAGTTTATGTTGCACAGGAACACCTCTGACGGTAACTACATTGTGGACCTGATGGATGTGTTTGATGGCAACACTATAATGATCCAGAAGGTGGACGACAAGAATGTTTTTGCGTTCTACAGGATTACGAATTACGAGCAGGATGTTACTGAAACTGAATTCTATAACACATCTGTTACCTTCGTTGAGGGCAACGGCTCTCTCGAAGAGGATGAATATTATTTCGTATCTTTGCTCCAGTTTGACGCTAGTACAAATGCTGATAAGCATTACGCACACACTCAAAGTGTTGCTAGTGCAACGTGGAATGTAGCTCATAACCTCAACAAGTATCCGTCGGTTACAGTTGTCCTGTCTACAGGTCAAAAAGGATACGGGGATGTGACTTACGTCGATGAGAATAATTTAACAATATCCTTCACTGGGGCAGAATCAGGGAAGGCGTATATGAACTAAGATATGGCGATACCGTTTTTAAATAACATAAACTTAGATGACAATCAGCTGCAAAACGCAAAGCTGCATGTAACTAGCAGTGTTCCTTCTGCGGAGGCTGGTCAAATATACTACAACAGCACAGCTAATGAAGTAAGATACCATAATGGAACTACTTGGGTATCACTTGTTGCAGGTACAGGGGGCACGGTAACTTCTGTAACATCTGGCAATGCAAACACAATAACAATTGGTGGTACCGCAACAGACCCTACCGTAGCGGCTAATACAGCGGCTGTATCTAACGGGTCTGCTAATCTTGCTACCGGTGATCAAATTTATGATTTTGTTATTGGGCTCGGTTATATTACAGGCAATGAAACAATAACATTAAGCGGTGATGTTACCGGCTCTGGGACAACTACAATTGCTACCACTATTGCATCTGGGGCTGTTGAATCGGGGATGCTTAACAACAATGTTATTTCAGGGCAAACCGAACTAGCCTCTGGCTTAGCTAGTACTGATGAGCTTTTAGTTAGTGATGCAGGTACTATAAAAAGAATGGATGTTAGTGTACTTGAGACGTACATGCAGAACAACCTAACATTCACCAATGATACAGACACGACTTACGATCTTAATGTACAGGCTGGCGCAGCGAACACTTCTGTTATTCGCTTAGCTGGTTCGGATGCTACTAATGATGATGTAACTATTTCAGGAACTTCAACTACCGTAAAAGTTACTGAGTCTGGCAATACAATCACGCTAGATCTTCAGGATGATGTAACAATAGCTAATGACCTTACGGTGACAGGTGATTTAACGGTATCTGGTACAACAACCACCGTTAATACTGAAACCATTAACTTGGCGGACAACATTATTACTTTAAACAGTAACTATTCTGGGTCTTCGCCAACAGAAAACGGTGGTATTGAGGTAGAAAGAGGCACGGTAGATAATGCTGTTTTAAGATGGAATGAGACAACCGACCGTTGGGAGTTTACAAATGATGGTGGAACAACATATTATAACATCCCTATCTCTTCTGAGTATGATAACTTTAATTTTAATGTACAAGTTGGTGGAACAAGCCAAGAGGTTTCTGACGGCGGCACTGTCACGTTTGCTCAAGGAGGGGGATTAACTGTAGCTATTAGTGGTAATGATACCATTACCTACAGTCACGAAGATACTTCGTCTGCTTCATCTGCAGACAACTCTGGACTTACGGTTATTCAAGATCTTACAGTAGATACTTATGGTCACGTAACAGCTATAGGCTCTCAAGACATTACTACCGCTGTTGTAAGTGAAATTACTAACAGGCAAATTGCTTTGCTTGTAGGTAATGGATCTGCAACGTCTATTGATTTAGTTAACTCTGGTGCTACTGCTCCAGACGTTGATCACGGATTAGGCACAGACTCTTCTCAGTTTATGATTCAGCTTATCGATGCCAGTACTGGCGAGACGGTTTATGCTGATGTAACTAGAGGGGCTAGTGGCCTTGTAACACTCGATTTTGCAACAGCCCCTTCTACAAACGGTATCCGGGTACTCATTATATTGGTCGCAGGCAGCATTTAAGGTAAATTGATTATCTTTGCATAAATTCTTTTAGTGAATGGCAAATCGATTCCTTAACAACATAACAATAAACGACGAGTATACTCTTCCCAGTGCAGACGGTACCGCAAATCAGATAATAACTACAGACGGGTCAGGACAGCTTAGTTTTGTAGATCAAGATACAATTGCCTCTGGATCTGCTGAAGTTGTAGAAATTCCTGTAAAAAATGTATCAGGATCAGGCTTGACAAAAGGTGACCCTGTTTATATATCAGGCTCTGTTGGTGCTTCAGGTAGATTAGAAGTGCAACTTGCTGATGCTGGTAATTCAGCTAAGATGCCAGCTGTTGGTTTGTTAAAGCAAGATTTAGCTAATAACGGCGAAGGCTTTGCTGTAGTTACAGGTAAGTTAAGAAACTTGGTTACTTCACCAATTGACGGTGTAACACCAAGCGAAGGTGATGTTGTCTATGTTAAATCAGGCGGCTCAACAGGTGCTGCGTTAACTACAACAAAACCCACAGGTGCGACAAATCTTATTCAGAACATGGGTAAGGTTGGTAGAGTAAGCACTGCTTCAGACGGTACATATGTAGTATCATCTATATTAAGATCCAATGACGTGCCTAACCTTACCACTGGTAAGATATGGGTTGGTGATGGTAATACAGTTGAATCCACTGTTGTGCACTTAGATGAGACTAATGGTCGTATGGGTATTGGAACTGCTAGTCCAACAAATCCATTAACTGTTGTAGGTAGTAATTCTATAAGTATTGATGATTATATAATCCACAATGGAGACACGGATACTTATTTTGGCTTTTCTTCAGATGGAAATGTAAGTTTCGTTAACAATGCGGGTAATGAAATGCTAGTGTATGATGGAGGTGTTAGAGTTTATAATACATTGCGATCAAACACTGAGATTCAAGTTGATGGAACAATTATAGACAATGGTGGCAGCACTGGTACCTCTGGTCAAGTTTTATCATCTACGGGAAGTGGTGTTGATTGGATAGACGCAGGTGGTGGCGGTGGCGCATCTTCATTAGATGATTTAAGTGATGTTAGTATTGGCCTTGGCTCCGCTGCATTTATAAATATACCCTCTGGCGGTGTTGGCACGGGCACGCTTATTATAGGGTCTGGTGCTGGTAATTCAATGACTTCAGGTGCTACAAATAATATTGCTATTGGATTAAATGCTGGCGCATCTATTACGTCAGGTGACGAACATACAATTATTGGATCAGGCGCTGGACGATATGTTGTACCTGGCACCGGTGGGAATACACTGGTTGGGTATGACACTGGCTTAGGGGTTTCAGGTTCTTCAACGTATACTTATACAACAGCAGTAGGTGTTGATTGCTTAAAAGCTCTTACAACTGGCAACAGAAACACAGTTGTTGGATCTGAATCTGGAATAAATATAACTACAGGTAGCTCAAATATTGTTATGGGTAATTTGTCCGGTAATGGCCTCATAACTAGACAATATGCCGTTGTTATTGGTTATCAAGCAATGCAAAATGCTGACTCCGGATCTACTGTTGCTATTGGCTACCAAGCAAATAATACAGCTTCAACTACATTTGGAACAGGTGCGGTGCACATTGGGTAC
>Ga0208794_1001471_pt1 | contig 10389 bp, 10 predicted proteins | sample 32_taG_FD_184106 | JGI IMG/M metagenome (GOLD analysis project Ga0208794, IMG submission 184106) | Marine viral communities from the Gulf of Mexico - 32_GoM_OMZ_CsCl metaG (SPAdes) (version 2) | ecosystem: Environmental > Aquatic > Marine > Oceanic | place: Atlantic Ocean: Gulf of Mexico...
TCGGGCGAGGAGAGCGCGAGGTAACCGAGGTCGCCGCCCACCGGGCCGGTCCCGAGGGTCGACCAGTCGAGGGTGAGGATGTCGTCGCCGTCGCGGGCGGCGAAGTTCCCGGCGACCGGGTCGCCGTGCTGGAGCACCTGCGGCAGCGCGGCGAGCCGGCCCAGGTAGGTCGCCCGTCGCGACCAGAGCCGCTCCGCGACGTCGGCCACGGTCGTGCGGCCCAGGGTGCGCCAGCCCCCGTGGCGCTCGACGCGCCGCAGGCGGTCGTCGAGCTGTCCGCGCGCGAGCCACGGCACGTCCGGCACGGGGGTCGCCGCGAAGGCGCCGAGCCGGGAGGCGACGAACAGGCGGGGCAGGGTCTCGGGCGGCACCCAGGCGGTGCGGAGCGTGAGCCCCTCCGGGTCCTCGGCCACGTCCAGCACCGGGACGGCGCGGAGGCCGGCGGTCCGGTCGACCACCCCGGACACGGCCACGGCCCCGGCGCGGCGCCACCAGGCCGCGTGGGCCGGGTCGGAGAGCTCGGGGACCTCGTCGTCGACGGGCGCGACCAGGCGCTTCACCACGCTCGGCGGGTGCGTCGTCCGGTCGATCCAGACCCCTGCGGTGGAGGGGCCGAGGCCGCCGGGCAGCACCTCCCAGCCGTCGTCGGGCTGCCACATGCTCCGCAGTCTGGCAGAGCCAGGTGGCCGCCACCGCCCGGACACGCTGCCTGACCTGCGGTTTCGCCACTGCCACGACGGGTACGACGGGGTCCGTGCGCTCCTCCACCCCTCGTCCGTCAGGTGTCCGCCGTCGACCGCTGGTGCTGGCCGCCGCGGTGCTGCCGATGGGGGCCCTGCTCGCCGCCTGCAGCAGCGACGGGTTCTCGGTCGGTGACGCCGTCGAGGGCCTGCCGACGGGCGACCACGGGGAGTTCGCCGTCGTGGTCGGTGACGTCGACCGGGCCGCCGAGCTGGCCGACCTGGACCGCCCCGACGCCGACGACCCGGACGCCGTGGCGACCTGGACGATCGCGCTGAGCGGCGCCCGCGCCGACGGCTGGGGAGGGAGCGTGCTCTTCCCGCTCACCCTCGCGAGCGACCGGGCGGCGCAGGCGGACGAGGTGGCGGACGAGCTCGGTCTGTCGCTCGCGTCGGTCGAGAGCTTCGCCGAGGTCCAGGCCCCGCCGTACCGCTTCGCCGTCCTCGACGGCGAGGTCGACCTCGACCGGCTCGAGGAGCTGCACGGCGAGCCCGACGACGGCACCTGGCGCATCGGGGACGGCGACGACCTCGAGACGGACGTCGAGGGCACGACCGCGGCCCGGCCGCTGGGCCAGCCGCTCACGCTCGCGACGTCGGACGACCGCGTCCTCGCCGCCCTCGACGCGGGCGACGTGGACGACTTCGAGGAGGGCGACACCGACGAGGGCCTGGCCGCGGTGGCGGGGGCGCTGGAGGACGAGGGCGTCTACAGCGCCTGGATGGGGCGCTACGAGTACGGCGGAGCGGGCGCCGGCCTGCCGGAGGCGTTCGACACGGCCGCCATCGGGTTCGCCGCCGACGGCGACGACCAGGTGGTCGTGGCGACCTACCACCACGACGACGCGGACGCCGCCGAGGCCAACGCGGAGGCGGTCGCCGGCGTCCTCGACGGGTCGCAGGCCCCGCTCGAGCTGCGGGACACCCAGGTCGACGGCCCGGTGATGGTGGCGACCTTCCGGCTGGCGGAGGGCGCCGCCCCGTCCGTGGTCTGGAGCATCCCCGCCCGCCGCGACCCGCTGTTCAGCCACACCGGCTGAGCACGAGGGTCCTCAGGACCCGTCGGCGTTCACGACCTCCACCCGGAGGCCCAGGGCCGAGGCCACCGCGCCCTCGAGCTCGGCACGTCGCGGCTCGGGCACGGGGAGCCACGGGTCGACCACGGGGTGCCGGGCGAGGCGCCGGTCCTCCAGCACGAGGGCGATCGCGGCGCGGTCACCGCCCGTCACCAGGGGCAGGGGATGCTCACCGAGCACGGTCACGGCGTGGTCGGTGGCGGCGTCGTACGCGGCCCGCGCCTGGTTGTCGCGCCGTCGGGCGAAGCGCTGCTGGCTCTGACCGCCGGCCTTGCTGCGCCCCTGCACGTGACGGCGCCCGACCTTGCTCGCGACGGTGCGGGCGCCGGCCAGACGGGCGACGGCGAAGCCGCCCTTGCGCACGAGGAGCACGCCCCACGCCTCGGGAGCCACGGCCGCGGCCCGGAACGCCGAGGCGTCCGCTGGGCCGTCGTACGAGCGGCCGAAGGGCAGGGCGGCGGCGAACGTCGACCCGTCCTCACCGGTGCCGGCGAGACGGCCGTCGACGACCTCGGTCGTCACTCCCCCGTGGCGCTCGCCGAAGTTCGCCAGCCAGCGGTCGAGCCGCTCCGGCGGTACGACGACGTCGACCACGAGGGGGTCGCGTCGCTCAGACGTTGAAGCCGAGGGCGCGCAGCTGGTCGCGGCCGTCGTCGGTGATCTTGTCCGGGCCCCACGGCGGCATCCACACCCAGTTGATGGCCACGTCGTTGACGAGGCCCTCGAGCGCGGAGTTGGTCTGGTCCTGGATGACGTCGGTCAGCGGGCAGGCCGCCGACGTGAGCGTCATGTCGAGCACCGCGTTCGACTCCTCGTCGAGGTGCACGCCGTAGACGAGGCCGAGGTCGACGACGTTGATCCCGAGCTCGGGGTCGACGACGTCCTTCATGGCCTCGGTGACGTCCTCGATGCTCACGGTGCTGGAGCGGCTCGTGGACGTGCCGTTGGGGCCGTCGACCGTGACCGTGGTGGCCTCGGGGACGTCGGGCAGGTCGCTGTGGTCCGGGGCTGCGACGGCGGCCTCGGCCGGGGCGTCGGCGGACGGGGTGGCGGCGCCGCCGGAGGTCTCGAGCGCCTCGGCGGACGCGTCGGTCACCTCGCCGGTGACGGGGCCGTCCACGTTGGCGACGGTCTGCTGGTCGGGCTGGGTCATGATGCCTTCTCCTGGATGACTCGGGCCGTCGCGTCCTTCCACGCCATCCACGAGAGGAGGGCGCACTTGACGCGGGCAGGGAACTTGGCGACACCGGCGAACGCGATGCCGTCCTCGAGCACGTCCTCGTCCGGCTCGACGTTGCCACGACCCTGCATCAGGGTCAGGAACGACTCGTGGATCGCGAGGGCCTCGTCGACCGGCTTGCCGATGACGAGGTCGGTGAGCACCGACGCCGACGCCTGCGAGATGGAGCAGCCGACCGAGTCGTAGGACACGTCGGCGACCGTCTCGGCGCCGGGCTCGCCGGTGAGGTGCACCCGCAGGGTCACCTCGTCGCCGCAGGTCGGGTTCACGTGGTGGACCTCGGCCTCGTGCGGCTCGCGGAGCCCCTTGTTGTGGGGGTTCTTGTAGTGGTCGAGGATGATCTCCTGGTAGAGGGCATCCAGCTCAGTCGCGCTCACGCTCAACCCAACTTGAAGTAGGAACGGGTGTATTCCAGGGCCTCGACGAGCGCGTCGATCTCCGACGGCGTCGTGTAGAGGTACGACGACATCCGGGTCGACGACTGGACGCCGTACCGGGCGTGCGCCGGCTTGGCGCAGTGGTGGCCGGCGCGCACCGCGACCCCGCGGGAGTCGAGCACCTGGGCGATGTCGTGCGGGTGCACCCCGTCGACCTCGAAGCTGATCGCACCGCCGCGCTGCGTGGCGTCCAGCGGCCCGAGGACGGTCAGGCCGGGCACGGTGGCGAGGCCCTCGAGCGCGTACGCCGTGATGGCCTGCTCGTGCGCGTGCACCGCCTCCATGCCGAGGTCGGAGAGGTACTCCACCGCCGCGCCCAGACCGACGGCCTCGACGATCGGCGGGGTCCCCGCCTCGAAGCGGTGGGGCAGGCCGGCGTACGTCGACCGCTCCATCGTCACGGTCTCGATCATCTCGCCGCCGCCGAGGAACGGGGGCAGCTGCTCCATCAGGGTGCGTCGGCCCCACAGCACGCCGATGCCCGTCGGGCCGACGACCTTGTGGCCCGTGAACGCGATGACGTCCGGGCGCTCGGCCTCGTCCATCGCCGCCAGGTCGATCGGCAGCTGCGGCGCCGCCTGCGAGGCGTCGACGACGACGACCGCGCCGACCTCGTGGGCCTTGCGGGTGATCGCGGCGATCGGGTTGACGGTGCCGAGCATGTTCGAGACCCACGTCAGCGACACGATCTTCGTGCGCTCGGTGATGAGGTCGTCGATGCCCTCGAGGTCGAGGTGGCCGTCGTCGGTGAGGCCGAACCACCGCAGCGTCGCGCCCGTGCGCTGCGTGAGCAGCTGCCACGGCACGATGTTGGAGTGGTGCTCCATCTCGGTGATGACGACCTCGTCGCCCTCGCCCACCGCCAGGTCACCGCGGGCCCACGCGAACGTGTTGGCGACCAGGTTCAGCGCCTCGGAGGCGTTCTTCGTGAAGATCACCTCGTCGCGCGACGGGGCGCCGATGAACGCCGCCACCCGGTCACGACCGGTCTCGAAGGCCTCCGACGCCTCCGCGCCGAGCTGGTGCATCGCCCGCGCCACGTTCGCGTTGTGGCGCTCGAGGTGGTCGACCATCGTGTCGATCACGCACTGCGGCTTCTGCGACGTGTTGGCGCTGTCGAGGTACACGAGGGGCATGCCGCCCGCGAGGGTCCGCTCCAGGATCGGGAAGTCCTTGCGGACGACCTCGAGCTGCGGAAGCAAGCCTTCCATGGTGTCTCCTTCGATCCCGGGACTTCTCGGACGTGGTGGACGGACTCAGACGGCGGCGTTGACGTACTTGTCGTAGCCCTCGGCCTCGAGCTGGTCGGCCAGCTCGGGGCCGCCCTGCTCGGCGATGCGGCCCGCGACGAACACGTGCACGAAGTCGGGCTTGATGTAGCGCAGGATGCGCGTGTAGTGCGTGATGAGCAGGACGCCCTTGTCGCCGGCCTCGGCGAAGCGGTTGACGCCCTCGGAGACCGTCTTCAGCGCGTCGATGTCGAGGCCCGAGTCGGTCTCGTCGAGCACGGCGACCTTCGGGTTCAGCAGGTTGAGCTGGGCGATCTCGTGGCGCTTCTTCTCGCCGCCGGAGAAGCCCTCGTTGACCGAGCGCGTCGAGAACGTGGAGTCGAGACCGTTCTCGGCCATGGCCGCGTTGACGTCCTTGACCCACGTGCGCAGCTTGGGCGCCTCGCCGTCGATGGCGGTCTTCGCGGTGCGGAGGAAGTTCGCGACCGAGACGCCGGGCACCTCGACCGGGTACTGCATGGCGAGGAACAGCCCGGCGCGGGCGCGCTCGTCGACGCTCATCTCGAGCACGTCGTCGCCGTCGAGGGTGACGGTGCCGCTCGTGACCGTGTACTTGGGGTGGCCGGCGATCGAGTAGGCGAGCGTCGACTTGCCCGAGCCGTTGGGGCCCATGATCGCGTGGGTCTCGCCGTCCTTGATGGTCAGCGTGACGCCCTTGAGGATCTCCTTGGGGCCGTCCTCGGTCGTGACCGAGACGTGCAGGTCCTTGATCTCCAGCGTGCTCATATCTCTCTCATCTCCAGCTTCGGCAGTTCTCGGGTACGGCGCACGCGGCGCCGGTGGTCAGCTCGGCGTGACGCCGTTGAGCGTGGTGGCGACGTCGACGTACACGTCGCTGCCCCGCACCTCGACCGGGTAGGTGGCCACCGGCTCGGTGGCGGGGAGGCCGGTGGGGGCACCGGTCTTCAGGTCGAACAGCGAGCCGTGCAGCCAGCACTCGATGTGGCAGTCCTCGACCTCGCCCTCGGAGAGGGCGACGGCGGCGTGGCTGCAGAGGTCCTCGATGGCGTAGAAGTCGTCACCGTCGCGGGCGACCGCCACGTCGAGGTCCCCGACGGTGACGGCGTGGGCGGAGTCCCCCGCCACGTCGTCCACCGCGCAGACGCGCTCGAAGGCCATGCCTCAGCCGACCTTGTCGGCGAGCACGTGGCGCTCGAGCTCGGACTCGACGACCGCCAGCAGGCGCTCCTCGAGCTCGGGCACGCCGACCCGACGGATCAGGTCGTTGAAGAAGCCGTGCACGACGAGACGTCGCGCCTCGGACTCCTCGATGCCGCGCGAGCGCAGGTAGAAGAGCTGCTCGTCGTCGAAGCGGCCGGTCGCGGACGCGTGGCCCGCTCCCTCGATCTCACCGGTCTCGATCTCGAGGTTCGGCACGGAGTCGGCCTGGCAGCCGTCGGTGAGCACGAGGTTGCGGTTCTCCTCGTACGTCTCGATGCCCTCCGCGACCTTGCGGATGAGGACGTTGCCGATCCACACCGTGTGGGCGCCCTGGCCCTGGAGCGCGCCCTTGTAGACGACGTTCGACTTGGTGCGGGGCGCGGTGTGGTCGGCGAAGATGCGGTGCTCGATGTGCTGGCCGGCGTCGGCGAAGTAGAGGCCGAGCAGCTCGGCGTCGCCGCCGGGGCCGGCGTACTCGACGTTCGTGGCCGTGCGCACGAGGTCGCCACCGATGGTGAACTCGCTGGCGCGCACGCGGGCGTCGCGGCCGACGCGGATGCCGGTCTGGCCGGCGTGCACCGAGCCGTCGGCCCAGTCGTTGACGGTCACGAGGTCGAGCTGGGCGCCGTCGCCGACGAGCACGGACGTCGCGTGGCTGTAGCGCGTGGCGCCCGCGTGCTCGATGAGGATCGTGGCCTTGGCGTGGCGACCGACGCGGACGACGAGGTGACCCCAGACGATCTGGTCGAGGCCGGTGCCCGTGAGGTTCAGGCGCACCGGCTCGTCGAGCTCGGCGTCGGCGGGCACGTCGAGGAGCATCGCGCCGTCACCGTGGGCGATCGCCAGGGCGGCGAGGCGGTCCGACGGCAGGAACTCGTCGAGGTCGCGCGCCTCCTCGGCCGTGATCGGCGTGAGGGTCACCCCGGCGGGGAGCGTGGACGACCACTCGAGGTGGGCGTCCGAGGCCTCGTCGTCGAGCAGCCCGCGCAGACGCTTGAGCGGCGTGAACCGCCAGATCTCCTCGCGACCGGTCGGCACGGGGTGCGCGGCCAGGTCGTACGACGGCTCGGGGTGGAGGTGGCTCAGCACCTTGCCGGTCTCCACGGCGTTGGACACGGCCTGCGCGTCGGCAGGCGTCTCGTCGATCACAGTCACGTCTCTCGTCTTTCGAACGTTGCGGGTGGGGCGGAAGGGCGCGGGACGCGCCGAGGGCGGGCACCCCGACCGAGGTCGAGGTGGCCCGCCACCGGTGCGTCAGCCGACTGCGCCCTCCATCTGCAGCTCGATGAGCCGGTTGAGCTCGAGGGCGTACTCCATCGGGAGCTCCTTCGCGATCGGCTCGACGAAGCCGCGCACGATCATGGCCATCGCCTCGTCCTCGGCCAGGCCGCGGCTCATCAGGTAGAACAGCTGGTCCTCGGAGACCTTCGAGACGCTCGCCTCGTGGCCCATCGAGACGTCGTCCTCGCGGATGTCGACGTACGGGTACGTGTCCGAGCGGCTGATCTGGTCGACCAGGAGCGCGTCGCACAGCACGTTCGACTTCGAGCCGTACGCACCCTCGTTGACCTGGATCAGGCCGCGGTACGACGTACGACCGCCACCACGGGCGACCGACTTCGAGAGGATCGAGCTCGAGGTGTGGGGCGCGGCGTGGACCATCTTGGCGCCGGCGTCCTGGTGCTGGCCCTCGCCGGCGAACGCGATCGAGAGGGTCTCGCCCTTCGCGTGCTCGCCCATGAGGTAGATGGCCGGGTACTTCATCGTCACCTTGGAGCCGATGTTGCCGTCGACCCACTCCATCGTCGCGCCGGCGTCGCACGTGGCGCGCTTGGTGACGAGGTTGTAGACGTTGTTCGACCAGTTCTGGATGGTCGTGTAGCGGACGCGGGCGCCCTTCTTCACGATGATCTCCACGACCGCGGAGTGCAGCGAGTCGGAGCTGTAGATCGGCGCGGTGCAGCCCTCGACGTAGTGCACGTACGAGTCCTCGTCGGCGATGATCAGGGTGCGCTCGAACTGGCCCATGTTCTCCGTGTTGATGCGGAAGTAGGCCTGGAGCGGGATGTCGACGTGGACGCCCTTGGGCACGTAGATGAACGAGCCGCCGGACCACACGGCCGTGTTCAGCGCGGAGAACTTGTTGTCACCGACGGGGATGACGGTGCCGAAGTACTCCTTGAAGAGCTCCTCGTGCTCCTTCAGCGCCGTGTCGGTGTCGACGAAGATGACGCCCTTCTCCTCGAGGTCCTCGCGGATCGAGTGGTAGACGACCTCCGACTCGTACTGCGCGGCGACGCCGGCGACGAGGCGCTGCTTCTCGGCCTCGGGGATGCCGAGCCGGTCGTACGTGTTCTTGATGTCCTCCGGCAGCTCCTCCCAGCTGGTGGCCTGCTTCTCGGAGGAGCGCACGAAGTACTTGATGTTGTCGAAGTCGATCGTCTCGAGCTCCGCACCCCACTTGGGCATCGGCTTGCGGCCGAAGAGCTTGAGGCCCTTCATCCGCTGGTCGAGCATCCACTGGGGCTCGCTCTTCTTGCTCGAGATGTCGGCCACCACGGCCTCGTTCAGGCCGCGCTTGGCGGTCGAGCCGGCAGCGTCGCTGTCGGACCAGCCGAACTCGTAGCGGCCGATGCCGTCGAGGCCGGGGTTGAGCTCGTCGATGCTCGGTGAGGTCGTCATGCGGACGCTCCGTTTCGCTCGGGTTCGGTGGGACTGCTCGCGCGGGGGACCGCGGGGGGACGGGGGATGCAGGTGGTGCAGACACCGTCGCCGTGGGCGATGGTGGCGAGACGCTGCACGTGGCGGCCGAGGACGGCGCTGATGGCCTCCGTCTCGGCCTCGCACAGCTGGGGGAACTCGTGGGCCACGTGGGAGACGGGGCAGTGCTGCTGGCACAGCTGCTCGCCGATGGGCGACTCGCGCACGCTGGCGGCGTAGCCCTCGTCGGTGAGGACGGTGGCCAGCACCTCGGCGGGGCTGAGGTCGGGCGCCTCGTCGCGCACGCGGGCGAAGTCGCGCTCGATGAACGCGACCCGTCGGCGGGCGAACTCGAGGACGGCGTCGTCGCCGCCCGTCTCCGCCAGGAAGCGCAGGGCCTGGACGGCGAGGTCGTCGTAGGTGTGGTCGAACTGCTCCCGGCCGGTCTCCGTCAGGGCGAAGACCCGGGCGGGACGTCCGCGGCCGCGGGCACCACGGATGCGCTGCTCGCTCGCCACGACCACGGCCTCCTCGACCAGCTGGTCGAGGTGACGACGTACGGCGGCCGGCGTCAGGTCGAGCGCGGCGGCGAGGTCGGCCGCGGTGGACGGGCCTTTCTGGAGGATCGTCTGCACGACGCGCGCCCGGGTGGGTGCGTCGGCCTCGGCGCCACGGGCAGAACCCGCTCGCACCTGTCCTCCACTGATTTGCACAACACGAGTGTGACGTTAATGGGAGGGTGTGTTCAAGCAAGGGTGGCCTAACCCTCCTGCCTGGTCAGGGCACCCGGGAGCCGCGGCCGGACTCAGTCGTAGGAGTCGGCGTTCACCCAGCGGGCCACGCCCCGCCAGGACTCCGGCCCCATCGCCCCGTCGACGGGACCCGTGTAGCCGTGTGCGCCGGCGAGCCGCTGGAGCGCGGCGTACGTCTGGGAACCCGGCACCCCGTCGATCGGGCCGCCGTACCCGTGGTGCGCGGCGAGGTGCCGCTGCAGCGCCGACCACGTCTGGACGCCCGGGTCCCCGTCGATCGGGCCCGCGTACCCCTCCTCGATCCGCATCGCGTTCTGGACGCGCCGCCAGAAGACCGTGCCGGGGACGCCGTCGGTGGCGGTGCTGGTCTTCGGGAGCCCGCCCCCGCCCCCTCCCCCGCCGAGCAGCTCGAGCGGGTTCCGCCGGACGCCGGACGGGTCGATCATGTGCCAGTGCACGTGCGGGCCGGTCGACGAGCCCGACCCCGGTGCGCCCGGTGCGCCGCCGGAGAGACCGACGACGTCGCCCTGGGCCACGGTCTCGCCGTTGCTCCGGCTGAACGCCGAGAGGTGCATGTACTGGGTCTTCCAGCCGTCCGCGTGCGTGATGGTGACCGTGTGGCCACCCGTGCCGTTCTCGGGGATGTTGCCGATCGTGCCGCCCGCGGAGGCGGGCAGCGCCGTACCGACGCCCATGCCGTAGTCGATGCCCCCGCTGGACCCCCGGGCCAGGTGCTCGGCCCACGTGCCGGTCACCGCGTAGCCCGCGAAGGGGTTCATGATGGCGACGGCGAAGGCAGGAGACGGAGCCAGGAGGCGGCCTCCCGCCCAGACGGCCACGGCGGCGTTGCCGACGCGGGCGGCCCCCGTGAGGAGCCCCCGGCGGGTCAGGGGCCGGACGGACCCCGCCCGGCCGGCGTCGGGAGCGGGGCCGTGGTCGCCGCAGGAGCACGGGCCCGGCGGCGGGACCTCGGCGGGACTGCTCGACGGGTGGG
>Ga0208794_1001472_pt1 | contig 10370 bp, 9 predicted proteins | sample 32_taG_FD_184106 | JGI IMG/M metagenome (GOLD analysis project Ga0208794, IMG submission 184106) | Marine viral communities from the Gulf of Mexico - 32_GoM_OMZ_CsCl metaG (SPAdes) (version 2) | ecosystem: Environmental > Aquatic > Marine > Oceanic | place: Atlantic Ocean: Gulf of Mexico...
ATCATTTTGTATAGACCATCACCAGTTTTATAAACATCACCAACAAAACCACTCCATTCTTCTTTATCACCACATTTTATATAAAAAGCGTCAGGTACAACCAAAGGATTAAAACTAATTGTTACTTCACCTGCACCTGAAAAAGGCCATTTTCTCTGTAATTTTTTAGCAACAAAGTTAGTTTCCTTTGTTCCTCTTCCACCTTTTATTTCTGGATATGTTTTATTACATTCTGGTGGTGGGGGCATTTTCTGACATTTACAACCACCAGGTACTTTTACTTTATTTTTATCTTTACAGACACATTTTTTCTTTTCTTCGTCATATTCCATATCTGAAGGACATTCACAATTATCCCCCTCATTACGTTTCATACAAGGGTCTGGACATTCTTTTTTCTTTTTACACTTACAATCATCATCTGGTTCTGAACCATCATCACAAACACATTTACCATCAACATCAGTCAAACCGGCCTTACACTTACAATTTTCATCTGGATCTTTACAAGGATCGTCACATTTTACAGGTTCGTACTTAGTAAAACAAACAGTTGCGTCTATCATCACTATTTGTCCCCTATTTAAACCACTATGCATAGGTTCTGTATCTACTTTGTCATTAGTATATACTGTACCAGATTTCCACTCTACTTCTTCTTTTTTTGGTTTTATATATGTAATGTTGGTTTTTTCTGCAATTTCTGCGATTCCATCAACAACACCTTGTAATACACCTTCTGCCCTTTCTTTGGCCAATCTTTTATTATCTTCAGTACCTTTTTTATTTTTGACTTTATTATATTTTTCTTCATCATATCCCTTACAATCAGAACTAAATACTCTAACAGATTCGTAACCTTTTTCGGGGTCATATTCATTACAATATTCAGGTACTACTGCTTTTTTTTGATTTTCATTACTAGCCCCACCAAAAACTTTTATATCTGATATTGATAATTTACCACCTGTTACATCACCAAAATTTGTACTTATGAACTCACTGAAATATTTTATAAAATTTTTAACACCTTCATTTGTAGTCTCACTAACACCAAAAGGTTCTGTATGTGTCGCAACTTTACAATCTTTTGATTGAAACCCTTCGGGTGTACTAACACCAGATTCTTTTTTTTCTACATTAGATTCAGTGGACTTAGTAGTGGTGGTAGTTTGTTTAGATTGGCTAACCCCCTGTACATTGGTAGATATTTCATTAATAGGTGTTCCTTTCTGATACACCATTAATCCTTTCATCCTATCTAATTGTTCTAATAAATTTTTCATAAAAAATTTTGCCAGTTAAAAAAAAACTGTTATATTTGTTATATAAATATAAAACAACTATGAAAAATGTGGTTATTACATTATTATTTTTATTTCCTTTTATCTCTTTTTCTCAAAAACATTTTACTCATAATTTTTTAGTAAAGGATGTTAGTCAATATGATAGGTGGGAAAATGATATAAATATATTTTTATTTGGTGATTACACTAAAAGAGATTCATTAGTGGTTGTAGAAAATATTATAACCTTTAATTCTCTTATGGAAACAATTAAAATAAAATTGGTTACTGATATAGATTCTGCAAACTCAGTTATTTATTTTTTACCCGATACCAAATTTGGGAAAATAGAACCAACATTAGGTATAAATAATACTGCAGGGTTAAATTATTTAACTAACTTCGGTGATGGTGTTGAGAAATCTATAACACAAATAGATGTTGGTGTTAAATCTCACCCCGATAATAGAGATCATACTATTAGACACGAAATGTTCCATATGTTAGGTTTTCATCATTACAAAGATGAAAATGTGAGTATTATGAACACTTCAAGAAAATTTTCAGATAGTGATAAAGAAATGATTAAATATTTATACTCAAAAGATTTTGAGTTTTAAAATAAAAAAAGTCAGCTTTTAGGCTGACTTTTTTACTAAGTTTGTAAGCTTTTACCCTTACTTTGTTACAACATTTGTATTACCTCTTTGGTGTTGCGGTTCATATGGACAATGTAAACATCCATTACCACAACATCTACCTCTTTTTAAATGATAAGATCCAGTCATTACTACATTACCAAATTTATCTTTATAGAAATCAGGTTCAGGAGACTTTTTGTTAATCTCCTGAACATATAATTGTTGTACCCAATCTGATGATGCATTTACTGTCATAACTATACGATTTCACACGCCCCACCTGCACAAGCAACTTCTCCAGATAGGTTAGTATTATCTTGTAATTCAATAACCTTAGTTAAATCTACACTAGACAATGACTTCATCATTGATTCATATGTATCTACATCACAATCTTCGAATGGTGCTTGTTGGTAAGTTCCTCCATTATATGGTAATACAGATAAACCATTATAATGTTGTCTGTTATCCCACATCCATTCACCCGCAAGTTCCCAATCTTCTTCTTTTAAGGATACTGTTGCAGATACATTGTGTGTATTTTGTCCACCTCTGTGACCATATTTAATCCATTCTTGTGAGATTTTCTTAACTCTTTCCAATAGTTCAAAAGGTGACTCATATCTTAAAATAGAACCCTCTGGTGACTTTTGTGGGATTGAAATAACTGCAGTATCGTGTGGACGGAATACTTCATCCTCAACCAACTCTGGATGATTAATAGAAAGATAAGTATAAATAGCTTCATTTTTACCTACTCTAATTCTTCTTATATAATAGTCATTGTGCCAAGCGTGAATTCCAGAAGATGTACCTAAAACTAACGATGACGTACCTGATGGTTTTACAGTTGTCGTTCTTGCCGCTTTATTAATACCAATTAAATCTGCGACTCTTTCATTTTCTTCTTTAACCGCTTTCGCCGCAGATTTCATATCATAACCTAATACTACACCTGATCCGATACCTGTCATACCAACACCGATTAATGCGTCTTTTTGTGTGGTTCTTTTCCAAACATCTCTAAGATAATGGAAGTCTGTGTATCCTGCTTGTAATGTACCGATAAACGCAGCACCTTTAACTCTTTTTTCAAAGTCTTCTTGTGATTCAATATCTGAAGCATTTACTTCACATAAGTTACAGAACTGATAAGGTCTCAAACCTATCTCACAACAAGGGTTAGTTCCCCAATCTTTGTCGTTGGAGAAATAGATTCCTGGTTCACCTGCCCCACTTAGTTCAATTCTCTTCCATAGATCTAAGAAAAACTCTTTAGTTACTTTATGTCTTAGTAATACCGCTGAATTGTTAGCTCTACCTCTTTGTGGATTAAGTTCCCACCACGCACCTGACTTACAAGAAATCATTTCATTGTCATCTGCACTAAATAAACTAATTAACGCTGCCCTACGGATACCACCCGCTAAAACTGCGTCTGCAATATGACATATAATATCGTGTGTTTCAATAGGAGTAAGTTTATCACCATCTGTTTTAGCGTCTAATACCTTTTTAATATTATGGATACAATCTTTTAGTGGTTGTGGTCCTGGTGCCTTACCACCTGAAGTAACCAACAACGCACCTTTTTGTCTAATATCTGAAAAGTCAAATATAGGTGTAGATGATTTAACACCAAAATAAGACTCTACTAATACTTTAATTGCATCTGCCCATCCTTCAATAGAATCACCAATTAGATATCTTCTACTTCTATTTGGGTTTGGTTTTTTAATATCTGGTAAAGATTCAACGTGATGTCTCTGTACTGAGAAACCTACACCTGTACCACCTAATAATAAAAACATTGTTTCTGAAAATGCGTCTACATGATCGATAGGTAGATACGCACAATTATAGATTCTATTAGGTGAAATCTCTATCGGCTTACCACCAAACTGTAAACTTCTCATTGATGGTAAAATTTTCTTATCGTATACCATCTGATACACCTCTTCAATCTCATCCTTAATATTAGGATATTTCTTTTGGTGCATTTCTTTATTTCTAGTTACTAACTCTTCCCATGTCTCCCTTCTATTTTCTTTTGGGAGATATTTGGCGTATTTCATATACACCGTAATGTCTGATAAAATTTTGTTTGATAACTCCATTTTTTTTACTTTTTTCCTTTTTTTAGGGGTGAGAATTCCCTAATGACTTATCATCTAAACCATCAAAAAATCTTCCCTATTTAATTAATTATTATTTACCGAACTCCTCTTCTTTTCTATCGTTTGTGCGATAAAATCAGACGTTTTCTTTTTCTGTCCTTTTTCGTGTTGTAAAAGTGTTACGTCTGTACTTTCGCTTGTGTCGATAGTCAATGTTCCATTGTCAAATACAATGTCATCGAAAACAACTCCGTCCCTACCAAAACGAGATTTAAGAATGGCTAATGTTGCTCTTCCCTCTTCTTTCTGATCTAAAGTTTTAGCAACTGATAAAATAAAGTGTCCTATCTGTCCCTTTTTAATGGATCCACCCATCATATTCGCCTCTACCAAATCCGCACCAATTGCACTTCTGTTACCTTGTACCGCAGTCCAACCAGCAATATCTAATTCCGCTAACATAGTTTCGAATTGTCTCATAACGTTTCCTTCTCCACTATACTCATCTTTGAATTGTTTTGTTGGTTGAATACAATCAATGTAATCAACAAATACAATGTCTGGTTTGATACCAGATGAAATTAGTTTACGTAAGTATTGTTTGATGTGTGGAATAGTAGTACCATCACTAGACATCTTTTTAAGAATTAAATTACCTTCTAAATCTTGAAATCTAGGGATAACTTCTTTTACTTCCTCTTTTCTATCACCTAGTTCACTTAATTCAATTCCAGTAAAACATGTAAGGTGTTTTCTTTGAATAACTTTAACATTATCCTCAAAGAAAATCTGTACTACATTCTTACCTTCTAAATACGCAGTGTTCGCCATTCTAGTGATTAGCGTTGTTTTACCAACACCAAACGCAGCAAGAATAACTCCTAACTCACCTTTAGATAATCCACCACCCATAAGATTATCGATTCCTACCAAACCTGTTGCAATAGGATCTCTAAAATCATCTGCTAAAACATCTTCAATTGCGTGAAAAATATCCACACCCTCATCTTTTTCTGTACCAACAGAGATAGCTTGTTTAACTAATTCTTCACACTCTTCATATCTATCAAAATCTCCAACATCTAGAATTTTTTGGATTTTCTGAGTAGCCTTCTTAAGTTCTTGTTGTTTGCAGAACTTAATGGCAACATCTTGTGTGTGTAAACAATCTCTATTGTCAGATTCTCTAACCTCTTTTATAAGTTCAGTAGCGGACTCTCTAGCAATTTCTCTCCTAACTTCACTTTTAATTATGTTAAAGATGGTTTCATAAGATGGAATTGTTTCGTATTTTTCATAGTAATCTTTTACACTAGCAACAACTAATCTCATATACTCATTATCGAAATAATTTGGATCGATAATCGAAATTATACTCTCTGAAAACTTATGATCTTCTACTAATTGTTTAACTAATTTTACTTGAAAACTATATCCTAAATAACCTAAATTTAAACTCTCATTTTTCGCCATTCTTTATCTGATTTTAGTTATTAATAAATATGTCGTCAAGTTGATAACCGCACAAATTTTTTGTATAATTTTTCATACTCAACCCCTGTTGCAAATATTCGATGATTTTTGGTATAATTTTTCTTATGTCGACATCATATCTTACGTTTGGTGGGTAGTCATTTCCACTAAAAATTCTTTGACATACTACCCTTCCTTTAACTTTTATTTGAATAGTGAAGAAGTCCTCATTTTCGTAAATGTCTACTGGTTTTGTTTCTTCTTCCGCAGTTGTTGCGAAGAAATTGTAATATCTATCCATATAATCATATGTCTTATTTTTAAACAAATCTTTAATCAATTCTGTTACAGAATCAATAGTTTCTTTTAATTCGTAAGAATATAACGAATCTTTATTAAAGTTTGTTACTGGAAAGTTTCTTCCAACAATAGGGTTTCCATTAATTAAAAATAGGAATTCATACGGATAACTTTTATACTTCTTTTTCATAATCTAAACATTTACACTTTTATAATAATTTTTCTCTTTTTTTATGATTGATAAAAATGGTTGTAAAAATTTTATGTAACCATCTCTACCACCAGGTATCGCCCACATTAAACCATCTTCTATCATCATATTTATAACGTTTTTATTTTCTCTACCTTCAGGATCTATAGATGTAGAAAATAGATAATCTAATTCGTCTTTACAATCTTCAGTTAGTAATGGTTCTGATAAATTTATTATCTTTTCGTTAACCTCATATATTAGTTCTTTTTGTGAACCTTTGGTAACTCTATTTAATATATTATCTAACGTTTTCAACCTACTTTTTCTTTCTTTTTGTATTTCTTCAATTTTACTAAAAATATAATCCAAAGTCAAAGTTTTTTCCATTATTTCAGGAAAATATTTCACAAGTGTTTTTTCACTAACACCTGTTATACCTTTTATGTTATCACTAACATCACCAGTTATCATTTTTATTAACTTTAAATTAGACGGGTGATGATCGAAATCTACTAAATAGTTTTCTTCTGTAACAATCTTTTTAAGGTTTATAACGTAAACTGAAACTTTTTCATTTATTAGTTGACACAAGTCTCTATCATTGGACATGATAACCACTTTCTCATTATCTGAGATGTTTTTTACATAATATGCGATAGAATCATCCGCTTCAACAATATCATCTCTGTATTGTCTTATAAATAACTCTTCACAATAAGAAATTAATCTTTCTTTTTGTAAATATAAATTTAATTCTGAGGGTGGTTGTTCTTTGTAAAAATCTTTATCCCTATTGGACTTGTACTCTTTGTATAATTCGTATCTTAGTCTACCACTAAAAGTACCGTCCCAAAATACATATACTCTGTCAAACTTATTTTCGTTTAACATCTTACGTACCATAGTTAAGAATTGAAAAATACCACCTATATGGGTTTCTTTATAGTAAAGATTTTTAGCCCCATGATAGGCGGTTTTTAACAAAGAGTCTCCGTCAACCAATAATGTTCTTTGGATTCTTTTTTTCTTACTCGGTACTCTCACTCATAGTCGATTAAAAGTTAAACAATTAATTATCTGAATAATCGACTGGTGACTCAATTACATCACCTTCAACAACATCAAACGATAACACATCATCCCCAACAGTTTCAAATACTTCTGCCCAATAATCTTTATTATCAGACTTATAAGCATCTATCGCCTTTTTGTCGTCTTCAATGAAACCATGTGTCGTTGCAAGTATCTTACAATCTGCGTATCCTAAACCATTCATATGATTCTTATGGATACCTACTTTAGTTCTGATTGCGAAATTAACTTTTCTACCTTTATTGGTTGCGTTTAATTTCGATATACCCGCACTTTTTTGGTTTCCGAATAAGAATACTAACGCACAAGATAAGTAAATTGATTGTCCTCCTTTTGGTTGTATTCTAGGTTGTCCAAATGGGTTATCAGGTAACTCTACCCAAGGTTGGTTAACAAATACCATAGAATTAGTATATGGAGATGTCTCTTTACGTGAAGATGTTATTCTTTGTGCCATACCCATACCCCATTTCTCAGAGATAATTCTCGCAGTGTGTTGGTTACCTCCTTTACCTTCGAAACTCATCTGACAAGGTATTGTACCAATAGAGTCCCAACAAAATACAATGTCGTGTGGAATCTCTCCGTTTTTCTGAGCATTTAAAACTTCTGTCACATATTCAAAGGCTTGTTCAATATAATCAAAACCTAATTTATATAATAGAAATCCATCCCAATAACCTATAACCTCACCAGTTTCTTCATCTACCTCTTCAATATATTCAGTTTCTAAACCCATTTGTTTAGCGTGTTCAAAACTGAATTTTTGTTCGGTAATAATGAACACAGGAAGAATACCTTTTTTCTGTGCATCCACCGCAGTTTTAATTAGGGCGGTGGTTTTTCCAGTATCCGAGTGTCCTAAAAGCATATTAATCTGACCCATAGCAGGACCTGGAATTCCTGTCGCCTTCTGAAAGGCTTCCCCCAGATCAAAGTACTTTTGTTCTTTGTACTTATCACTAGAGGAAAACTTCTTTCTTATAGACGAAAAATCAGATGCTTTTTTCTTTAGTGGTTTCTTTGCCATAGTCTAATTAAAATGGTAGTTCGTCACCATCATCTAAATTAGAAACTTCAACATCATTATTAGAACTGTAATCATTCTCAAAAGAAGTAGTAGTTTCAGTTCTCATCATATTGATTTCTTCAGTTAGTGACGCAGTTTCTTTTTCTTCTTTGTCTTCTTCAGCAACATATTTCTTTTGTTCTGAATCCCAAACTGGACTTTTGTTTGTCGCTACAATGTCTAAATACTCTTTAGTTTTTTTAGAGTAAACATCTCTATGAGTTTCAGTATTACCAATCCACTCATTTGCATAATCTTTATCATTTGTAAGAATAGAAACATCGTCCGCCATAATAGAATTAACTACACTATGGTTTTTATCGTTTCTACCTGATGTAATGATAATGTCTCTACCCTCTCTAGGATCATCAATCGCCCCTTTTAGTTTGTATACAGGAATTAATTTATCCATTACTCCATCACCAGTTCTTTTGTGTTTAAATCTCCAAAATTTAACACCATGATCTTCATTCTCTCTATCGATACCTTTTACTACGTAAAATAATCTAGGGATGAATTCTTTCGCTAAAGCTTTCGCTTTTTCAGAACCATCTTCATACAAAGCGTCTTTTGCTTCACACAATGGACAATGTTCACCATCATTAAGATGATTACAATAGATTTTTTCCCATTTTCCGTTCACATTTTTTTCGTGGTAGTAAACTTCAGTAAATGGAGATTCACCGTTTTTAGTCGGTAAAATTCGAAAAGTTTTTGTTTGTGTCTTTACACCTTTCGGTAACTTTTCAGTAAAGTACTTTTTCAGTCTGTCTTCGCTGGAAATTTTATTTCCACTTTTTGTAGGTTCAGTGTTTTTTTCATACTGAGCCAAAATCGCATCTAAACTACTCATTGTTTTATTTTTTAAATTATTAATATACAATGATACGTATAGATTCTCAAAAAGTCAATAGGTAATAAAAGAAAAACCCCACTTTTGTGAGGTTTTTTATGTTTTAGTTTATTGAATTAATGAGTCCTTCTACTCTTTTCAATATCCTTTCTCTATGTTTTACTAAATTTATTTGTGTAACAATTGCTGCAATATAAGATAACGATATACCAATACCCTTTTTAAGTTTTTTCTTATCTGAATCACTAACTACTTCACCCTCATCGTATTGTTCCATATCTTTCACTAAAGAATCAATCTTATTTTGTAGTTTTTCTGATTTTTTTGTCATACCAGCGATTTTTCTTTTATTTTTAAGTCTAGTTAATATATTACCATACTTATATTTTTTTTCAGATTTTAACTCTTTAATAGTAGTCTCCATATCATTTATTAATTTCTCCAACTGTTCTATCTCTTTTTCGGATACTTCTTTAGACAATGATGTTTGAGTGCCGCCTGTGGGATTTTCTTCTTCAGTTAATAAAGATAACCCCATTAACTTTCTCATTTTATTTGTTTCATCTAATCTTGTTTTCATAATTCTTTGTTTTCATCTTCGGAATCACCTTCAAAAGATGATCTTATTTCTTTTTCATCAAAATTATCAACATCTGATTGTGTTAATGTAAATTCTTCTTCATCATCTGTTGCTTGATAACCTTCTTTATCTTTCCAAAAGTCAGTTAGTTTAACACTATAAGGGAATGAATCCATTGATCTCATTTCTAATCTCTCAACAGGTGTTGGGTTTCTTCTTTCTATTTCTTTCTCTAAGTCATCAATTTTATTAATAACTCCATCCATATCTGTAACTTGTGACTCTAAGTCAGATAGTTTGGATAATAGTTCTTCCATCTTTTCACCCATACCGTCTACAGATGCTTTGGTTTCTTCAGTTTTATCAACAATATCAGTAACATCTACCTCAATAGTTTCTCCACCACCCATATCTTCATCCGCAAATTCATCTTCTACTTCAGTTTCACTACCAAAAGGATCAGTTTCACCACCTTCTTCATCTGCAAATGCGTCTTCTTCAGTTTCTTCTTCCGTACCTTCATCTTCAGGTGTTTCTTCACCACCTTCTACTGGTTCATCCGCAGTTACAGGATCTTCACCTCCCACATCAAAGAATGGATCGTCTTCTGCACCACCTTCTTCATCTGCAGGTGGGTCCTGCTCTGTTAACATACCATCAAATAAAAGATTTTCATCTTCATCTGTTTCTTCAGGAACATAAAAAGTATACTCCAATAGTTGTCTATACCTTTTTAAATCTTCAGAAAGTAATTTTTTCTTATTCA